>Ga0134101_1000951_pt1 | contig 26699 bp, 22 predicted proteins | sample 12_3_2metaG_FD_94446 | JGI IMG/M metagenome (GOLD analysis project Ga0134101, IMG submission 94446) | Switchgrass degrading microbial communities from high solid loading bioreactors in New Hampshire, USA - 12_48_3.3_201_A2 metaG | ecosystem: Engineered > Bioreactor > Semi-continuous > Anaerobic...
AAATGAGAAAATGACAAGCGAGTTTGCTCGTGAGCAGTGAAGAATGACAAAGTTTGCTCGTGGAAGGTAATGAGTATTCATACGCAGGGTATAACCTACGGGAGGAAATATCGAAACCACCTAAACATCGGAATTCTACTTGTTTTCGAGGGATTACAACTACGTCCGTTTAGCATATTTTTATTTATTTCTATATCTATTTTTGAACACAAAAAACCGCCAAAGGGAATTCTCCCCCTGACGGTTGGCGATTGCGATAAGCAAACTTTGTAATTGTAAACAAACTCGTGTGTATGTTGACAAATATCCTCTTACGCAATTAACCCCACTATTCCACCGTAACGCTCTTTGCAAGGTTTCTGGGCTTATCCACGTCGTTTCCTTTCATAACTGAAACATAGTATGCGAATAACTGCATTGGCGTAACAGCTACCACCGGCGCAAAGATGTTGTCCATATCCGGTATGGTTATTACTACGTCTGCCACTTTTTTTATTTCCTCTTCATTCTTCTTTGTGGTTATCGCGAGTACAACGCCACCTCTAGCCTTTATTTCACGGATATTGCTGATCATTTTCTCCATTAAATGATCCTGGGTCAATGAGCATATTACCAAAGTGCCTTCTTCTATCAGCGCGATGGTGCCATGCTTTAATTCGCCGCCGGCATAGGCTTCCGAATGTATGTATGATATTTCTTTAAGTTTCAGCGAGCCTTCCATGGAAAGAGCATAATCTAAGCTTCTGCCGACAAAGAACACGCTTTTTGCGTTAAAATGCTCATAGGCGAACTTCTGAATCGACTCTCTATCTTTAAGGACTTCTTCAACCTGCTGGGGCAGTTTTTGAAGCTCTGTAATATAGTTTTGGTATGATTCTTCGCTCAGCTCCCCTTTCTTTTTGGCAAGGGTCAGCGCAATAAGATACATTGCCGCAAGCTGGGTATTATATGCCTTTGTTGATGCTACTGCTATTTCGGGTCCCGCCCATGTATAAAGGACATCGTCAGCTTCTCTTGCAATAGAACTTCCCACAACGTTTACAATGGCAATTATCCTTGATCCTCTTTTCTTGGCCTCTCTCATGGCCATAAGAGTATCGAGGGTTTCGCCTGATTGACTAATCACAATGGTAAGCTGATTTTCGTTGATTATAGGATCACGGTAACGGAATTCGGAAGCTACATCCACTTCAACGGGTATGCGGGCAAGCTTCTCAATGACGTATTTACCTACTACTCCCGCATGATAGGCCGTTCCGCAGGCAATTATATTTATCTTTTCGCATTTTCTGATAAATTCATCGCTTATATCAACCTTATCCAAAACAATTTGATTATTCTGAATCCTGGGGCTTATGGTGGCTTTAATGGCGCCTGGCTCCTCGCATATCTCCTTCATCATAAAGTGTTCATATCCGCCTTTTTCAGCCGAGGACACATCCCAGTCTACATGGAAAACATCCCTGGATACTCTCTCTCCCAGAAGGTTGTATATCTCCGCACCCTCAGCAGTAATGCATACAACTTCCTTATCTTCAAGGATATAAATATCCCGGGTATATTCCAGGATTGCAGGAATATCCGAGGCTATGAAGTTTTCATTTTCTCCAAGACCTACGATCAAAGGGCTGTCCTTTCTTGCAGCTATCAATCTGTCAGGATATTCAGAGCAAATTACGCCCAGGGCATAGGCACCTTCCACATCATTCATGGTATTCATTACGGCTTTTAGCAAGTCGCCTTTATAGTTGTAATCAATCAAATGAGCAATGACTTCCGTATCGGTCTCTGAAACAAATGTATATCCTTTTCCTATAAGAAAGCTTTTAAGCTGCATATAGTTTTCGATTATCCCGTTATGTACAACAGCAATATTGCCGCTATTGCTGAGGTGGGGATGTGAATTAATATCATTTGGTTCGCCATGGGTAGCCCACCTGGTGTGTCCAATTCCCATGAAGCCGCTTAACTTTATATTGCTGAGCTTCTCTTCAAGGGTTGCCAGGCGTCCTTTAGTTTTAACAACAGAAATCCGATCATTATTGAGTATAGCGATCCCTGCCGAATCATAACCCCTGTATTCCAGTTTTTTAAGCCCGTTTACAAGAACAGGTGTTACATCTCTATTCCCTATATATCCTACAATTCCACACATAAATTAATCCTCTCCTTCACGAATTAGGGACAAAATTCTAAAGACCATACAAAATACAATAAACTAAACAGATATACACTATTGTATTTCTGATGGCAACAAACATAACCACTTTTTATAAGCGGTTTTTTAAATAAACTATTAGTATTTTGACTGATGAGTATTAAAGAAATGCATAAGGCCACTTAACACTTTCTGTCCCTATCGTCACCGACAGTCTTTGTTGGTGTATTTTCGATGGTGGCACACCGGAGGGTTTCCGCCGAATCTTTCGATAACCTCCCTCTCCTCGTCAACTAAGAATAATCTTAGTCCAGGCGCTTTTTGATCTGTCTTTTACTACTACGCTCCTTTCCGACAGTTACTTAGCATTTCTTTCTAATAATTATATTCTATAAGTTGAATTCTGACTATACAAATTTATTAAATACCGGCAGGACATTGAAAAATATCCTGCCGGGGATAATACAAACCTGTATAAAACTATGCCAGACGCTCCTCAATAATCTTTACAAGTTCTGTTGCTTTTTGTGTTATGTAGTTCTGGTCCCTTCCTTCGATCATAACTCTTACTAAAGGCTCCGTACCCGAAGGTCTTATTAAAACGCGGCCTTCTCCATGGAAAGTCTCTTCCAGTTCCCTGCATTTTTCAGCAATGACAGGATCCTCAAGATAGCTGTGTTTTTTACTGTTGCTTACCTTCGCGTTTTTCAGGACCTGTGGGAATATTTGCATAACACTTGCCAGTTCCGAAAGTTTCTTGTCGGATTCCTTAAGGATGGACAATGCCTGTAAAGCAGTTACCAGTCCGTCCCCTGTAGTATTGAAGTTCCGCAGGATAATATGCCCGGACTGTTCTCCACCGATAACATAGTCTCCCTCAAGCATTTTTTCAAGAACGTAACGGTCTCCTACGGTTGTTTTAACTAAATTAATATCATTTTCTCTTGCCATTATGTCAAACCCAAGATTGCTCATGACTGTAGCCACGATCGTATTGTTTTTAAGAAGACCGTTCTTTTTAAGGTGAAGCCCGATTATAGACATTAATTTGTCCCCATCAACAAGCTCTCCGTTTTCATCCACAAAAAGCACTCTGTCAGCATCACCGTCAAATGCTATTCCTACATCGCAGCCGTTTTCCCGAGTAAACTTCTTTATCATATCAAGATGAGTCGAGCCGCAGTCTTTATTAATATTCAGTCCGTCAGGCTGGTTATTTATGACCAGAAGCTCAGCACCAAGTTTTCTTACGGCTGTCGGGGCTGTGATGAATGACGCCCCGTTGGCACAGTCCATTGCTATTTTCAGCCCTTTAAGATCACCTTTGACGGTACTTGTGGCAAATTCCACATAGTCATCTACAGCTGTAGCCAGTTCTGAAGTTACACCGACATCCAGTCCCTGCGGGCTGGGTATTGTCTCGGCATTATCCAGGATTATTGCCTCGATTCTTTCCTCCAATGCGTCTGAGAGCTTATACCCTTCAGAATTGAAGAATTTGATACCGTTAAATTCTGCAGGATTGTGTGAAGCCGAGATCACTACTCCTGCATCAAAATTATGTTTACGAACCAAATAGGCTATTGCCGGGGTGGGGATGAAACCTGCCAGTACCGCTTCTGCTCCCGCTGAACAAATCCCTGCAATCAAAGCCTTTTCCAGCATATCTCCGGATCTGCGGGTATCTTTGCCTACTAAAATTCTAGGTCTGTGTGAAGTTTCGCTTGCCAGTACATAAGCTCCTGCTCTACCCAGGTTATATGCCAGTTCTCCGGTTAATTCCGTATTTGCGATTCCTCTGACTCCATCTGTTCCAAACAGTTTTCCCATATAATAACCTCCATTACAAAAAAAGGGCTTCCCGTTGAAAGCCCCTATGGTGGGGAATGCCAGGTTCGAACTGGCGACTTCTACCGTGTGAAGATAGCACTCTCCCGCTGAGTTAATCCCCCAACATAATTATGTTATGATGATTTTTTTTGTTTGTCAATTATTTATATGGGGCTCAAAGGAGCTGATATGAACGGAAAAACTTTTGTATTTGGATAAAATTAACTGAATTATTTGTTAAAAAGAATAAAGACACCGGGCAATAATTTTTATTCAAATTATTGCCCGGTTCTTCAATATTCAGAGAATGATGTGATGTGGGATTGATTTTACTTGTTTATTTTTAAATACTATCAATTATTTATTATATCCGATTCGCCAACCAAAACCTCTTCCAAGGCGGCTCCGGGCGGTACCATGGGCCAAACCTTCAGGTCTCTGTCTATCTCGCAGTTGATGACCACAGGACGATTAAGGCTTAACGCTTCAGTGATGATCCTTTCGGTGTCTTCTTTTTTAGTCAGATTAAAACCGCATGCGCCGAAGGCTTCTGCCAGTTTGACGAAATCAGTGGCCCTGTCCAGTGTGGTCTGGGAGAACCTTTTATCATAAAACATATTCTGCCATTGCCGCACCATGCCCAAAGCATGATTATTCATGATAACTTCGATGATTGGCAGGTTATATTCAACAGCGGTGGCAAGCTCATTCAAGTTCATCCTGAAACTGCCGTCGCCGGCTATGTTGATCACTCTTTTATCCGGTCTAGCGATTTGCGCTCCGATCGATGCGCCCAGTCCAAAGCCCATTGTACCCAATCCGCCTGATGTTATCAACGTACGAGGCTTTGTAAACTTATAGTACTGAGCTGTCCAAATCTGATGCTGACCTACTTCGGTGGCTATGATGGCATCTCCCTTAGTGATCTCGTAAATCTTGTCCAGGATAAATTGCGGGGTCAGAGCTTCCGAATCTCTGCCCAACGGATATTTTTCCTTCAGCTCTTTTATGTAACCGAGCCACTTGCTTCTGTCACGGGGTTCAATATCTTTATTGATGCGGGTAAGTACCTCTTTTACATCACCAATGATATGACATTCGGATCTTATGTTTTTATTGACCTCTGCGGCATCTACGTCAATATGCAGGATTTTTGCATTGGGAGCGAAACGTTCAAGCTTGCTTACGACACGGTCGCTGAAACGAGCCCCTATTGCTATAAGGAGATCGCATTCTGTAACTGCCATGTTTGAGGTTTTGGTTCCGTGCATTCCCACCATGCCGGTGTATAGCTCATGGGTGGAAGGAAAAGCTCCCATACCCATAAGACTCAACGTTACGGGAGACTGCAGCCTTTCTGCCAGTTCAAGCAGTTCCTCACAAGCATCCGAAGCAGATACCCCGCCGCCTGCGTATATCAACGGCCTTACGCTGCTGTTCAAAAGATTTATGGCTTCTTTAACAGCTGCATCACTTATATACTTGACCGATCTTTCGATTGGTTGGACTTCCTTTCTTACATATTCAGTCTTCTGGGCAGTGATGTCCTTTGGTATATCTATAAGGACAGGGCCGGGCCGTCCTTCCCTGGCTATTTTGAAGGCTCTTCTCACGATATCCGCCAAATCGTTCACATCTTTTACGATAAAGTTATGCTTGGTTATAGGCATTGTGATGCCTGTAATATCCACCTCCTGGAAGCTGTCCTTGCCAAGGAGGTTCAAGGGAACATTCCCCGTAATCGCCACAACGGGTACTGAATCCATATAAGCGGTAGCGATACCCGTAACCAGGTTGGTGGCTCCGGGTCCGGAAGTAGCAAGGCATACGCCGACTTTACCTGAAGCCCTGGCATAACCGTCTGCCGCATGGGCAGCTCCCTGTTCATGGGAGGTCAATATATGGCGGATCTTGTCCTGATATTTATACAAAGCATCGTATATATTTAAGACTGCCCCTCCGGGAAATCCGAATATAGTGTCCACACCCTGCTCCAGCAGGCATTCAACTAAAATTTCAGCTCCGTTCAATTTCACGGCATTATCCTCCTATACTTTCATTACAGCGCCCTCGCTGGCTGAAGTTACAAATTTCGCATAACGCGCAAGATACCCTGTCTTTATCTTTGGTGGCGGGCAGACCCAATTCTTTCTTCTGTTCTCAAGCTCCTCATCGGAAACCTTGAGATTAAGGCTGCATTCCTTCATATTGATGGTTATAACATCCCCGTCTTTAATCAAGGCAATGGGACCGCCTTCGGCAGCTTCCGGAGATACATGCCCGATGCTGGCTCCCCTGGTGGCTCCGCTGAACCGGCCGTCTGTAATAAGGGCTACATCGGCATCCAGTCCCATTCCTGCAAGAACGGATGTAGGCATTAGCATTTCGCGCATGCCCGGCCCGCCTTTCGGCCCTTCGTACCGGATAACCACAACCTCGCCTTTCTTTATTTCACCGCCTAAAATGGCCTTTATGGCATCATCCTCCGAGTCGAACACTCTGGCTTTTCCTTCATGAACCAGCATCTCCTCTGCTACGGCGCTCCTTTTTACCACGCTTCCGTTGGGAGCAAGATTTCCCTTGAGGACCGCGATACCGCCTGTTTCTGAGTAGGGGTTATCTATAGGCCTTATCACATTGGGATTTTTATTGACAGCATTGGCTATATTCTCGCCTATGGTCATGCCTGTAACCGTCAGACAATTTTCATTTATCAAATCTTTTTTGGACAGTTCCTTCATAACGGCGCTTATTCCGCCGGCATGATACAGATCCTCAACAAAATGGTTTCCGGCAGGAGCAAGTTTGCAAAGATTAGGCGTTTTTTCACTAATATTTTTTGCCATATCCAGATCCATATGGATACCGGCTTCATAAGCTATCGCGGGAAGATGCAGCATGCTGTTGGTGCTGCAGCCTAACGCCATGTCGACCGTAAGAGCGTTATGAAGGGCTTCGGGAGTAATGATATCTCTTGGTTTTATATCTTTTTCAACAAGTTCTATGATCTTCATTCCCGTCAATTTTGCAAGACGCAGACGCTCCGAATATACGGCGGGAATTGTGCCGTTGCCCGGCAAGGCCATGCCGATAGCTTCTGTCAGGCAGTTCATGCTGTTGGCGGTGAACATTCCTGAGCATGATCCGCAGCTGGGACATGCGTCGTTTTCAAGACAATTCAGTTCATCCTCGCTCATTTTTCCTGCCTGCACAGCTCCAACAGCCTCAAACATATTGGTAAGGCTTACGCCCTTTCCGTTTATTCTTCCGGCCAGCATGGGTCCGCCGCTTACAACAATGGTGGGTATATTCAACCGTGCTGCTCCCATCAGCATACCCGGGACTATTTTATCGCAGTTAGGAATGAGAACTAATCCGTCAAAGCCATGAGCCAGGGCCATAGATTCCAGGCTGTCGGCAACAAGCTCTCTTGATGCCAGTGAATAATGCATGCCGATATGTCCCATTGCTATGCCGTCGCATACTCCTATGGACGGAAACTCCAGGGGCGTTCCTCCGGCTATGCGGACACCGGCTTTTACAGCCTCTGCTATTTTATCAAGATGCATATGTCCGGGAACGACCTCGCTTTTGGCATTGACAATGCCTATCAACGGACGTTTCATTTCCTCCTCGGTAAGGCCTAAAGCTTTAAAAAGCGATCTGTGGCCGGCTCTTTCCAGGCCTTTTTTTACTATATCGCTGCGCATTTCATTCACGCCTTTCTTTATTCAAAACTCTTACATTTTGCTTAATCTTTCAGTTATCAGCTCTCCCATTTTACTGGTTCCGACGAGAGTTTTTCCGGGACTCATGATATCCCCTGTCCTGTAACCCTCTTCGAGTACTTTATTAACTGCATTCTCGATGGTTTGAGCCTCTTTTTCCAGATTCAAAGTATATCTTAAAAGCATGGCAATAGATAAAACAGTGGCTATGGGATTTGCCTTGTCCTGTCCGGCAATATCAGGCGCAGAACCGTGTATAGGCTCATACATACCAAAACTGTTTTCGCCCAGGCTTGCTGAAGGCAGCATCCCGATCGATCCGGTAATCATACTGGCCTCATCCGACAGAATATCTCCAAACATATTTGTGGTCACAATAACATCAAACTGTCTGGGATTTCTGATAAGCTGCATGGCGGCGTTATCTACATATAAATGTTCCAGACTTACATCGGGGTATTCTTTGGAAACATCGGTCACCACTTCCCGCCATAATCTTGAACTCTCAAGGATATTTGCCTTGTCAATGCTGGTTACTTTCTTATTTCTCTTTCTTGCTGCTTCAAAAGCGATCCTTGCTATCCTTTCGATCTCAGCTACACTGTAAACTTCGGTATCATAGGCTTCCTGACCCATTTTTCCCGTGCGGCGGCCTCTTTCGCCAAAGTAAATGCCTCCGGTAAGCTCACGGACGACCATGATATCGATACTGTCGCCGATGATCTCAGGTTTTATGGGACACGCGTCTATCAATTCCTTATATATCACTGCAGGTCTGAGGTTTGCGTATAATCCCAGTTGGCCTCTCAGTCCCAACAGTGCCTGTTCGGGACGCAAATGCCCGGGCAGAGTGTCCCATTTAGGGCCGCCCACCGCGCCAAGAATCACAGCATCGCTTTTTTTGCACACTTCAACGGTTTCTTCCGGAAGCGGAACTCCGGCAGCATCGATAGCGCATCCGCCTGCCAAAAGAGTACTGTATTCAAATTTATGTCCATATATTTGACCTATTTTGTCTAAGACTTTAAGTCCCTGGTCAACGATTTCGGGTCCTATCCCGTCACCGGGAATAACAGCTATTCTATAATCCATAAGGGCCTCCTGACATAACAGTTGTTGGTTGTTGGAAGTAAAAATATAACTTGGGCCATGGCCGCCAATCATACTTGATACCAGCATTTATTTATGGTCGAGCCATAACGGGCAAAAATTCTTTAGCCTGGGTAAAATCATACCTGTATATAGTTGATAAGCCCTTCGGCCTGTATTATCTTCTGCATGAACTCGGGGAACGGCTGCGCTGTGAATGTAGTACCTTTTGTAAGATTTCGAATTATGCCAGTGTCAAAATCCACTTCAAGCTCATCGCCCTGTTCTGTTCCCCTTACGGCTTCTTCGCATTCCAAAATTGGAAGACCGATATTAATGGAATTTCTGAAAAATATCCGGGCAAAGGAAGAAGCAATCACGCATGAGATCCCTGAGGCTTTGATAGCTATCGGGGCATGTTCCCTGGAAGAACCGCATCCGAAATTTTTACCGGCTACGATTATGTCTCCAGGCTTGACATTTTTTATAAAATCTTTGTCAATATCCTCCATGCAATGGCTGGCCAGTTCCTTAGGATCACTGGTGTTTAAGTGTCTGGCGGGGATAATGACATCGGTATCGACGTTATCCTGATATCTGAATACTTTACCTCTTGCTTTCATAACAGCCTCCTTGTTTAAATCAATAAGATACTTGCATCTGACAGTTGTATCATTCTGAGCATCAGCGAAGAATCTATTTTAGTCAGCGTTAAAGATCCTTCGACTCCGCTGCGCTCCGCTCAGGATGACATTGGGGGGGATAAGATTCTTCGCTTCGCACATAATTGCAAGTATGGCTTAGGTCAGAATGTAAATCGGTACTAAATCTTGTCGGGGTCGGTGATCTTCCCGGTTATTGCCGAAGCGGCCGCTACCGCCGGGCTTGCAAGATATACCTCCGACTCGGTATGTCCCATACGTCCCACAAAGTTTCTATTGGTCGTGGAGACAGCTCTTTCTCCCTTTGCCAGGATACCCATATGTCCACCCAGACAAGGTCCGCAGGTAGGAGTAGAGAATATCGCTCCGGCTTCCACGAAATCTGCTATCAGTCCTTCTTTCAAAGCCTGCAGATAGATCTTCTGGGTACCGGGAATGACAATGCATCTTACACCCTTTTTGACCTTTCTGCCTCTAAGGATTTTTGCAGCAACCCTTAAATCCTCTATACGGCCGTTGGTGCATGAACCTATGACCACCTGGTCAATAGGCACATCTCCCACCTCATCGATGGCCCTGGTGTTGTCAGGCAAATGCGGGAATGCCACAGTAGGCCTGATGGCGCTTAAATCTATTTCATAAACTTCATCGTATACTGCGTCCTCATCCGGCTCATAAATCTTGTATGGCTTGTCTGAATGCTCTTTCACATATTCCAGTGTGCGTTGGTCCACCATAAAGATGCCGTTTTTGGCACCGGCTTCTATAGCCATGTTAGCCATTGTGAATCTGTCATCCATGGAAAGATTAATGAGTCCTTCGCCCATGAACTCCATAGACTTGTACAGGGCTCCGTCAACGCCTATCATGCCGATGATATGGAGAATAACATCCTTACCGGACACCCAACCCTGGGGCTTGCCCTTCAATATGAATTTTATAGCCGATGGCACCTTAAACCACAATTTGCCAGTAGCCATTCCTGCGGCCATATCAGTGCTTCCGACTCCCGTTGAAAAAGCTCCAAGAGCGCCATAGGTACAAGTGTGAGAATCCGCGCCGATTATCAGATCGCCAGGCACCGCCAGGCCTTTTTCCGGAATCAGGCAGTGTTCGATTCCCATTTCTCCCACTTCGAAATAGTTCTCTATTTCCATCTCATGGGCGAATTCTCGTATGAATTTGCACTGTTCAGCCGCTTTTATATCTTTATTGGGTGTAAAATGATCAGGAACAATAGCCACTTTCTTAGTATCGAACACCTTGTTGAAACCGGCTCTTTTAAACTCTTTAACCGCAACGGGAGAAGTAATGTCGTTTCCTAACACCAAATCAAGATCGGCTTCTATCAACTGGCCGGGTACTACTTTCTCAAGGCCGGTATGAGCTGCCAGAATTTTTTGTGACATCGTCATTCCCATAATCTTCCCTCCTGTTATACATAAACTTTGATCTTCTTTTCCAGCTCTTTTAAAAGCTTATACTCTATGGAATCTACCAGGGCAATCCAGCTGGCTTCAATAATGTCGGTGGAAACACCCACTGTCGTCCAGGATGTTTCGCCGTCGGTGGATTCGATCAAAACCCGGACCTTAGCTGCTGTAGCCTTTTGTGAATCTATTACACGTACTTTAAAATCGGTCAGGTGGACGTTGGACAGTTCAGGATAGAATACTTCCAGGGCCTTTCTGAGAGCTCTGTCCAGTGCATGGACCGGACCTATGCCCTCTGCTGCGGTTATCTCGGATTTTCCGTCAACTTTCACTTTTATTAGCGCTGAAGCCGACGATCCATTCTGAGTAGGCTGCTCTGTCATAAGCTTAAACTTCTCTAATTCAAAGAAAGGTTTATACTTGCCCAGCTGTTTTCTGATAACCAGTTCGAATGTACTTTCAGCCCCTTCAAATTGATAACCCTGATGCTCCAGTTCTTTAAGCCTGTTGATGATTGCCTCGCACTCACTTGAGTTTTTATCTATTGAAGGATTAAGTTCCCGAACCTTTTCCAGTATGGTATTTCTTCCCGATACTTCGGACATTAAAAATCTTCGTTTATTGCCCACAAGTTCCGGGTCTATATGCTCAAATGATGCTGTTGCCTTGCATACGCCGTCGATATGCATGCCTCCTTTATGGGCAAAGGCGCTGCTGCCGACGTACGGCATCCTCCTGTTCAAAGATATGTTGGAAATTTCAGCTATTTTCCTTGCCGTATAGGTAAGATTCTTAAGCTTCTCTTCAGGAATACAGTTCATGCCCTTTTTAATCTGAAGATTCGGAATAATCGTGCTTAGATTTGCATTTCCGCATCTTTCGCCGTAGCCTATATAGGTCCCCTGAACATGTTCGGCACCTGCTTCCACTGCCATTATAGAGTTGGCAACAGCCATTCCGCAGTCATTATGGGCATGTATCCCGATTTTGATCTTAAAGGTTTCTTTAACTTTCTTAACGACCTCATATACCGTACTTGGAAAACTTCCGCCGTTGGTATCGCATAATACCAGGCAGTCGGCTCCGCCTTCAACTGCCGCTTTCAATACTCTGAAGGCATATTCCGGATTGGCTTTATACCCGTCAAAGAAATGCTCAGCGTCAAAAATGACTTCTTTGCCTTTCTTTTTAAAGAAGGAAAGGGTTTCATAAACCATCTTTTCATTCTCTTCCAGGGTCGTTTTGATGATTTCTGTTACATGGAAATCCCATGCCTTGCCGAAAATAGCGACAACAGGAGTATTGGCGCCTAACAGTGACTGAACGTTCTTATCTTCCTCCACCGTTATATTCCTTCTTCTGGTACTTCCAAATGCGGTCAATTTGGCTGATTTGAGGGTAATGGTTTTCATTCTCTCAAAAAACTCTATGTCCTTGGGATTGGAACCGGGATTGCCCGCTTCGATATAATCGATTCCCAAATCGTCCAGAGCTTTAACTATTTTAAGTTTATCTTCAACCGAGAATGATATGCCCTCGGCCTGTGCACCGTCTCGCAATGTCGAATCAAATATGTCTATCGCTTTACTCATTCTCCACCATCCCTCTCATACCATACATTGTTGCTTTATCCGTGTCATTCCTGTAGGGGAGTGAAGAAACCAGTCCGTTTCTGGCGGAAAGATCCTTCACTCTGCCTGGAATGACAGGATGTTTTACTTCAAATCTAAAGACTGTTTGCCAATCATTTATGGCAATACTTCTTCCAGCTTCTCCGCATAAATCATTTTGTTGATAGCGTTCACATACGACAGAACGCTGGCTTCAAATACGTCGGTACTTACACCTTTACCGGTATATAACCTGGAGCCTGACCGTATTTTCACATATGCCTCGCCCTGGGCATCCTGTCCTTCGGTAACTGATCTAATAGAATAGTCTTCCAGAGTAAAGGTAACTCCAGCAATCTTATCGATAGCCTTAAATGCCGCGTCTATCGGGCCGTCGCCGGTTGAAACCTCTTCAATTACCTGATTTTCTCCGTTTTGTTTAATAAGGCGGACAGAGGCAGTGGCGGTAATGGTATTGCCGGTGTTTATCACAAATCTGTCAAGCTTATAGATTTCAGGTACTTGTACGGCTTTATGCTGCAGCAGTACTTCCAGGTCTGCGTCCTGAACCACCTTTTTCTTATCTGCCAGTTCCTTGAACTTTACAAAGGCTTCGTCCAACTCTTCTTTGCTTAAGTTATAACCCAGCGCTTTCAGCCTGTCTTCAAAGGCATGCCTTCCTGAATGTTTGCCAAGTACCATATTGTTTTTTGTAAGTCCGATGGATTCAGGGGTTATGATCTCATATGTGCTTTTTTCGGCCAATACGCCGTGTTGATGTATACCGGACTCATGAGCAAATGCGTTGGCTCCTACAATAGCCTTATTGGGCTGCACAGACACACCGGTAATACTGCTGATAAGCTTTGAGGATCTGTAAATCTGTGTGGTATCCATCCGTACATCCACATCGTAAAGATAAGGCCTGGTCTTGATGGCCATGACAACTTCTTCTACAGCGGCATTTCCCGCTCTTTCGCCTATACCGTTTATGGTACATTCAACCTGGGTCGCACCGGCTCTAACCGCTGCAAGGGTATTGGCTACCGCCATTCCAAGGTCATTATGGCAATGTACCGCTATCTGAGCTTTATCGCTGTTGCTTACATTTTCCCTTATATTTTTAATAAGTTCATAGAATTCTTCCGGCGTAGTATATCCGACCGTGTCGGGTACGTTGATTACTGTGGCTCCTGCATCGATTGCTGCTTCAAAAACCCGATATAAGAATTCCGGATCGCTTCTTGTGGCATCCTCGGCGGAAAATTCAATATCCGAACAATATTTTTTCGCATATGCCACCATGCTTTTTGTCCGTTCCAGAACTTCTTCAGGTGCCATCCTCAATTTATACTTCATATGGATCGGGGATGTTGCCAAAAACACATGTATTCTGGGACTTACTGCCTTTTTAATTGCTTCCCAGGATCTGTCGATATCCTTCGTAAGCGCTCTTGACAAGCTTGCAACAGTACAATCCTTTACTGTCTCGGCAATGGCTTTGACCGACTGAAAATCACCCGGAGACGAAATCGCGAATCCGGCCTCAATAACATCCACCTTCATGCGTTCCAGTTGTTTTGCAACCGCCAACTTTTCCTTAAGGCTCATGCTGCAGCCGGGGGACTGCTCCCCATCCCTTAATGTTGTATCAAATACATATATACGCCTAGACATACTAAACCTCCCAAAGCACTTATTCTATTTATTCCAGCTCATCATCTTGCGTAACTCCCTGCCTACTTTTTCAACCTGGCTCTCTTGCTCCATTCTTCTTCTTGCATTGAAGTACGGACGATTGGCCTGGTTTTCAAGGATCCATTTATTCGCAAATGTACCATTCTGGATTTCAGTTAACACTTTTTTCATTTCCTTGCGGGTCTCTTCGGTAATGATTCGTTTTCCTGTAACATAATCGCCATATTCAGCCGTATCGGAAATTGAATATCTCATAAAGCTGAGGCCGCCTTTGTAAATAAGATCAACGATCAGTTTCATCTCATGAATACATTCGAAATACGCGCTTTCTGGCTGATAACCGGCTTCTACAAGGGTTTCAAAACCTGCCTTCATCAGTTCGCAGACTCCGCCGCACAGAACCGCCTGTTCTCCAAACAGGTCTGTTTCAGTTTCTTCTTTGAATGTAGTTTCAAGAATCCCCGCTCTTGCTCCGCCGATACCCGCTGCATAGGCTAAAGCCAGTTCCTTTGCGTTGCCGGTGGCATCCTGGTATACTGCTACGAGGCATGGAACTCCTTTTCCTTCCAGGTACTCGCTTCTTACAGTGTGTCCGGGGCCTTTAGGGGCTACCATAAACACGTTTACATCAGCGGGTGGAACGATCTGTCCGAAGTGGATATTGAAGCCATGGGCAAATACCAGATTTTTTCCCGGTTTCAGATTTGGTTCTATACTTTCTTTATAAAGCTTGGGCTGCTTTTCGTCATTAACGAGAATCATAATAATGTCAGCCTGTTTTGCCGCATCTGCCGCAGTAGCTACCTTAAGGCCGGCATCTTCGGCCAGCTTCCATGATTTGCTGCCTTCATACAGTCCGACAACGACATCTACTCCGGAATCATGCAGATTTAGGGCATGAGCATGGCCCTGGCTGCCATAACCAATTACCGCAACTGTTTTCCCTTCAAGTAGTTTCAAATTACAATCCTTTTCATAGTACATAATTGCCATAACCTACTCCTCCTCACTTCTTGTCTGGATTTTGATATGTCTGCTTCCTCTTTCTATAGCGGTAAGTCCTGTACGAACCACCTCAACGATACCGTAATTGTTCATAAGATTTATGAAAGCTTCGATTTTCGATTCGTCACCCGTCATTTCAACAGTCAGAGTTTCACTTGAGACATCAACGATATTGGCCCTGAAAATGGATACGATCTCTATAATCGATGCCCTGGTTTCCATTGTTGTATTTACCTTAATCATAGCCAGCTCTCTGAACACCGACTGCTGCGGATCAAGTTCAACGATTTTGATTACATCGATAAGCTTGTTAAGCTGTTTTTTAATTTGCTCCAGGATGTAATCGTCACCGCGGACAACAATGGTCATTCTTGATACTTTTGGATCCTCTGTTTCTCCGACTGACAGACTGTCAATGTTATAACCCCTGCGGCTGAATAAGCCCGATACCCTGCTTAGTACACCGGACTGGTTTTCAACCAAAACCGAGAGAACATGTCTGCTCATACTTTTCACTCCCTGTTATACATTTTTCAATTTTATGCTTAAATCTGAATATTTCCTCGTGTTGTCTTTAAACGGTATGCTTACAATATGGTTCTTTCGTCAGGATCTACCACACATTCCAGCAAAAACGGACCCTTGTGTTGAATAGCTTTTTCAAATGCATCTTCCAGTTCTGAATCGTTCGTGATCCTTAAGCCTTTGATCCGGTATGCATCACACAACTTTATAAAATCAGGATTTCTGTCAAGGTCCACTGCATTGCATTTTCCGTAGAATCTGTCTTGCAGCTCTCTGACCATTCCAAGCCTTGAGTTGTTGAAAAGAACTATGATTATATTCAAATCATTATATGAAATGGTTCCCAGTTCATAAAGGCTCATCTGAAAACCGCCGTCTCCCACGACTGCTACTACCTGACGATCAGGAGCCGCTATTTTGGCACCTACCGCTGCCGGCAAGCCGTAGCCCATGGTTCCCAGTCCGCCTGATGTGAGGAAGCGCCTTCCGATTTTATCTTCAAAGTGTCTGGCTGCCCAGATTTGGTTCTGCCCCACGTCTGCAACGATAACGGCATCGTCGTCCAGCTTTCTTGAGATGGTTTCGATTGCATATTTGGGGTTGACTGAGCAGGTATTTTCCCTCTTTATATCATCTTTTTTAAAGCTTTTAAGTTCATTCAGCCATTCCTCGGTATCTACTCTGTCCACCCTGTCGAGCATTTGGGTAAGTATTGTCCTGGCATCTCCCACCAGAGGTATATGCGTGCCTACATTTTTGCCTATTTCAGCCGGATCGACATCTATGTGGATTATACGGACATCTTCATTTGTCTGGTCTGAAATCCCGCCCCAGGCTCTGTCTGCGACTCTGGTCCCGATAATGATCAACAGATCAGCCTTTGCCACGGCACGATTTGCCTCTGAAAATCCATGATTGCCTATCATGCCGATATAGTGCCTGTTGTTGCTGGGCAATGATCCTTTGCCCATCAGAGTGTGGACCAATGGAATGCCCGTTTTTTCAACAAAGCTCAAAAGCTCGCCTTCGGCGTGAGAAAGGAGTACTCCTCCACCCGCTATAATAAGTGGGCGTTTGCTTTCGGATATAGCCTTAACAGCTCGTTTTATTTGCCCCACATGCCCTTTGATGGTAGGCTTGTAGCCCCTTATGTTGACAGTTTCAGGTATGACCAGTTTTTCAATTTCAGCGGCTTGGATATCACTGGGGATATCGATAAGAACAGGGCCGGGTCTTCCTGTTGATGCGATATAGAATGCTTCTTTGATGATCCTGGGTAAATCATTCTCATTCTTTACCAGGTAACTGTGCTTTGTAAAAGACTCGGTCGCGCCTGTTATATCGGCCTCTTGAAACATGTCCCGGCCTATTTTCGTGGAATTGACCTGACCTGTTATAGCAACGAGAGGAATTGAGTCCATATATGCTGTTGCAATACCGGTAATTAAATTTGTCGCACCGGGACCCGAGGTGGTTATGCATACTCCCACCTTGCCTGAAACTCTTGCATAACCGCTTGCAGCGTGAGCAGCAGCCTGCTCCTGGCGCACCAGGACGTGGCGGATCTTTGATTTCCTGAGGGCTTCATACACTTCCAATATATGTCCTCCGGGATAACCAAAAACAGTGTCGACATTTTCATTGATCAAGCATTTAACGATTGCTTCTGCTGCTTTCACTTTCTTCACCTCTCTCCAGATTCACCTGCGAGTATGTCTGGTATTGGTTTTATCAATAATTTTAGCCGTATGTATACAAAAAACCCTCGCGCCGTCGATATATAATACAACAGGGACGAGGGATATACTCTTCGTGTTACCACCCTATTTCATCTTTACCTCACGATAAAGACCTCACCAGGTTCAAACAAACCTTTGCCTGTAACGGGGCTTACCGTTATCTCTTACTATAAACTTTCAGAGATACTGCTCGGGAGGGATTCCTTTTCATAAGTCCTGCCAATTCGCACCACCCATTGGCTCTCTTTAAGGATTTTATTATGAAAAGCGGTCTCCTTCATTGCATTTGGATAAGGGATTATTTAGTTATTGTTTTGTATTATATCAGCATTGATCGCATTGTGTCAATCACGTGATATTTACTGAATTTTTACAAGTTTTCAGTATGTTTTATATGCTTTTTGCATTAAATGCCAGTTTTGATCCTGAAAATTACGGTAAAATATGTGATGGCCGGATGAAAGAAAATAAGATTTATTCAGTATAGACAGGATTAATTTATAAAAATAGTTGCTAATATATGATATGTTATGATAAAATGGTGTCTGCTGTGAAGATTCGCTTATAAGATTCGTCCATTCGAATGTATGGATTGCAGGGAGGTGTAACAAATGGCAAAGTGTGAAGTTTGTAATAAAGGTCAACATTTTGGTATACAGGTAAGTCACTCTCACAGAAGAAGCAATAAAGTCTGGAAACCTAATGTTAGAAAAGTTAAAGTTGAGATTGACGGCGTTTCAAAAAGGATGCACATTTGTGCTAAATGCCTGCGTTCCAGTAAAATAGCTAAAGCTGTATAATAAGTCGGAATATTCAAAAATTCAAATAAAAAATGTGGCTTCTTTATGCCACATTTTTTATTGTGAATCAACAAGTATGCGATATGCATATGCATATCCGTTTCTTATTCCATTCCTTGCCCAATCTAATGGATCTTCAGCAAACGCCTGAGTATTCCTCCCAGGAATCCGGGCATCTTGAGCACTATAATCCTCATGTGCAAAACCTCCGTGCCAGCTCCTGTCATTAAAGTATATTCTCCGGGACACAAAATTGTTAACGATTGTAACCGCTTTTATCAAATAAAATATATTTATTATCGTCATTCCCGGACAAGAGCTTCAATAAGGGCGTATCCGTCCGGATCCACCAATTGGACTTTTATTCCCAGTTTTTCTTCCAATTCGCCTTTTGTGACATCATCCAGCATTATATCGGTACCGGCTTTGAACATGTTCCTGCACAGAAGCAGCTTCTCTCCCAAATTTTTGTCTTTAAGCTCTCTTATTAGGTCATAACCGGTTAGAAGGCCGGTTACAGTGACACTTCGTCCGAAAAATGTGTTCTCTACAGGATAAACATTGATTCTTAAACCTTTTATTGTTTCTTCTATATACGAGGTAATTTCCTTAAAATGCTTAAAAACCGAAACCCCGGTCGCTATGCTTACAGTTTTCTCATTTTTTATGGTTACAGGGCTTTCCTCAAAATCTTTCAGGGCTTCCTTAACCTCGTAACTAAACGCCGAAACCATCCCCACACCGTTCTCTATCTGGGGAAAATCCTCGTAAGCTTCGTAATCGGGAAGCTGTTTTTCAGCCATTATATAAAGTTCGTCGGCTATATATACTATTCTGCTGCCATATTTATCCAGAAGTTTTTCCTGCCACTTTTCAACCTGATTGACAACTTCTAGGGCTCTTTCCTTATTGAAAGGCGTTAATTTGGGCAGGTCATCCCGAAATCGTGTCAGGCCTACAGGAACCACAGAAATACTGTGGAGTTCGGGAGAAAGCATAGTAAGGTCGTTTATGGTCCTGTCAAGTTCCCCGCCGTCATTTATTCCGGGGCATAGAACAATCTGGCAGTTTACCGTAATACCGTTTGAAGTAAAGCGCCTGATCTTTTCAAGGATGTCGCCTGCAAACCGGTTATTCAGCATCCTGACCCGAAGCTCGGGGTTCGTTGTATGAACCGATACGTTAACGGGAGACATACGGTAACGGATGATCCTTTCAATTTCGTCATCCGAAAGGTTTGTCATAGTTATATAGTTACCGTATAAAAAAGAAAGTCTTGCGTCATCATCTTTAAAGTAAAGAGTTTCCCGCATTCCTTTTGGGAGTTGATCTATAAAACAGAAAATACACTTATTGCGGCAGGATTTTTCCTCGTCCAAAAGCGGCATGGCAAATTCAATCCCCAGATCTTCCGCTTCGTCTTTTTCAATGTCGAACTGCCAGCTCTCTCCGTTTTTTTTCTCGATTTCCAGGGTCAAATGCGTATCAGCACAATGGAATCTATAGTCAAATATATCGTGTACCACCTGTTCATTTATGGATACCAGAAAATCGCCCGGCTCAATCCCGAGTTCACCCGCGATACTATTCTTCTGAATGCCTGATATCTCGATTTTATGCATAATCAATACCTCGAAAAAAACAATAGCAGCTATAAAAGCTGCTACTACTTTTTAGTCGTTGGAATGTTCCGGAGATAATTACTCTTCGTCAACCTTCACTACTTCCTTATCGTCATAGGTTCCGCATTCCTTACAAACTACGTGCGGAAGCTTGAGAGCGTGACATTTTTTACATGCAACCAGATTCGGCGCTGAAAGCTTGTAGTGGGTTCTTCTTTTATTTTTTCTTTGCTTCGACACTTTTCTTTTTGGTACCGCCATTTGTAACACCTCCGTTCAGTGTTGGTCTCTAAGATTCCTGCTGCTGTTTTAGTATTAATCGAAAAAACCTTTTAGTACTTCAAATCGTGAATCCGTTGAATCGTGATTCCCACAGTTACAACCTTTTTCACTTATTTCTGCTCCGCATACGGGGCATAATCCCGGACAATCTTCACGACATATATGCGACATAGGAACACTTGTCAATATACAGTCTGCCAATATCCTTTCCAAATCAAGCGAATTACCGCTGTATGTGAACCTGTCATCCTCTGTATATTCAGCAGTCCCTTCCTGCTCAATAATCTCCTCATCTATATCGACAACAAGCTCGCGTTCGATACTTCCGGCACACCTGTCACAGACTGTTGAATAAATAACTTTGGCGCGGCCTGTAAGCTTCAGCATACCGTTATTGTTAGTTATACTTCCGGTAAAACTAACGGGACCGGTAAAAGAAACCGTACCAAGACTCGTTTCCAGGTCCTCCAATGCTTCTTCAAGCTGAACGCTGATGGTACCGCCGTTATTTTTCAGTATTGAGGTTATGTCAAGTTTCAATTTAAATCCCTCCTAAAAAGCACGAATGAAGCTCCCGGAAGGTCAACATGAAATATTATACTCACTTGATCCCGCTTTGTCAATCATTGCTTTTTCTTTTGATTGCAGTTCTGACCGCCTATTTGTACAGTGGGAAACGAGCAGTAAGCTGACCTACTCTCTCTATTATCTCCTGTTTTTTGCTTTCGAAATCACCGCTTAAAGTCAAACTTATAAGTTCGGCAATTTCAAGCATTTCTTTTTCTTTCATTCCACGTGCTGTTACAGCTGGGGTTCCGATCCTTATACCGCTTGAAATGGCGGGACTTAATTTATCAAAAGGAATTCCGTTCTTGTTTACTGTTATCATAACTTCGTCCAGCATCAACTGGGCATCTTTACCCGTTAAGCCTTTAGTGGTCACATCGATCAGCATAAGGTGGTTATCGGTGCCTCCGGATACGATGCTGAATCCTTTTTCAATAAGAGCTTCCGATAATACTTTTGCATTTTTGACAATCTGCTTCTGATATTCTTTGAATTCCTGTGTGAGAGCTTCTTTGAAGCAAACAGCCTTACCGGCTATAACATGCATCAAAGGACCTCCCTGTATACCAGGGAAAACAGCACGATCGATTTCCTTGGCATATTTTTCTTTACATAGGATCATACCGCCCCTGGGGCCTCTCAAAGTCTTATGGGTGGTAGTGGTTACAAAGTCGGCATACGGCACAGGGCTCGGATGCACGCCGGCAGCAACAAGTCCGGCTATATGAGCCATATCCACCATGAGGTAACAGCCCACTTCATCACAAATCTCCCTGAAGGCTTTGAAGTCTATGATCCTTGAATAAGCACTGGCTCCCGCTACGATCATCTTAGGCTTCGTTTCCAGGGCTGTTTTACGCAGTTCATCGTAATCTATTATGCCGTCGGATTCTCTTACGCCGTATGAAACAGGTTTAAAATACTTGCCCGACATATTCAAAGCCATACCATGGCTTAAATGTCCGCCGTGAGCAAGGTTCATACCCATAAATACATCGCCGGGTTTAAGAACGGCATAGAAAACGGCCATATTAGCCTGAGCGCCGGAATGAGGCTGGACATTGACATGCTCTGCCCCAAAAAGCTCCTTTGCCCTGCTGATTGCAAGCGACTCGATCACATCAACATGCTCGCAGCCGCCATAATAACGTTTTCCCGGATATCCTTCGGCATATTTATTTGTCAAAGGAGTTCCAACAGCTTCCAGAACAGCTTTGCTGACGAAATTTTCAGAAGCAATCAGCTCGATTTTGTTGGCCTGTCTTTGAATTTCCTGATATATCGCTTCCGCAACTTCAGGATCAGTTCTTTCTATTTCTTCGTATTTAAGCATTTATAATTCCTCCGTATATTAATAAATCCCCGCTCTCCGGTCCGGGGAACAATATTCTTTTAACAACAAAAAAATTATATTGTTTTTGTTATATTGTGTCAACCGAATTGAGAAAAAACCAACGATCTTTATTATCAATATTTTTTATATTTTTTCATATTTTTTCAGGCACTTTATCCTTCCTTTCGACAGAAGCAGCATCAATAAACATCAGAGCCGTCAATCTCTGGAATATCAGAAGTACCACAGCCTCAAAAAATGCAATGAAGAAAAGCGCAAGAGTGGGATGCTGTACATCCATTGCAAGACTGTTCAGAAGAAGCCCCAGGAAGTGCGGCCACAGGCCGTTAGCAATAACCCTCTTTTTACATTCCCTGGTTATATCCAGCGCCACTTTGAAATTCTTGAAAATGCCTGTGTCAAACTCTATTATTAATAGGTTCTTAAATATAAACAGTATATCAACAGCCAGCACAAATATAGGCAGTAACGGTAAAACCAAAATAAATACAGGTATAAATAATGAAATTGATGCTATTAAAACAAATATGAGTAAAACACTCAGCGCAAAAATCCCGTAAAATAAAATGTTGAAGGTTATAAGTTTAATGAGTTTTTTCAGGAACAATGCCGTTCTTTTCTGCCATGAAGTATCCGGATCGGTCAGGCTGTAGTAGTAAAATACTCCGTAAAATGTCGCCAGAATATATGCCACCGCTTTTATAACCGCGTAAATAGCCATTACATATAACATGGATCCAAGAAATTTTCTGGCAGTTTCAATATTGATGGCCGAAAAATCCAGGCTCTTTGCTTCCAACTGTTCGAGAAGATTTACATTTATTTGCTCAAAATATAAAAAAGTATTTTCTATATATGGTCTTGCGAATAAATAACCTCCAAAAATAACCGCAAGTATTAAAACAAATATAATTTTATCAACGAACGGGTTATCTAAATCAAAGAACCTCCATGATTCTCTCATGTATGAAAACACTGGTTTGACTCTGCACTCCTGTTTTTGCTGTTTATACATTTTGTTTCCCCCTGATCAGTTTTATTTCTTTACTGGATAAATACCTCCACTCACCGGGTTTTAAATCACCTAATGTAAGTCTTCCAATAGCTGTTCGTTTAAGCTTCAATACAGGATGCCCCACAGCCTCGCACATACGCCTTACCTGCCTGTTTCTGCCTTCATGTATAATGATTTTAAGAACAGTGGTCTTAGATTTTATATCCACAACCTCTACCACAGCTGGAGCGGTTTTTTTGCCATCAAGAACGACTCCTTTCTTCAAGGCTTCCAGAGCTTTGTCGGAAGGTATGCCTTGAACTTCGGCGATATATGTTTTTTTTATCTCATGCCCCGGATGAGTATTTTCAAAAGCAAAATCCCCGTCATTTGTAAGGATCAGCAAACCAGTGGTATCATAATCAAGACGTCCTACCGGAAAAATACGCTCTTTAACTCCGTCAATAAGATCCAAAACAGTTTTTCTTCCCTCTGGGTCCGAAACGGTGGAAACATAGCCCGACGGTTTATTCAGCATGATGTAAACAAGCTTTTCTTCCTTTTTTATTAGCTTTCCGTCAACTTCCACCCTATCCTGCTCCGACACCCGGAATCCCATTTGAGTGACTGTTTTGCCGTTAACCTTTACCCTGCCGGCCAGTATAAGCTCTTCCGAATGTCGCCTGGATGCAATTCCGCATTGAGCCATATACTTTTGCAATCTTATTTTTTTATCCATTGTTTTTTCTTCCTTTTAAAAAATTATTATATCATATACTAGGCCCTTCCATGAAGTACATATTTCTGTTGCCTTCTGATTCTACAATTTAAAGGAAAAGGCCACATCAGCTTTAATTGTGTGACCCATTAAAATTTATATCCATTATCCAGGAGCCATTGCCCCGCCAGTCAGATATCCTTGTGTAGGATCATATATATCAATGCAAGCCTAATCGGCAAACTATGTCAGCCAGATGGACTATAATGATCGATTGCCTTTTTAACCGGCCTCTTAATTTTTATTCATCACTATCAAAAAAAGTATTTGTCTTACCGCTCCACCCTCACATTCATAAACCGATGTCCAAAATGATTTCATTTTTTCGCCATTTTGGTCGGTTCAATAAGATTTTCTTCACCATCATAACTGATTATTTTATATTCACTTTCCATCCACTCTATTGAAAACTCTTTTTCTTGCAGTGCTTCCTTTTTCCCGTCAATATACACATTCCCACAATCGATAAAAGGCATAATATCTACGCTATTATTTTTTTCGTCAATTAAATTCAATATTTTTTTTACATCTCCAGTCTCTTCATCCCATGTTGATAAAAAATAAATCTTGTCTATACTGCTTGCATTTATACCATACTTGTATCTGTCGGAATTTATTTTATATGTTTTATCATTTATCCTATCATAAGCAATAACACTTTCCAGTATATCATTACCTTGCGAATCCCCAACGACTATAATTCTTCCTTCACCATCACTGTATATTGTCTTAATGTAACCTTTCATTGGAAGCTCTTCAAGGTTGAAACTGCATAATGTTTTATTGTTGACGATATCATATTGTCTTACGATATTTCCATTTTCGTTAATCTGATAAAGCACATATCCCCTTCGTGCTTCACCATCATTGTTAAAAATTAATTCATTATATCCTTTTATGGTTTTCCATTCACCCATGTCACATTTTTTTATTAGTTCAAATGTTTCCGCATTTATTATATATACGCAATTATCTGATTTCCTGTTTAATACAATTTTATAAACTGATTCATCTTCAAAACCAAGAAATACTTCATAATCAGATAAGTCAAAAATATCTAAAAACTTAGCCGCATTTTTTATGGTAAAAGATTTTTCGTCTATTACAAATAAAACCAGTATATTTTTTTCATCATCTATTAATATTCCTCTGCTGCTTTCTGGCAAACTAATCTCAAAAAAATCTAACCATGTTGGATACCCATTGTTAGTAATTTTCATCCAATCTTCCGCATTGAATATTCTAAGACAATCGCTTAATTCATCCGGTAAATAATAGATATATGTATATCCTTTTGTTAAGCCTTTCCCATTAAATAATTTAATGTCTATGTTTATTCCCCGGTTTTCTCCACACCATAACTCTGCGCTTCCAATTACACCTTCTCTTAGAGTTTCTAATTCTTTTTGCCTTTCCTCAAAATCATCAGGTAAATCTATAACCTCAACATCGGTTTTATATCCCACAAGACTATCAAGAGTATTAAATGAGTGTTCAGTAAAAATCTCCGGTGTGACAGTTATTACTTCATTATCTTTATCCGTGTTTTCCATATATGAACTTTTGGGTGATACATTTGAATTTGGGTTATTTGTACTATTTGTGTCAGTTTCATTATTTCTACATGATATAATCATTATTGAGATTAATATTATTATTACTGCGGTCAGACATTTTTTCATTTTTAACCTCCATAGTTGGATTGGAAACATGATAAAATAATATATTATATTATTTCAATAAGCAGTTTACAGTCCCAGGCTCCGCACGGTTTCTCCGGCTTCAACTGATTTTATCAGCTCAATTATCAATTCCTTATTATGGTATATATCTTTGTCATCTATTGAATCTACGTTTTGCATATTACTTATATCCAGATTACTTTTGCACCTTATATATGAAGCCAATGCTTCTTTTGTTTTGGGACCATAACTACCATCAATACCGTCACCACATGATGTTCCTAAATCAAATCCAATATGCTTTAAACATGCTTGAATCAGGATTAAATCGGGTTCTATCTTTACCCCTTTTGACTTTGCTGTTTCAACTTTTTCTTTTATTTTTCTTATTATTATTTCAGGTACCGGCCTAAAACTATATGCATAATAGTTTTCAACCATTTCCTTTACGTCTATACAATATCCTGAAGGTTCTATTTCATCCTTATTTGGATTTTTCTTGTTAGGATCCCATGTCTCAACAGGTTCAATATGCCACTCCTCTGGTGTCGTACCAATTCCACTAGTCTGAGGCTTATATAATCCATAAGCTCTTAATTCCTTCTGTTGATTAAAATGCCATTTATCACCGCCACACAAATGTTTTTGGCAAGTATAATTCCGAGCGGTGCGGAACTTAATTTTCCGAGCATCCCTGTCCCATTATTGGAATTCATGGTCGAGTGTGTCAACCTGTAACTTTGGCCTTGGAAAACAAGCAAATGGCTATGGTGAACCAATCTGTCAATAATCGCACTAGTCAGTTTTTCGTCATAGAAAATACCGTTCCATTTACTGAATTCCAAATTCGTTGTGATTATCACACTCCTTTTCTCATAGCATTCTGAAATAACCTGAAACAAAAGCTGTGAGCCATCTTTCTCAAAGGGAACATAGCCCCATTCGTCACAGATCAGCAGATCAATTTTTTGCAACTGTTTCATGAATCGTTGCAATTCCCCCTTAGCCTTTGCCTCGCTCAAAAGATTAACTAATGTTGCCGTACGATAGAATTTTACCTTCTTTCCTCTGGAACAAGCTGCAACCCCAATGGCCGTGGCCATATGGCTCTTACCGGTTCCTACAGGTCCATAAAGAATCAGG
>Ga0134101_1000953_pt1 | contig 26653 bp, 31 predicted proteins | sample 12_3_2metaG_FD_94446 | JGI IMG/M metagenome (GOLD analysis project Ga0134101, IMG submission 94446) | Switchgrass degrading microbial communities from high solid loading bioreactors in New Hampshire, USA - 12_48_3.3_201_A2 metaG | ecosystem: Engineered > Bioreactor > Semi-continuous > Anaerobic...
CTGACATAAAGCAAAGGCTTCCCGATTAAATCAAAAAAAATACTGGTTTAGGGTTAAGCCAGATGGGGTAAACGGCTTTTTTTCAAAGATTCAAAATGAAATTTGCACACAGTCTGCCGTCCCTTCGACACCCTTGGTTTTAATCTAATCCAAATTGTGCTTTATTCTGTAATTGATTGTTTTGAAACAAGAAGTTGGCATTTGCACCGAGGCTGCCTTCGCCTTTCCATTGATACATAATCGTATGTAATTCAGTGCCTTTTTCACCGCTTTCAGAAATGACTTCTCCATCGCTTCCAATAATTTCTTTTACTTGCTCATAAGTCATTCCGATTTCAATTTTATCAAATTCTTCTTTGGATATGGTTGGTTTGTTAGCAGGTTTTTCAGCTTTTTCAGTTTCTTTTTGAGCTTTTTCTTCGGTTTCTTCAATTGGCGCTTCAGTTGGAGTGGCCTCATTTGATTGATCTGCCTGATTCGGTGTAGGTTCTGTAGGGGTATCCAGACGGCAGGTTGAAATTCCAATAATCAGAACCAGTATGATTAGCCAAAACCACCACTTCTTTAAAATTTTCATTTTTTATACCTCCGATTTTTTAATTATATTTTTTCCAGATTATCTACTTTCATTCAAATTAAGACGTTATAATTAATTAATAAAAAAATAAAAAAATTAAAAAATATCTGAAGTTTTATTGAAATCAGAACTAGATTTACTTGTATCATGTTATAATTTAACATATAATAATATCAAGTGAAAAACCCTGTTAATGTTATTATTCATAAGAAATTCATAAGAAGGGGGTACGTAAATACAGCAATAAATCAGACCATAAGCAATTTCATTTTGGAAAAAGCTGAAAATACAAGGGAAGGGGTAATATTACATATGAAAAGCTATCGAAAAGAATTATGGTTTTGCATAGAAAAAAGACGAGGATTTGTTAATATAACTCCACAACTTGAAAAATGCTTGCATGAAAGTGGGATTAAGGAAGGATTATTGCTTTGCAACGCAATGCACATTACAGCGAGTGTATTTATAAATGATGATGAGGCAGGTTTGCATCACGATTTTGAGGTTTTCCTTGAAAAACTTGCACCGGAGAAGCCCTATGACCAATATCGGCATAATGGGTATGAAGATAATGCGGATGCACATCTTAAGCGCACTATAATGGGACGTGAGGTTGTTATTGCCGTAACCCAGGGAAAGCTGGACCTGGGGCCATGGGAACAGGTCTTCTATGGTGAATTTGACGGCATGAGAAATAAGCGAGTATTGGTGAAAATAATCGGTGAATGATTATACTATGCTGTAGTGATGATACAGAAAGCAGTTTGGAGATATACATACCTTTATGGGTAAAACCATTAATTAAAAAGTATGAGTGGAGGAATAATGAATGATTGTATCAACTACCCCATCTATTGAAGGCAAAAAGGTACTTGAATATAAAGGCATTGTCTTTGGTGAGGTAATATCAGGAGTAGACTTTATCAAAGACTTTGCAGCAGGGCTTACGAATTTCTTCGGAGGCAGATCCGGGTCCTATGAAGGAGAACTTATTCAGGCGAGGAAAGCGGCTATAAAGGAAATGGTAAAAAGAGCAGAAGCGATGGGCGCCAATGCGATTATAGGTGTTGATGTGGATTATGAGGTGCTGGGACAGGCAAATAATATGCTAATGGTTACGGCTTCCGGTACGGCAGTAGTCATAGAATAGCATAGGAGAGATATTACAAATGAGAGCAGTGATACAGAGAGTTAGTCGTGCAAAGGTTACGGTTGAGAATAATATTGTTGGAGAGATAGCCAATGGTTTTATGATACTCCTTGGTGTTGGAGCGTCCGATACCTCTGAAGATGCGGATTATTTGGCGGATAAAATCTTAAAGCTCAGAGTGTTTGAGGATGAAGCAGGAAAGATGAACCTTTCTATAAAAGATGTTAACGGAGAATTATTGATTGTTTCGCAGTTTACACTGTATGGAGACTGCCGCAGGGGGACCAGGCCAAGCTTTACAAACGCAGCGCCCGGAGCCAAAGCGGAGGAATTATACAATTACTTTGTAAATAAATGTACTGCAGAAGGAATAAAAAAAGTGCAAACCGGAGTATTCGGAGCTCATATGGAGGTCGATATAACAAATGACGGCCCAGTTACCATTTTGATTGACAGTGAAAAGACGATATAATTATTCGATATGGAGGGTATGATAATGATTAAAGAACTCATTCGAAAAAACAGAACATACAGAAGGTTTTATCAAGATGTAACGATAGAGTACAGCACTTTGGAGGAACTGGTTGATCTGGCAAGACTGTCTTCGTCCGGCGGCAATCTTCAGCCGTTAAAATACATTTTATCAAATGAACCGGAGAAGAATAATAAAATTTTCCAGCATTTGAAATGGGCTGCATATTTGACGGATTGGGACGGCCCTGAAGAAGGAGAAAGACCGTCAGCTTATATAGTCATGTTAAGAGATAATGATATAAGCAAAAATTGCTCATGGGACCATGGACTTGCATGTCAAAGCATTCTTTTAGGTGCTTGTGAAAAAGGTTTAGGCGGATGTATGTTTGGTTCGATAGACAGGGAAGGCTTGAGAAAGAGTCTGAATATTCCTGAAAGATATGAAATTCTATTGGTAATAGCTTTAGGCAAGCCGAAAGAAATAGTGGTTCTGGAGGAAATAAAGGCTGATGAGAATATAAGATATTGGAGAGATAAAGACGGCGTACATCATGTACCAAAAAGAAAGCTGAAGGATATCATATTAGACCTTTAGTATTCTGCTGTCATAAATATTATATTATACTATTGACAAAACACGAAAACCCAAGTATAATAGTCATTGTCGCTAAAGCGACAATAACGTGCGGGCGTGGCGGAATTGGCAGACGCGCTAGACTTAGGATCTAGTGTCAACGACGTGGGAGTTCAAGTCTCTTCGCCCGCACCAAAAAAGGTTCAACTTAAATGTGGGACCTTTTATTTATATCAATGCAATGGCGTGGTGTCAGGAGAATTAATTGCAGAATTTATCGAATTGTTCCTGAAGCAATTTTATTTGTTGTTGGAGTTCACATTTTTGTTTTTCTTTTTCCTCTGCTTGTTGTTGATATTCCGATATAGCCAGCAGCAGTGCCAAAAAATCTCCGATGACAGTAAATAACGCAGCTAATACTGCTAATAAAAGAGGATCAACTTTTATATTGCAGCCCATATATATTCTCCTTGATACATGTAGTTCATTGCAATTTGAATCTTTCTATGTAACTATTCTATGAAATTGTAATTGCAAAGGATACTTAATCAAATATTAATGGTATAAATTGTTTGCAAAAACTATAAAAAAATATAAAAAAAGGGCTTGCTTTTTTTAAAAAAAAATGTTATCATATAAAAGCCGATTTGGTTAAGGCTTATGTAATTAAATATGCGGGAGTGGCTCAGTGGTAGAGCGTCACCTTGCCAAGGTGAACGTCGCGGGTTCGAATCCCGTCTTCCGCTCCATCAATGGTCTTTTAAAAAGACCATTCATTATGCGGGTGTAGTTCAATGGTAGAATCTCAGCCTTCCAAGCTGATCGCGTGGGTTCGATTCCCATCACCCGCTCCAGACAAAAGACTTCGTTAATGAATTTAATTCTTAGCGGAGTTTTTTGTTATATCTGCGTATATTAATACCGATAATATACATATAATGAAATATATAACTCAAAAAGGAGGGATTCATATGGATTACTGCATACTATCAAATGAGCAAATATTAAGCAGATTATGCAATGCGATTAAGCAGTGTAAGTTATGTCAGTTGTACCTGAAGGACGTATCAGATGATTATGCAAAAGTAAAGATTGCAAAACTTCGATATGAATTTGTCAGGCATGAATACTTTTCACTCCTTAATGAGGCAAAAGCCAGAGGCTTAAAAATCGGAGAGGAAGAGAAAAGTATAGCAAAATTGCTGTTTCATTAAAACCGCCTGCTATTTAATCGTTAACAGGCGGTTTTTTATTTTTTGATTCATTTTTATCAGGAGTAAGTGCCCTTATTATTTGTGAATAAGCCAGCTGAGCATTGGACTGCCAATAATCACATATGGATTTTGCCTGTGCTTTTGTACCGACAATCAGGTTTAAATGAATCAAAGGCGCTTCATTTTCAATAATTTTACACTCAATCATATACTCATTTTCGTTTCTCGGAGTATAGTTGCTTATTATTTGAGTGGACTTGATAAATTCTCTTTTTAATTCAGTTATTGTCTGAATAATTTTTTCGCGTATAGTGTATGAAATCCTGTTTTCAAAAAACTCAAGCGTCTGTTTCCCTTCAGAAGTAATTTCATATAACTGTCTGCCCTCTTGATCGATAGTTCTTATCTGGTTGCTGTTAACAAGCTCAGACAGGTATTGATGCAATACAAAGTAATTCATCAGGGAGTCTTTCATCACTATTTCGGTTAATTGAGCATGCGATAAAGGCATGTCTATGTTTTTAAGAATAAAAAGTATAATAAGCTTAATTTCCGTTAATTCATGCAGATCGGTTTTTGACATAAAATCACCTCAGGAGATATTATATCATAGATTACATGGAAATAACAGTAAAATCTTTGGTTGAATAAAATAAATATTCGAGGTATAATAAAAAGGCAATTTTTTAGAAATGAGGGTTACCGATGAACAATATAGAAAAACTAAAGGAGAAAGCTCTTGAATGGGGAGCAGCGGAAGTCGGCTTTTCATTTGCAGGCGACGTATTAAATGACAAGTATAAGGATATACCATATGCAATCACAATAGCAGTCAGGCTATCAGACAGAATTATTGATGAAATAGAAGATATGCCTACGTACACGTACTTTCACCACTATAGAACAGTAAATACACTGATTGATCAAATCACATTAAGAATTGGCGTGCAGCTTCAGGATTGGGGCTATCAATACCTGGCAGTTCCTGCTTCGCAAACAGTAAATGATGTTGAACAAAAGTATGCCGCCATTTTTCCTCATAAGACAGGAGCAGTGCTTTCGGGAATGGGGTGGATAGGCAAAAGCGGCCTTCTTATAACCCATTCTTATGGTCCAAGGGTCAGGTTGGGAACTGTTCTTACCGATATGCCCCTGCCCATAAAGGAGCATAAATATACGGATGGCTGCGGAGGCTGCAATTTATGCACATCAGCCTGCCCGGCTATGGCGATTACAGGAAACCATTGGGAAGTTGGGAAAAACAGGGAACATGTAGTCGATGCACATGCCTGCAGTCAATATATGAAGAAGAAGTTTCAGCATATTGGCAGAGGTTCAGTATGTGGTATATGCATTAAGGTATGCCCAAAAGGAAATAAAAGGCATTGAATATGTAGGCGGGTAGAATGATGTTCTACCCATTAATTATGAATATACTGATCGTGAGCACCTTTTCGGGTTTGTTTATATTTTATATTTGTCTTAACATCTTTTCTGAGTCCTGGTTTGCCGCCGCTGTCATACTGTGCTTTTTGAGATTTTGCTTCCCTGGGGCTAACCATGGATCTCATTAATCCGGGATTCGTGATTTCCGTTGTGAATTCTTCTCTTGCAAAGTCCTTTTTATTTCTGAAAATATCATCAGCCATGCAGCTATCACTCCCAATCGACTTACAGTCGAGTTTATAGAATTAATCCGTATTTAGTTTTTCTCATTTTGATTTTTTCATGTAGACAATTAATTGTTTTATAATATATAATCTGAGTAGACATAATATATATAGCATTATATAAATAATCATAATTTACAAAACATACCAAATTGATTATAATCAAAGGATTGATAGAATGTGATTCATTTACCGGAAGATTTTAAACAAAAAATGAAAATGCTTATGCAAGATGAATATGATGCATTTATAAGGTCATATGATTGTCCGAAGTATTCTGCTTTACGGGTAAATACCCTAAAAGTATCTATCGATGAATTCAAAAAGCTGTCTCCTTTCAAGCTTGAGCCAATTGAATGGGTAGAGGAGGGCTTTTACTTTGATACTGAAGATTTTCCCGGGAAGCACGCATTTCATTTTGCAGGCCTGTTTTATATCCAAGAGCCGTCCGCAATGGCGGTTGCAAGGGTTCTTGATGCACAGCCCGGAGAGAAAATACTTGATTTGTGTGCGGCACCGGGCGGCAAATCTACTCAGATTGCTTGTGCCATGCAGGGAGAAGGTTTGTTGGTGTCCAATGAAATTATACCATCCCGTGCAGCCATCCTTGCAGAGAATATGGAGCGATTTGGAGTGAAAAATGCCGTCATTGTTAATGAATCTCCTGACAGACTTGCAGGAGTTTTGGCAGGCTTTTTTGATAAAATACTGGTGGATGCGCCATGCTCCGGTGAAGGTATGTTCAGAAAAGAGCCTGCTGCTTGCAGTGAATGGAGTGAAGAAGCTCCATTGGCATGCTCCAAAAGACAGCTTAAAATATTGAATGAAGCAGTAAAAATGCTAAAGCCGGGTGGAAAGCTTGTATATTCAACCTGTACATTTTCACCGGAGGAAAATGAAGGTGTTATTGAACAGTTTTTGCAATCGCATGCCGACTTTGAATTATGTGATACACCCTATATGGATTCAATGGACCACGGCCGTCCTGGGTGGGTTAATGGTAGAGAAGAATTAAAGAAGTGCATTCGTATTTGGCCACACAAGCAAAAGGGAGAAGGCCATTTTATAGCATTGCTGCAAAAGAAAGCCGAGTCTGTAGAAGCCCCGAATCATATAAGAATGAAAGAAAATAAAGAACCGAAAGCAAATATATATTATGAATTTGAAAAAGAGAATTTGAATTGTAAATTGGGAAATCGATTCGTTTCCTTTGGGGATAACCTATACCTGGTTTCTGAGAATTTATTTGACTGCAAAGGGTTGAAAGTGATAAGGCCCGGGTTGCACCTGGGTATGGTGAAAAAGAATCGGTTTGAACCATCTCATGCTCTTGCAATGGTGCTAAAAAAGAAGGACTATGTAAGGTTTGTGGATTATAGCAGTAATGATAGTGAAATTATTGCTTATCTGAAAGGAGAAGTACTAAATACCGATGTAGGTAAAGGCTGGACAGGAGTATTGGTTGACGGTTTCCCATTAGGCTGGGGTAAATCGGTAGATGGAGTATTGAAAAATCATTATCCCAAGGGATTAAGAATAAGAGCATAATCACTTAGCCTTCAATTTTGTTGCAACTTGTTAAGCTGCTGCATAGTATGTATTAGATATACAATGAAAGGTTGGACAAAATTGGAGGAGTGTATATGAATTTTAGGTTAAGTGATTATAAAGTTCTGGATGTAAGAACAACCCAAAAACGTGAAGTCATTGATTATGGTGTTCAAATGGTCGGAGCTCCTTTAGAATGGGATGAAACCATGGGTAAAGGAATTAAGGTTGGAGTTATCGATACAGGAATTGACATTGACCATGAAGACCTCAAAGGAAAAGTCAAGGCTTATGCTAATTTTACCACATCTGACCGAAATGATATTGAAGATGAGAACGGACATGGTACTCACGTTGCAGGGATCATTGCAGCACAACGAAATAATATAGGTGTTGTTGGTGTGGCACCTGATGTAGACTTATATATTGCAAAAGCATTTGATAAAGACGGAACAGCGGAGTTCGATTCCATACGCGACAGTATTGAGTGGATGATAGAGCAGGATGTTCATGTTATTAATATGTCATTTTCCTCTCAAGTCTCGTCAAGGGAATATCAGCAAATCATTCAAAAGGCATACCGGAATAACATTTGTCTGATATGCGCAGCAGGAAATGAAGGCCCAGCCTCAGGAGGCAAGGGAAATACGATGGGCTATCCTGCAAAATTTGATGAGACAATTGCAGTTACCGCGGTGGATATCAACAAAAAGAGAGCTGATTTCAGTTCGGAAGGTGCAGAGGCAGAGATAGCTGCGGCAGGAAAAGATATTCTGTCCTGCTATAAGAATAATTCTTATGCAACGTTAAGCGGAACTTCTATGGCGACACCTATAATAACAGGTGCAGTTGCCATTCTGCAGGCCAAAGGGATACGCAGATACGGCAGAAGACTTACACCGGAAGAAATAAGACTGTTGCTCCATATTTATTCGGAAGACCTGGGCGAAGCGGGAAGAGACCGATCTTATGGATATGGATTGTTCTCATTCGGAAGAATCAATAAATCGGATACCGTATATAATAGCGCTGAGCCAAGGTATAGAAGGAGCGGCTTTATAAGGAGCGATTTATTTTTGAACATTTTGCTGGCAGGTCTAATATTGCTGTAGACGGTTCTGGGTATCGGGCTGTTTGTTATATCAGCCCGATACTTTTTTGTTGCACGAGTATATAGATGTATGTTAAAATATATGCGGAAATTACAAGGAAGGATGATACATATGTCAGGACATTCCAAGTGGGCGACCATTAAAAGAAAAAAAGGAGAAATTGACGCAAAAAGAGCTAAAATATTTACTAAAATAGGTAGAGAGATTGCTGTTGCAGTCAGAGAGGGTGGACCTGATCCCAATAACAATGCAAAGCTTAGAGATGTAATAGCAAAGGCGAAAGCGAACAACTTGCCTAATGAAAATATAATGAGAAGTATAAAAAAAGCAGCCGGTGAATCAAGCGGAGAAAATTATGAAGAAATCATATATGAAGGATACGGACCATCCGGCGTAGCAGTTATCGTAGAAACAATGACAGACAATAAGAACAGGACAGCCGGTGATATGCGTCATTATTTTGATAAATTCGGAGGAAATCTGGGGGCAAATGGCTGCGTGTCCTGGATGTTCGATAAAAAAGGTGTTATTATTATTGAGAATACGGCCAAAGTTAATGAAGACCAATTAATGATGGATGCTTTGGAAGCTGGTGCAGAAGATATTAATACGGAAACGGAGTATTTTGAAATACTAACATCACCTAATGATTTTTCTACAGTGCGTGAGGCTCTTGAAGCAAAAGGTTATGAATTTGTATCGGCAGAAGTAACCATGATACCTCAGAATACGGTTACATTGGATGAAGAAGCTGCCGCAAAAATGAGAAAGCTAATCGACCATCTTGAGGACAATGACGATGTGCAGAATGTATATCACAACTGGGATATGCCTGAAGATGACGATGAATAGGAATTAACAATCAAACACCTCTTTTTATGTAAAAATGATTGCATAAAAAGAGGTGTTTCTTTTTTGATTAGAGTTATACTGCCCACTAAACTCAATTTCATAATATCATAGGTTTATCTTTATGCCCAAAGAATTCTCTTTGGAGTTTTATACGCTAATATTAACATATTCCAAAATATTAGTTAGTTGCAGGATAAAAAATTTATATGTATAAAAACAAATTGCTATTTACTAACATAATTGATAAAATATTATTTATTAGAAGTATTCTATTACAATAACAAATCATTATAAAGGATTGGGTCTAAGTATGTTGTTGGAAATGATTCTTGATTATCTCTTTAAAAGAGAGCTTTGGGAACCGTTTATTTCACCAGTGATATTGAACAGTATGCACGAGTAAGAGACAAACTCAATCGTGCAAATATTGAGTCGAAAACAAAAACTGCAAACAATAAGATTAATGGAATCGGAGGTACAAAGGATTACTATGAAGTGCTGGTAAGGGCTAATAACGTTAATTTAGCTTATGAAGCTATTTATCATGATTAGTAGATAAAAATCACTAAAAGGTGAAAAATTAGAGACAGTATATCCGAAGGTTGTTTAGGATATTACATTATAAAATATATTTTATAACAGGAGTGAGAATTACGGTAGTACAGAGTATATTGAGTGAAATGGTTACCTATTTTGGAAATGATGTACGGAGGATAAATCATGCATTGAAGGTGTATGGGTTTGCAACCATGCTTTCCAATTTGGAAGGTACCTCAGAAAGGGAACATCAAATATTGGAGTATGCAGCAATACTACATGATATTGGGATTAAAGAAGCAGAACGAAAATATCATTCGGCGTCAGGCAGCTATCAGGAAATTGAGGGTCCACCGGTCGCAAAACAAATACTTGAGAAATATAAGATTGGTTCCGACATAATTGACAGAGTTTGCTTTCTAATTGGTAAGCATCATACATACAAAGCCATAGATGGATTAGATTTTCAAATTCTTGTTGAAGCGGATTTTCTTGTCAATATATATGAGGACAGCATGGATAAGCCAACCATAGAATCAATTAAAAAGAAAATATTTAAAACTTCCAATGGTATCAGGATACTTGAGGATATGTACCTGAAATCATAAATAACTTATGTGGTAATTCAATTTGCTCAATTTTATGGGATTACTTGATGTGTATAATGATTGAAACGGGGTTGAAAGTTTGAATAATAAAAAGAATAGCTCATTTTATAATGCAGCGTTGATTTTATTGGTGGTATATCTTTGTTTTTTATTCTGGCGAATGTTTTTCTATGCTTATAATAATATTCACAGGGATCAATTTGATGTAATGAAATATAATATTATACCTTTCAAGAGTTTGATTGGGATGGTGACATTTTCAGGGGAATATGACTTTATAGCCCTGGGATATAACTTACTTGGCAATATTGCTGTATTTATACCGCTGGGATTTCTAATTCCATTTATTATTGGAAGAAAGCTTAAAAAGACCATATTGATTTCATTTTGCATCATAGTATTTGCAGAGCTAATGCAGTTGGCATCTCGTCTTGGGGTATTTGATATTGATGATATTTTTTTAAATCTTATAGGTTGTTTGGTCGGATATGCAGTTAATTCAACTTTTCTTAGAAAGAACAAGCCGGGGTGAAAGTGAATGAAGAAAAGCAAGGCCATAATATGTATCATAATTATTTGTGCAGTTATAGTTTCAGGAATATATGTATTATCACCGTTTCCAGAGAAGGACAAGCGAACAGGAAGTATTCCGCTGAGATATGCTATTGATTATGAAGGCATGTTTGAAAAGCAAGGGCGAAATCAATGTTCAGCCTTTTCAACGGCTTATATTCTTAGGTTTTTTGGTAAGGATATTGAGGGCGCACGAGTATATCAAGAAATAAAATATAAGATACCTGTTTCCGGATATGTGTTGCCCAAGGGAATTATAGCTTACTTGAAAGAAAGCGGCCTTAATCCTCACATTTATACAGGCACATTGGATAACTTAAAAATAAGACTGACAGATGGAAATCCTATTATCGTTCTTGTCGGCAAAAATATTAGATGGCAGCATTATATGACACTGATAGGATTTGATAGTGAAAAGAAGGAATTGTACTTTTTTGATTCAGGGAGGAACCAAGACGAAAATGGAGAACTCCCGGGGAATCGAACGATGACAGAAGAGTATTTTTTGTCAATGTGGAACAATGGATTGCCGGTTTTTAATAGGGTGTACATAACAATAGAATGAAAAATAGTAATATGCTGGGTTGGATTTTTCATCAGGTATACATGATATCAGATATGCCTTATGCAAAATACATGGACATATTCATCATTTGAAGTATGAAAGCAAGCAGTTTTTTAGTGAGTGTAGAATGTACTGACTATATACTAATAAATTATAATTTTGAGAGAATTAATCAGGAAATTGGTAGAAAAGTGATGAAGATAAATAATAGCTGATAGAGATTGTGAAATCAAAATTAGAAGAGAATTATTAGGTGAATCAAATGAAAACATTGATTATTAACGGTTCTCCCAGAGCAAATGGAGATTCAATGACACTGATTAAAGAAATGGAAAAATATCTAAAAGGCGAAGTAAGAATTGTAAACACATATTATGATAATATCCACCCTTGTACCGATTGCAGACATTGTTGGAAAGAAGAGGGATGTGTAATAAAGGATGAAATGCAGGTGGTGTATAAGCTTCTGGATGAAGTGGATAATGTAATCATCTGTTCACCAATTTATTTTGCTGAACTTACAGGTCCATTGCTAAGTTTTGCCAGTAGATTACAGTGTTTCTATGCTTTAAGATATATACGTAAGAATCTTAGCTTTAAACTCAAGCCCAAAAATGCCGTGCTTGTTATAACCGGTGGGGGCAATGGTAGTCCTGAGTCGGCAATACGAAGCGCAAAGATTATTTTCGGTCAGATTAATGCAGAATTAATAGGAACCGTTATGTCTTTACAAACTGATGACGTACCTGCGAAGGAAGATGCAAAAGCCTTAAGTGAAGCTCGAAGACTTGCATTAAGATTAAATGAGTTAAATCGAGATTGTAAAAATATCTAATGTTTATTTTATATTATATGATATTCGATTCTTTAGATTAACTTTATGTATATATATTATTCAAAATTAAGCAGTTTTACCGGAATAAATAGATGTTCTTTTCTTTAGTAAATGTATACCAATTATAATTCTCAATGAAATCTTAATTTAATGAATCATTTTTTTGATAGAGACATGAAGAAAGTGTTTTTATTTACAGGAATATATTTACATAGTGTAGAATTGATATGAAGGGTTTTAATGGGAGTGATAAAAATGACAAATATAGAATTATCAAAGGAGCAGAAAAGACAAGCTATACAAGATATCAAGGAATTTTTTGCTTGTGAACGTGATGAGGAGATTGGAGACCTTGCAGGGGAACTAATATTGGATTTCATTGCAGATAAAATAGGGCCATACTTTTATAATCAAGCTATTCTGGACGTGCAGCAGTACATGAATGATAAGATAGAGGACTTATATGGTTTGATGAAATGAGTTTAACTGTTATACGGGAAAAAGAGATGGCTTTGATAGGATGAATTAATGATTAGAGAACAGATTGTAGAAAGCAGGTAGAATCTATGCTTTATCAAATTAGTAAGTATTGGTCATATAAGAGTATTCAATATGCTGTCATAAGTGTTTTAGCTATAATTATTATAGCGGCAACATGTTTAGGAGCATATGCAGGAACTGTGCTTTGGATAAAGAAAATCGGAATAACTGTAAAACCATCAAAAGCTTATCAGCCGGCCATGATACAATATTATCTTCAAAATGATCCGAGATGGCGTAGTGATAGCCTTGGAACTTCGGATTCTTCTATGGGAAGATCGGGATGTCTTGTAACATCCATTGCGGCTTCTATAGATTATTTAGGAGTAAAAATAGATCCGAAGGAACTAAACAAAGTATTTACCGAAAAGAATGTTTATACTGCCGGCGGAGAAGTTATTTGGTATAAGATTAAGGAAGCGGTGCCAGGCATAGATTATTATTACCAAAGAATATTTGGAAGAAGAACATTGGAGAATGATTTGAAACAAGGTCGATTGCCAATTGTTCAAGTACGATACAATGGTAAAGGAATATTTCATTGGGTATTAATAGTAGGTGCCGATGAAGAAGATTTTTTGATTATGGACCCGCTAAGACAGGATAAGCAGCTTATAAAGCTTAGTACACATGGGAAAGTATATGCATACCGTGTGATGGTGAAAACTTCATCAAATGAAGCTGATGAAGAATAATTGATTGAAAACCTGAAAAACGGGAGGGGTGAATAGAATACCATTTTATGATTTGAAATGTAAGACTGCTGGAAAGAATTTAATATTTATTACTATATATTTTAGATGAGCTTGAAGCAGCATTGTCACCCACCAGACAATTAAGTATGCTTGCAAGAATATATGAATTGGTAGAACAGAATTCGCAGTTTATTATTGCTACTCATATTCACCAATTATTATGTCATATCCTGATTCGGTAATCTAAGATGCGGGCAGCGGCTTTAAAGAAGTTTAATATAAGCATACAGAACATTATCAGGTAATGAAGACGTTTATTAATAATACGGATAAGATGCTGGAGATTGCAATGAATGGGTAAATAATAAAGACATAAATGAAGGTGTATTAACGGGAGAGCATTTGATATATGGAAAATAATAATGGTTTGATAATTATATTAATTGGTTGGAATTTGATAACATTTATAATGATGGGTGTGGATAAATATAAATCTTTAAGGGGAAGATGGCGGATAAGAGAGAAAACGCTATTCTTATCTGCTTTTTTATTTGGGGGTATAGGTATTTGGTTTGGGATATATGCGTTTAATCATAAAACAAAGCATTGGAGTTTCAGAATACTGGTGCCGGTGGCTGTAATGGCTAACTTGATTGTATTATATTTCGTAAATAGTGCATTAAATTAGCAGGTTCATTAGCAAAACAAGATATTCGCTTTAAACTTGATGAAAAAGGTGTTAAACTGAAATCAGAAGCAAAAATTATAGCGTTAAACGAGGAAATCAATAAGCGAATGTTAGTTTTTAATAAACCATATTTACTTTATCTTAAAGAAAAGACCGGAAAGTATCCATACTTCGCTTTATGGATTGAGAATACGGAATTAATGAAAGAGTAATTGTGCTATTATTTATATGTATAAGGACAGTTTTTTGCTAAGTTTGTACTTGTTAGAGTTTATGCCATAATATATAATTATGATATATGTTAAGAGGTGGATATGTAAATGATAGTAAATAAATTTTTGGTATTGATTGCAGTTATTATATTAATTTCAGCAGGAATAACATTCCTTTTGGGTTGGTTTATAAAAAACAGATTTGTCAAGTATATTCCGGCTATACTGACTGGTATTGCAGGGATAGCTTTTTTTACAAAATCATATTTTTTCTCCCGGAGCTTTGAAGACATTGGGTATTTGATTTTTGCAATGATAGCTGCAGTTGCTTTTGCTGCTTCAATAATTACAGCGGTAGTCATGGAGTTTGTTCATAAAAAAACAAGGATATAGATTAATATTAGTGTTATAAAGGGGATAGGGATATGGCTATAGATCAAGTAAGAGAGTATTTGAAGCAATGGAACAGAGATAAGGATATTTTAGAGTTTGATACATCCAGTGCCACCGTGGCACTGGCAGCCCAGGCATTGGGAGTGGAGCCTGCAAGAATTGCCAAGACCATTTCTTTTCAATATGAAGATGGTGCTTTACTAATCGTTGCTGCGGGGGATGCAAAAATTGATAATAGCAAGTTCAAAGCAGAGTTTGGTTGTAAGGCGAAAATGCTCACACCGGATGAGGTTTTTGAATATACAGGACATGCTGTAGGCGGAGTATGCCCTTTTGGACTGAAAAACGAGATACCGGTATATCTCGATATTTCGCTGAAAAGGTTTGAAACCGTTTTTCCTGCTTGTGGAAGCAGCAATTCTGCTATTGAGCTTACTTGTAAGGAGCTTGAATTATATTCAAACTATAAAAAGTGGGTTGATGTATGCAAAGAATGGAATTAACACAATTTGTAGTGCGAATGATAGTTAAAAAGCTAAAAAAGAATCAAGGTGTATTAATGCCGGCCGATTAATAATTTGCCGGCATTTTATTATGGCAGCCGGTGCAGGCAGATTTTTGAACCATATTATTTTAAACTTAATATGGCTGGAATGCTGAAAAAATTCACAATTTATTTACAAATTATCTATAAAGATATGATATCATAATTGAGGCGTACTATTGTTAATTGATTGCATGTATGATATAAATTATCATTGGAGGAAGGTAGTGCGCAGAACAAGCTATAAGCATAAACGGGAGGGATATATATGATAGAAATTCAGGGTTTGTCAAAACGGTATGGCAATCATGTGGCATTAGATAATATAAGTTTTACCGTTGACAAAGGCGAAATTCTTGGTTTTCTCGGACCAAATGGTGCAGGTAAGTCTACTACAATGAATATTATTACGGGCTATATTTCATCTACGGAAGGCTCGGTTAAGGTAGACGGTTATGATATACTGGAATACCCCGCAGAGGTAAAAAAGAGAATAGGATATCTTCCTGAGCAGCCGCCGCTATATATGGACATGACGGTACAAGAATATTTGGATTTTGTATATGAGATTAAAAAAGTAAAGCTAAATCGTAAATCTCACATTGATGAAGTAATGGATTTAGTTAAGATAGGTGATGTGAGAAAGAGACTTATTAAAAACCTGTCCAAGGGATATAAGCAAAGGGTTGGACTGGCTCAGGCTCTGATAGGGAATCCTGAGGTGCTTATATTGGATGAGCCTACGGTTGGGCTTGACCCTAAACAAATAATAGAAATCAGAAGCTTAATTACTGATTTGGGGAAAGACCATACCATTATACTTAGCTCACATATTCTTCCTGAAGTAAGTGCAATATGTGAACGCGTTATTATTATTAACAAAGGCAGGATTGTTGCCATTGACACTCCGGAGAATCTTTCCAGGGTTCTTAAGAATGAAAACAGACTGATTGTAAGAATTGCAGGTCCACAGGATCAGGTACTCAATACACTGAGAGATATTGATGGTATTAATTATGTTGAGCCTCAAGGACGAAAAGAGCCGGAGACAGTTGATTATATTATTGAGGCGGAAGCAGATACAGATATAAGAAAGCCGTTGTTTTTTGCTTTGAGTAGCAAGCAATATCCAATTATGATGATGAAATCCATGGACTTAAGTTTGGAAGAAATATTCTTGCAATTGACAACCGATGAATCAAAAACTTTAGAAATTTCTGCCCAATCTGAACAAGGGCAAAATGAAGATAATGCAGAACAACCCGATGAAATCAGGACTGAAGGATCAAATACAGAAGAGCAGGCAAATATTGAAGAAGGAGGTCAGGAAGAATGACAGCTGTTTTTAAAAGAGAATTAAGGGCTTATTTCTTATCACCAATAGGATATGTTTTTCTTGGTTTTTTCCTGTTGTTGTCCGGTTATTTTTTCGCGGCTTCTAATTTACTTAGCGGATATGCTTATATTAACGGAGTATTTGGAAATTTGACCATAGTATTGATGATTGTTGTTCCGATACTGACTATGAGACTTCTTTCAGAAGAAAGAAAGACAAAAACAGACCAGCTTTTGTTGACCTCACCGGTAAGTCTTACAGGTGTCGTAGTAGGGAAATACTTGGCTGCATTATCCGTACTGATTATTGCTTTACTGATAACATGCATATATCCGATCATACTGTTTGTTTTCAGCAAACCTGCAATTGGTGAGATATTAGGTACTTACATAGGGTTCTTCTTAATGGGTGCTGCTTTTATTTCAGTAGGCCTTTTTGTATCATCATTAACCGAAAGCCAGGTTACTTCAGCAGTGGCAAGCTTTGGTACACTTCTGTTACTATATGTTGCGGATTGGATTGTTCCGTCTATTCAAAATCAAACCATTGCAAAAGCCATAGAATGGTTTTCTGTACTGAACAGATTTCAGGATTTTACTATGGGTATTTTAAGTTTGGAACATATCGTATATTATATTAGTTTTATTGCTGTTTTTGTATTTCTTACAATACGTGTTCTTGAAAAAAGACGTTGGAGTTAGGAAGGAGGGCAATGAAAGATATGTTGAATTCATTAAGAAAGACGCTAAATAATAAAAATATGAAATATGGCAGTAATGCCACAATTTTAACCGTTGCTTTTATTGCGATTATTATTGTCATTAACTTAATTGTTGGCTCTCTCGTACAAAAATTCACCTTAAAGGCGGATTTGACAGGAAATAAAATGTTTTCATTTTCTGATCAAACCTTGAATACTCTGAAAAGTATTAACCAGCCTATAAATATATATATGTTATATTCACAAGGTCAGGAAGATAAAGTGATTCAGGAAATATTGCAGAGGTATGCTGCAAAGTCAAGCTATATTAAAATTGAAATGGTTGATCCTGTTAAGAATCCTGCCTTTGCAAATAAGTATAATAAAGAAGGGTCAGGAATTCAAAAGGGTTCCATTATATTTGAGTCAGGTGACAAATATAAAGTAGTTTCATCTTATGACCTCTATAATTACAATTATCAAAAACAAAGTATTGATTCTATATCTGCCGAACAGAGATTTACTTCTGCTATTTTATATGTTACCAGTGACAAGATTCCGACAATTTATATGACACAGGGACATGGTGAAGCAAATCTTTACAGCGCAAAGGGGCTACTGGAAAAAGAAAATTACAAGGTAGATAGCGTAAGCCTTATCAATGCAGATATACCTGAGGATGCAGAAGTTATAATGATAGCATCTCCTCAGAGGGATTTTAGTGCAGAAGAAATTGAAAAGTTGGATGCATATTGTGACAGAGGCGGCAGTGTTATTTTATTGGCGGATGTAGGTACGGAGCTTCCTAAGCTTGAAGCATACATTAAAGAGTGGGGTATGGAACTGCAAAATGACATGGTTATAGAGGGTGACCGAAATAGTTTCTTCCAATATCCGAACTATATATTCCCTAAAATCCAGAGTCATGCAATAACCAGCAAATTTGTGAGTGATGATTTATTTATGTTGACCCCGGTTGCCAGAAGTATTGATATTTTATTTGAAGATCAGGATGGAATAAAGGTTACATCTTTATTAAAGTCATCAGACAACTCATGGGGCAAGGTTAATCTTCAAACACAGACAGCAGAAAAACAGCCGGAGGATAACGAGGGACCGCTAAATATTGCTGCAGTAGCTGTAAAAACTGTTTCCAATGGCGAAAAAGAAGCCAAAATGCTTGTGATAGGAACTTCATCGCTTTTATCCGATGACATCATATCACAGCCCAGCTTTGCCAACAGCGATTTCTTTATGAACAGTATTAATTGGATGCAAGGCAAAGAAGAGAATATTTCCATAAGACCTAAGAGTATTAAGTATGACCAGCTGCCCATCACTCAGTTACAGGCAATTATTTACTCATTGATTGTCTTTATTCTTATTCCTTTGCTGGTATTCATATTAGGAGGATTTGTCTGGTTGAGGAGGAAGCATCTATGAAGCTGTACAAGAATGCAATTATTTTATTGCTTGTGTTGGCAGTTTTGGGAGGAGCTTATTATTTCGTATTGAAATGGGAACCAAAGAAAGAGACGGTAAAGAATGATACGGTAAGTATATTCAAGACGGAAAAAGAAAATATCAGTGAGATTTCCATAGATTCTATAAATGGTAAATATGTCTTCTACAGAGAAGGGGAAGAATGGAAGGTAAAGGACAATTCTTCCATTAAATTAAATCAGTCAAAGGTTGATACTTTAGCTTATGATATTGCCACAATTAATGCTGAGCAGGTTGTTGAAGAAAACCCGCAGGACCTGGCTCAATATGGTTTGGATTCACCGACCAGTACTGTTGAGGTCAAATTAACCGATGGAAGCATCAAAAAGTTCTTTATAGGGAATAAGACGCCTACAAAAACAGCATATTATTTTAAAGATAATGATGTGAATACCGTATATACCGTTTATTCAGGAAAAGGAGAGTCGTTATCAAGTTCTCTCGACTCATATAGGGATAAGAGCATGTTTTCTGTAAATGCGGAAGATATTACTTCATTCACGATTGAAGGAAAGAACAGACAAAAGCTGGTAGTCACTGCAAAAGGAGAAAATAAGGAAGGCCAGATTGGGACGTTATCTGCATGGAATGTGATTGAACCATATAATATAAATGGAGATAATGAGAATATTAATAAATTGGTATTAAATAAGATATCTCAGATTTCAGCACAGGATGTTGTTGAAGATAATCCTGCTGACCTTGGTAAATATGGTTTGGATTCACCGGCTTATACCGTTCAGTTTACGCATAAGGATAACCAGACTGTTAAGTTATTTATAGGAAATACGGAAAACGATGTAACGTACGTCAGGCTGGATAATAATCCGGCAGTGTTTAGTGTATCATCTAGTTCACTGGACTTTAAGGATGTTAAGCCATTTCAGTTGATTGAAAAGTACGTTCTTATTCCTAATATTGAAACGGTAAGTAAAATTGTTATGAATTCAAAAGAAGGCCAAATAACCATGGAAATAATAAAAAATGGTGATAATTATGAATATAAAGTGAATGACAAGACAGCAGATGAGTCAGCATTTAAAAAGGCATATCAGGAAATCATAGTTTTGAAGGTTGACGGTATTGCAGAACAACAAGCAAAAGCAGATTCTGAATTAAGCTATACATTCTATTTTAACAATGGCAATCCGGAAACGAAAATTGAATTTGTCAGCATGGAGGACAGAAATTATGTTGTTGTGAAAAACGGAGAAGGCAATTTTTATATCCGTAAAAAGAAAGTTGAACAAATGTTTGAAAGTATCAAAGCATTTGCGGAGAATCCTACCGAGAAAAAAGAATAAGAATAAATATGAATGGCGGACAAAATTGTCCGCCATTCGCATATAACATGATAAACTGTTCATTATAGCTGGATTTGTTTAATCTTGTCAAAGAAGTCTTCCAGATTGTCTGCTGTAATGCAGCCGTCAAAAATGTCTTTCTCAATTTCCGTTTCAGAAAGAACAAAAAGAATATTGTCAAAATAATAATGCTCGTATTCCTTATAATCAGTAAGTTCAGTCTGCACAAAAGGCAATTGAAGGATTTTTTTATAATATATATACACAGGGATATAATAATTATTTTGGTTATAAAGCTTAGTTTTTAATTCACTGAGAAAAGCTTCACGTTGATTAACAACATAATTTAATTTAATGCTTTCCATTGTTTTTAAATGCTTAATTACTGCTCCAATATTATTGGAGATGGTATCGATTAATAATATTTCTTCTTCCTTTAAGCTCTCAGAAGTTTGAAAGACAATGATATATCCAAGTATGCTATTTTCATTGATTAACACCTGGGTATTTTTAATAGCAGATATAACCAGGCAATTGCTTTCACCAATGCTATTGAGAAACTCTCCGGAGAAATATTCGTGATTGAATGATGAAGAATGTTTATATATGATTCCTTCCTCAGACAACTTGTTCCAGGAACTGTTGATAGCTAATTTATTGTCTGGCTTTTCAAAACCAATATGGTTAAATATCAGGAATTCATCATTATCATTAAGTGCAATCAGTGCTTTTTTTATACCAAATGCTATATGAAGCGTCTGAATAGTAATCTGGCATAACTCCTTAAGATTTGTGCAGCTGTTTATATTTTTTATAAGTTTATTTAACTTATAAAGTGTTTGAAACTTATATTCGGCCAATGCCTTTTGCCTGTTTACCTCCCGGAACAGCAATGCGTTGGACAGCGCTATACATGTGGAAGTTGCAAGGGATTCTACAAGCTCAAAGATAGAGTCGTCAAGGGTTGTTTCATTGGTCGTTTTGCTTAGTGTTACAAAGCCTGTGATGGTTTGGTCTTTTATAATTAAGACAATATATTCAGCCTCTAAGTGTTCAAATTTATGAGAATTCTTAAATAACTTTTTGATAATTTTATTGTCTCTCTTTATATGCAGAACAATCTTTGATGCATTGTAGTTTAAATCATTTAATTCAAACTCATCATAATACTTGCTGAATGAAGATACGTTTTTGTATCCTTTTATCAGTATTTTTTGACTGATTTCATCATATAGACCGAACGAGGTTACTTTGCTGGAAGTAACTTCACTAAATATATCCACCGCTAATGAATACAAGCTATCAAGATCCAGTTGAGAAAAAAGCAATTTTGAAGACTGATATACACTAAAAAGGTCAAATATTTTTTTATCCAGCTTCTTGTTCGTTTGCTGGAGTTCATTGAAAAATGCTATATTTTCAAGAGAGTTATTCACTATTCGCATGAAAGCATTTAATATTTTCAGATCATCTTCATCAAATTCATTGGTTGTTTTTCCATCGGATAGAATGAAACCATAAAGTTTATCATAAATAATCAGAGGAATTACTATTTTAATATTGAATTGAATAATATCTTCTTTATTAAAAAAGTTATCAAACGAAGAAACAAGTATATTGCCAACATAGGTTGCTATACTCTGCAGTGATTTACTGTTCGGAATGGTGTACCCGGAAAAATGATAATTTCTTGTATTCTTTTGAACAAATAAATCATTCTCTTTGATAAAAAGAACAGACGAATTAAAAGGCAATAATTTATTGACAAAAATAAAAGCATTTTCAGCCAGTTCTTGAATCGTAAACTTTTGAGAAAAAAAATCAATAGCTTGCAGTAGTACTTCGTATTTATAGATTTTGTCAGTGTTTTTATCGTTTGTCATAGTATTCAACTCCTTAATCGTGGAGTAATTCATTGCCTATAGCATAAAACTTGCCATATATCAGAGAAAAGATTTTCTTTTCCAGTTGTTTTATCTTTATAAAGGTTCTGGGGTAAGCAGATTTTAAAATATCCACTTCACCTTCACCTTTCGTTTGAAGAATTTTTTGCAGGTACTTAACTTCCTGATTTACCTCATTTATTTGGTCAATAACTGACTGATACTTTTCAAGAAAAGCATTATATTCCTTAATATTGCCATATTCAGCACCAGGCAGACTGTTTTCATAGATTTCCAAGTGTTTCCTTATTCTTTCTCCTGATCGAACCAGCCTATCAAGCTTTTCAAGGGAATCATCAAGCTGCTTTTTTATTTCAAGCCTGTTAAATCCTTCAACATTTATATTAGTACGTTTCTCAAGCTTGTTTCCTATGGTAGCGGATATAATCTGGATTTTTGCATTTGCAGTACCGCCGATAATTTTTCCGTTTTCAGGGTCGGTTACGATTTTTCTTGCATTAAGAATACAGTCGAGAGAATAAAAACCTATATGAATGGTATCGCCTGCGGTAATTTTACATTCATTGCAGTATTTTACGAAAACATCCTTGCCTGCTTCGATGGAAGCTATTGTTTTGCCGTAAATACCCCCTTTAATGTAGATACTTCCTTCTTTGGAGACAATCTTTGAGACCGCACCTATTCCCATTGGAGAGAGAATGGATATGTCATCTTTAGCAACAACAGAGAAGCCGTCTTTTACAGTACCGTTAATGGTAATGGAACCTTCAAAATTAATGTTTCCTGTGTCATACCCTACATCACCTTCAATAATAAGGTGATTTTGAATCGTAATTTTTCCGTTCACAATTTTTACGGCTCCGTCTATTAATGCATATAGAGTAATTTTATCATCCGATTTTACTTCTTTTATAGTTTTTTTATCATATTTTAACTGCATATCCCGTCCTCTTTTTGGCGGGATAATTTTCCCTGTAACGGTTCTTCCGGGAATACCTTCTGTGGGGAGTATCTTTTCACCCAGCCAATCACCGGCTTTTACGTTATCAATAAGATTGAGTTCATAATAATTAACAGAGCCGTCATTTCGAACCACAGGCTTTTTCTCTTCAATGTTATAATATCTTAATTTGTGCGTCCCTACCATCAACCGGCAGTTGTCCTTTTGCGACAACGATTTCTTTTTGAACAGGAATATTAGAAGAAATGGTTTCATACAGGAAGCCTTCTTTAACACCGTTCTTAATCAGTTCAGGAATAATTTGTGAAGTGATAAAAGCTTTATCTCGTTCGTATTCAGCCTCAGATATATTAAGCTTGATTTTGGCCTCCAGTTCATCACTTGATATGATAACTTCAAATTTAGGTTTAATGTAGCCAATATGAATTTTCATATTTGCTGCATTTGCGAGCGCGTTCTTCAGTGAAATAAAATTAGTAACTTTAATAACAGGCATGTCCACAATGATTTGATTGAAATTCTTAAGATTATATCCTGGTTTATGTACTTCGATTAATAGTTTATTATCTTCATTGTAAAGGGTGAAATATGGATTATGGTATATCTTCATGGAGGCTTCCCCCTTAACTCATGATTGTTTAGTATAGAATTTACGAAAATTACATCATATGTAATCCGGTTTAAGGCAAACTATCCTTTAATTTTAATTATAGAGTACTTTTAAGTTAAAATCAACTGTTAGTATTTTTATTAAAAGAGCTTTTTGATTGCCTTTTAAAAATAGAAGAACTTATAGCGATGGCCACAGCAATGGAGCCTGATATAAAAATGGTTTTAATTCCTGTATTAATAGCATTTTCGTAATTATTTTGAACCAATTCCAGCATGGTATAATATAAACCTGCTCCGGGAACTAATGGTATAATACCTGAAGTTAAGAATACTGTTGCAGGCATTTTAAATTTTCTTGCAGAATATTCACTGAGCAGAGCTACAACCAGCGCTCCTACAAAACTGCCTAAGACATCGGCTCCAAGATAATAACTGAACAGAAAGTATATGAGCCATCCAACTGCACCATTAATGCCTGTAAAATAAATTGATTTTTTGGGTGTATTAATGGAGATAGCAAAAAAAACAGTAGCAAAGTAGGCAAACATTACTTTACTTAGCATTATCATAGACCTCCTGTAATAATAAACCAGGTTCTTAAGATGATTCCTACACCTGAAGCAATGGAAACAGCAATCAGTATTGCTTCAACCCCTCTTACGGTGCCGGAAACAAGGTCTCCGTAGATAGTATCACGTATTGCGCTGGTAATTGCCAGGCCCGGAAGGAGAGGAATAATTGAGCCGATAATTATTTTGTCGAGATTCCCTATTTTAAAAATGATAGAAAATATTATGCCAATAACTGCAGCCACTGCACCGGCCATCATATTTCCAAGAAAAAAAGATATATTTCTGGCAGAAGTAAAAAGCGATATAAATTGAATCAGAGCACCTGAAAAGGCTGTTATTATACCATCGGTTAATGAACCGCCTGACAATAAGGCAAAGATTCCCGAGCAAATGCCTGCAGAGCTGACGGATAAAAACGGAGGCAATGTATTCTTTTCGTCCAGATTTTCAAGAATGTCCAATGCTTCTGATAAGCTTATTTCCTTGCTGACCAATTTTCTGGATACATCATTCACCATATTCACTTTATATAAATCGGTAGTCCTCGTATGGACACGCTTAATGGAGGTCGAATAGTCATAGGTATCTGTTCTTACCGAAAGGAATATTCCGGTCGGTGTAGCATAAGTATCAGCACTCAGAATACCACTTATATAACATATTCGCTCCATGGTATCTTCTACCCGATACGTTTCTGCGCCGTTTTCAAGCATGATTTTGCCTGCCAGCATAGCAACCCTGATGATACTCTTATTGTTAGTCTCCTGATTCAAATAAACACCTCCTAAAAAAGATATGGGGCGGGACTTGTAAAACAAAAATTTTATAAGTATAATATACAATATATTATTACTAAAAGTTACTAATTAAAATACATGATAAAATTAGTGTAACCAATTTACGTTTATATTTAAATATTAGAAAGGATGTTTAAAATGTACAGTACACAGGAGATAAAAAAGATTGACCCTGAAGTTGCACAGGCCATCGAGATGGAAGTCAATCGCCAGAGAAGCAAAATAGAGCTGATTGCTTCTGAAAACTTTGTAAGCCCCGCAGTAATGGAGGCAATGGGTACACCATTAACCAATAAATATGCTGAAGGATACCCTGGGAAAAGGTATTACGGAGGCTGTGAGTGCGTGGATATTGTCGAAAGACTTGCAATAGAGAGAGCGAAGCAAATTTTCGGTGCCGACCATGCTAATGTTCAACCTCATTCCGGAGCACAGGCAAATACTGCCGTATATTTTGCAATGCTAAAGCCCGGTGACACGATACTTGGCATGAATCTTGCCCATGGCGGACACCTGAGCCATGGAAGTCCTGTTAATATTTCAGGTTCATATTTTAATGTCATTCCTTATGGTGTGGATGATAATACCCATACCATTAATTATGATGAAGTAAGAAAACTGGCACTGGAGCACAAGCCCAAAATGATTGTTGCAGGTGCAAGTGCATATCCAAGAATTATTGACTTTAAAGCTTTTTCTGAGATTGCGAAAGAAGTTGGTGCATATCTCATGGTAGATATCGCCCATATTGCCGGTTTGGTAGCTGCAGGTTTGCATCCCAGTCCTGTTCCATATGCTGATTTTGTTACAACAACTACCCATAAAACCCTTAGAGGTCCAAGAGGCGGTATGATTTTGTGCAAGGCAGAATATGCAAAGACAATTGATAAAGCGGTATTCCCGGGAATGCAGGGTGGTCCTTTGATGCACATCATTGCTGCAAAAGCAGTATGTTTCAAGGAAGCCTTAAGTGATGAATTTAAGCAGTACCAGCAACAAATTGTCAAGAATGCGGCTGCACTTTCACAAGCCCTTATTCATGAAGGCTTCAATCTGGTATCAGGTGGAACGGATAACCATTTAATGCTGGTTGACCTGAGAAACATGAAGGTAACCGGCAAAGTTGCCGAGAAGATGCTTGATGAGGTAGGCATTACGGTCAATAAAAATACAATTCCCAATGACCCTGAAAGTCCTTTTACAACCAGCGGTATAAGAATAGGAACACCGGCTGTAACTTCAAGGGGAATGAAGGAAGACGACATGCAGGAAATTGCTAAATTAATTAAAATGACAATTACCGATTTTGATAATAAACAGGATGAAGTAAGAAGCAGAGTTGCTGCCCTATGCAGCAAGTATCCGTTATATTAATAAAGGATATATTGTAAAGTATAAGGTTGTTTCAAAATAGGAAATATCCTATGGAGAAGCAGCCTTTTTTGTAAGCAATCAATATGGCAAGTTTTGAAGAATTTTAACTTAGAGTATAATTTTTATTGGCAAAAATAAAGGAAGAAGCAAATTGCCTCTTCCCATCATACAAATCAAACTGTAAAATGTAATTGACGAGAAAACATAGACAGGAGTGATTTGTATGATA
>Ga0134101_1000958_pt1 | contig 26540 bp, 38 predicted proteins | sample 12_3_2metaG_FD_94446 | JGI IMG/M metagenome (GOLD analysis project Ga0134101, IMG submission 94446) | Switchgrass degrading microbial communities from high solid loading bioreactors in New Hampshire, USA - 12_48_3.3_201_A2 metaG | ecosystem: Engineered > Bioreactor > Semi-continuous > Anaerobic...
ATTATGTCCAAGAGATATCTTTGGTGCCGGATTTCCAAGCGCTATGGGTTGCAACTATGATGGCGGGAACCCCGAAGTCTGTGAGAAATGTTGGAATGAACCATACAAAGATATAACAAAGGAGAAGAACTATGAACGTTTTTAGAGAATTAATTATTACCTTCACGATTGGTTTCCTTTTATCTTTCTGCTTTGGAATACTATTTGAAAAGGCCAGAAATCAGAGAAAAAAGAAAAAAGCCGGTTATAAAAACCAGCCAAATAAAATAACTACGAAAAAATTATATCAAATCGAAGGAGGAAGATCAATGTTGGCAGTCGGTGATATAGTTCATGCTACAGACGATTTCTATGGTTCATATATTGGAAAAGTAATTAATATTAGGACAACCCCTGTGAATACTGTTCAGGTTCAGATTCTTGCATGCATATCATATCCGAAGCAGTATGCTCAATTTTTCAGGGACAAGCCTATAGAAAGGCATCCGTATAAATACAATTCGATTCATAATTTTGCTATTGACTCTATCGGAAAATATGTCGGCAAAATACCGGAATATAACCGTTCTGTTCAGAATGCCCTTAATAATGCACTCAAAAACTGCAGACCGATTGAGTTGCCCATATTGCTTAAACATTCCAGAAAGATAGGTGATTACCTATGCGTTGGTTAAAGCGCTTACTATCAAAACATAAGCCTGCAGGTATAAAAATCTACGTTCGGAGTTCCAGGCGCAAAAGAAAATATTTGCTTAAGGGTGTTAGGATATGATTACGCTTGATTCACCTAATTTAGAAACAATTAAGGAATTTGAAAGCATAAAGCCAGGCATGAAACTCCAATGTACATATACACTGCAGGATAAAAGGCATAGCACTCACAACTCTAAAGAACTGAAATTTTCTGGCCCGGTAATCCAAAAGACAAAATATCTCATTGTTGTTAGGGATATAAGAACAAAGCTGGTACATTGCCTGTCGGTGTTTGATTGCATTTGCGGATATGGCAAATACAAAATCTTGACATAAAAAATGAGCTTCCACGCCTTGCGCTTCAGCCCAATCCCTGTATATATTTAAACATTTTCTTTTCTGTTTTGCAAGGGGTGGAAGTGATTGAATAAAACAACCCCAAGTAAATATGCGGAGATTGTGCAATTGCTACGCCGGTACAAAAGCAATAAGGCAAAAATACAGTTATACAACATTGAAATCGAAGGGTTGGAAGAAATGCTGTCAGCTGAGAAGTACCGTGTAATAGAAGATGAACGTGAATGTATTGAAGGGATTTGCCTGAAGGCAAATGCCATTACCGGTATGCCGGTTTATCATAATAGCTTATTCAGCAGTTCTACAGAAAAAGCGGCATTTACCTATCATGAGGAGCAAATTTGGGAACCGGAAGACAGTTACACTCTGAAAAACAGAATCAGAGAAATAAAAAGCCGCATGTACAGATTGGAAATGGAAGTCCGGCAGGTAGATGCAATGCTTACCGTGCTGAACAGGGAACAGCGCTTTATTATTGAGCAGTATTACATCGAAGGATGCCGCTGGCCTGAGATACAGAAGCAGTTCGAACTAAATTTTAAGCAGTTGTATACACTTAATACTTTGTATGCCTGGCGTGATAGGGCGCTGGAGAAGATGGACAGTGTCTTCCTGAAATGTGGTTAACCATAAAGGCAGCATCAAATAAAAATTTTAAAGGAAAGGAAGGTGAAAAAAACTCCATAAGCGGGCTTGATCTTCCTCCGTTCACCTAAACAGCAAAACCGGGGATAGCTGTCGTCCCCGGAAGAACTCTTGTGGTCGCAAATTGCTTGCATTTTTGGAGACCGCTAAGTGAAAGAATTTCGATATCACAAAATATTTAATTAGGAGTTGAACAAAAGATGACAACAATAATTGATTTACTGGAACACCTGAAACCTGAACAGAAGAATGAGCTTGAACAGGTAGAAGACGAAATATATGAGCTTCAAGGCAAATTGCAGACATACGAGGATACATTAAAATTAGCCGGATTGTACCAGAAAAGAAACCGTATCCTGAAAGGAAAAAGTGAGGAAACAGAAAATGATTGAGAAGAGCTGGCTTCAACAGGACTTTCTTGGGCTTGAGGAATTAGGTGTGGTATTGGCATAAATTAAGCAAATCAATAGATTTTTAAGAAAATTGTGGTATTGGGGGTGAAAAATAGATGAAACCGATTTTGGATGTAGCATGTGGCTCAAAGATGTTTTGGTTTGATAAAAACAATCCAAATGTAGAGTTTTGTGATAATCGGATAGTACCTTATCACGAATACTACCCTAAAAGATATATAGAAATAAAACCAGATACGGTATGTGATTTTACAGCGCTTCCATTCCCAGATAAATCATTTAAACTGGTTGTTTTTGACCCGCCACACTTAACATGGGCAGGACCAAAATCATGGACAAGGTTAAAGTATGGATGCTTGGATGAGAACTGGCCGGCCATGATACATGATGGATTTGCTGAATGTATGAGAGTGCTGGATGATTATGGAGTACTAATATTCAAATGGTCAGAAGTACAGATACCGCTAAAAAAGGTTCTTGACGCTATAGGAGAAGAGCATAAACCGCTTTTTGGACATCGCAGTGGGAAAAACATGAACACTCATTGGATGGCTTTTATGAAATTTCCACAAGACGGCAGATAAGAAACGCAGTGAAGATTGTACCTTGACAATTGAATAAAAGGACAGCCCAGTTAAGGGCTATCCTTAGAAGCACGACCGACACGACCAATGCTCTGAAATATACCACAACTAAATCCACATGCAAAGTAATGAAAGGAGTGGTTGGATGAATGAAAAAACCACAGGTAAATCCACATACCCTAAAAACATCTGGCTTGGTGTCACCGCAGAAAATCAGCAGCGTGCTGACGAGCGCATACCCATCCTTTTGCAGATACCGGCGGCGGTAAGATTTGTTTCAGTGGAGCCAATGCTTGGGCCAGTGGATATTTATAGATGGTTGCGATGCCATATCTGTTCAAACAATGGCAGTTATTACAATCCCAATGATGAAGTTGAAGAATGCCCTATTTGCAGTAGCGAAGATCCATCTTTACTTGACTGGGTCATCTGCGGAGGAGAAACTGGCCCGGGAGCAAGACCCGTGCATCCGGACTGGGTGCGGTCACTCAGGGACCAATGCCAGGATGCCGGGGTGCCTTTCTTCTTTAAATCTTGGGGTGAATGGGGCCGGCGTGGAGAAACGGGGATAACCCTGAATGATGGACCGTTTGGCTGCTGGGATAATGATGAGTTTAGACCTGGGGCTATATCCTCACATGGTGAGCATATGGTCAGGGTCGGGAAAAAGAAAGCCGGTCGGATTCTGGACGGCAGGACATGGTATGAGATGCCGGAAATCAAATTGTGAAGGAGAGAAATTAAATGAGATTACATAACAGACAAGTAAAAGCTGCTTTTTGGACAGACACGGATTTATTACGGCTGCTTGATATCCCAGGAAGAATGTTTTACCAGGGATTATGGCAACTGGCGGATGATTCAGGCTGCCTTGAATACGACGTATTGGCTTTTAAAATTCATTTGTTCCCGGCAGATCCTGTTGATACGGAAGCTATACAGCATTGGATTGATAAGCTGATAGAATCCAAAAAATTAATCCCGTATGAAGCCGAAAACAAAAAATGTTTATACCTGAAAAATTTCCACAAACATCAAACGCTAAAAAATTGCCCTCCGCCGGCAGTACCTCTTCCGCCTTGGATATCCTTTGAACCATATCCATCAAACAATAAACAGGGTAAGTACGTGATAAGAGAAGATATTCTTAATGAATTCTTACAATGTTCTTATAATAAGAAAAATATAAACGAAACCGGCTTAAGACTTTCTTACAACCAGAACCAGAACCTTAACCAGAATAATAATATATATTCTACGTCCGAGCAAAGCCCGGACGCGTCGCAAAATGTTCCGGAATCAAAAACGGAGAAGCGTGAAGCATCTGAAAAACCAAAGAATAGGTCAAGACAAATACCCGTGTTCGATGAGGACACTGAGCAATATAAACTTGCTTTGTTCATGAGGCAATGCATCCTTGAGAATCTTCCGAATGCGAAAGTACCTGAAGCTACGCCGGACAAGCTAAAACGATGGTCTTATGATATAGACCTGATGATGCGGATCGACTGCCGAAGTCCTGACGAAATACGGGAATTAATTGACTGGTCGCATCGAGATCAGTTCTGGAAGGCGAATATATTGTCTCCTGGAAAGCTACGAGAGAAGTGGGATACCCTTGTTGCTCATAAAAAACGAGCTGAAGAAAAAACAAGAGATTCTCCTAACAATCAAAAACATCTGATACCGCAGGCTAATTTCAGACAACGGCAGTATTCGGATGAATTCTATAAAAAGCTTATTGGTGGCTTTTGAAAGGAGTTTTGGTTATGTCTGTTGACGTAATTGATATTAATTTAAAAACGAACGAAGAAGCTGCATTCATCGAGGAAACATGTCAGCAGATGATACTGCAGTTTAAAGCGAAAAATGTTGCCTATGGCGACAGCTTTGGAAGGCAATTTGAGAAGTATGGTCCAGTTTCAGCACTGGTACGTATGAGTGACAAATTCTCTAGAATTGAGGCCTTAATACTTGGAGCAGAAAATAACGTACCTGATGAAAAACTTGAAGACACACTTATAGACATGGCTTGTTATTGCCTGATGACATTGTATGAACTCAAAAGGTATGGAAATCGTAAAATTTTAGATTAATCCAGCGGGAAATCAACACTCTGAAAACAATAACGTGCTTATGCGAATTTAGGAAGGGTGATTAACTATGGATGATAATGAACTGTATTTTAAAATTGAACGTTTATACTTTGATGAAAGTGACTGTACGGGGATATTTTACAGAGGACATGTTGATATGGAACAGTGGAAGAGAGTTGCTACGGATTATATGAAAACTGAATATGAAATTGAATCGGATTTATTAGAGTTTAGAAAAGGTTGGTACAAAGTTTTGCCAAACCGAACTATGGTTCTCTTAGACAGACCTGTTAGAGGTTCATTTCCTGCTATGGAATGCGTATATTACTAAATCTCAAAATAAAACGAAAGTGAGGTAATAGCATGAAATATCCGTTAAATGAGTATTTGGAAAATGATTTTTATTTTGGCGAGGAAGATATACAAAATCATAAGCAGAAAGTAGTTAAAGTAAGAAAGCCGCATACATGCTGTAATTGTCAAAAAGAAATACATAAAGGCGAAAATGCCCTTTACGAATCTGGCTTCATGGATGGACAACCTGTTTCTTGCTATACATGCATTCCCTGTTGTGATGCAATGCTTGATGAAATCCTTGAAGAAGATGAAGAAGTAGAGTAGTGTAACTCACTAATGCAAAGGAGGAATTCGCTTTGGAATACATTCGTTCTCATGAAACAGAAAAAATGTTTGAAGTTGGTAAAGTTTATGAAATTCGGATAGGTGATGTAGTAAGTTTTAATTGTGTGGTATTGGATTTTGACGAGAATAATGGATTATTGAAAATTTCACAAAACGGAAAAATACGAATTATAAATGTAAGATCTTCTGAATTTATAGAAGCAAGACCTCAAGAATAACATAACTTGGAGTTTTTGAGTCTATATTTTTACATATAGCTTGACTATTTTTTGACCTTTTTTTAACTAAAATTTGACTGATATTTAACTGTTTCTTGGTTGTTTTTTGGTTTTCCTTTATGCTAAGATTAAGTTGACAAAAGAATAAAATTGATTCTGAAGCCGTCTCAGGGATTTCCCGAAGACGGTTTTTTTATTCCAGGTGGTGAGGTAATGAATTATGTAGAACCAATCCGGGACCCAGAACTGGTAAAGGATATTTGCAATTACCTGAAAAAGACGAACCTAAGAAATTTTATAATGTTCTACATCGGGATATACTCCGGCTTAAGAATTTCAGACATCCTTAAGTTAAGGGTGGCTGATGTAAAGAATAAAAGCAGCATCAATATCCGTGAGAAGAAAACCGGCAAACAAAAGATATATCTGATAAATCCTGCCTTAAAAAAAGAACTGAAGGCATATTGTGAAGGTAAACCTGAAAGCGAATACCTGATAAAAAGCAGAGAAGGTGACAATAAACCAATTTCAAGAGAACGAGCGTACCAGATTATAAAGAAAGTCGGAGAACAGTTCGGTATACCTGACCTTGGTACTCATACCTTACGCAAGACATTTGGATATCATCACTATAAACAATATAAAGACGTGGTGATGCTGCAGAAAATTTTCAACCACGCAAGCCCGGCAATCACTCTAAAGTACATTGGATATGAACAGGAAAAAATAGACAATAGCATAAAGAATTTCAAAATTTTTTAGTAGTTACACATAACGTGATAATGTTAAACTCAACTTGATAAAAACCGTGTAATGGCTTTATATCAATACTTTAATAATAATCAATGAGTTTAACAGAATGTAAGATATGAGTAACTGATTTATAACAAAACAGAGAGCCAAAAGGCTCTTTTTTTATTGGGGCTGATTGTGTGACATTAAAAAAGTTGTGCAAATGTGGAAAAGTAATAGAATTTAATCAAAAGTGTTGTGAGGTATGCAGCAAGAAGCAAAAAGAGTATAGAAAACAATATAATAAATTAGAGGACATGGGATTTACACCGATATTTGTTAGAACAGATAAGAAAGATGAAAACGGACTTTATTTCATTAGAATACGTTCAAATTGATGAACATTCCATAGAATTTGATAAAGAAAAATACAAAAAGGAAAAGGAGAATAAAGATGGATGGCATAACAGAGATATTTTATTACATTAGCTTAATTGCCGAGAAAAACAATGTACGGAATATCGGAGAGCTTGATGGGCTTTGGAAGTGCAAAGTTGACGAGGATTGGGAGTTCAGGGTAAACGGACACGATGAAGAAATAGATGGTATACCTCCTTATCATGCTTTAATTGTCTGCCGAGGACTACCAGCAGGATTAGTTAATCCATTTGGTGGAATTATTGCAGCTGGACAAGTGGTAAATGAAGATGCTTTTATAGAAGCTATGAAGAAAACAATGGAAGAGTAGTATAAAGAGGCTGACCGGAAAACCGGAGGCACTTCACGGCGAAAGCTGTTGAGGTGCCTCTTTGTTTTAGGAGGGATTTATGAAGTATAAAAGGATCCAGCGTAATGATTCAAAGGCTTTTATCACAATTGGTGAATACATATTGCTAACTAATCCTGAAGTTTATGCAAAGCTAATAAGGCTTTCCCTTTGCATTATGGCTGTAGAAGGCTTTAAGCAAGCTATTAGTAATTTTAAAAAACTTAATAATGAAATATTTGAAAATCTTGCACGCATTATGGCCGAGAGACCGAAACCGGGAAGAGGCGGCTTACTTCCCGGGGAAAGTGAGGATGCTCTTTATGAATAAAAAAGAGCTGTCACAATTGAGGTATTTGAATAAAGAAATTGAACTCCTGAAACAACAGATTGAACAAGCTGAGCATATCGTTGAAAAGAAATATGCTGCAGATTATGTTTCAGGTTCAAATCCGGTATGGCCGTATCAGAAAAGGGTATTTCACATTGAAGGTATAGCCATTCCGGAATATGAAAAGCGAGTTAAACACCTCAGGATAAAATTACAAAAACGCCTGAAAATACTTGTTAAAAAGCAAGAGCAGCTGGTTGAATATATAAATAACATTGATGATAGTTTAATACGTCAAATAATGATTTTACGGTACATAAACGGTCTATCCTGGAAGCAGATTGCAAATCATATCGGCGGGGGGAATACTCCTGATAGTGTGAGAATGCTTCATAACAGATTTTTGAGGGATAATTAAATTTGTTCGGTTTGTTCGATTTTTTTATGTTATTATTATAGTGGATATTCAGAAAACCGCATGAATATTATATTCTGCGGTTTTTATTTTTTATTTAAAAATAAATATTTCTCAGCGATTAATATGCAAGATTATTAAGTAATTCTTGCAAAATTTTTATTACCAGAATAATGATAGTGTAAGTTATATTATGTATACCTCTCGGAAGTATTGAAAATAGCGGGTCCTTCCGGACGGGTGGGGCGATGCGGGTCTGGCGAGGCCCGGGATTCGACCGAGTTTGAAAGAAAAAAATCATGCAACTTTGCAACTTTGGTGAGGGGAAAATGGATAATAAAGTTAAAATCATTAATGATAGAATTTGCCTTAGCACAGCTGCAATGTGCGAGGTATTTAACATAGATAAATCTACATTGAAACGTTGGAGTGATGATGGCTGCCCTAAAGTTGCGCGTGGCTGGTGGCCACTAAAAGAAGTTTTGGAATGGAGAGGCTTAGTTTCGGCAGCAGGCATAAAAACTGAAAAAGATATTGAGAAACTTTCACTCAAAGAACAGAAACTATATTTTGAGGCTAAATATAAACAAGCACAATCAGAAGCTGCAGAATTTAAAAATGCAATCCAAAGAGGAGAATATATTCCGAAAGATGAGATAATCGCTGAACTACAGCGATTTTTTATTGTCCTTAAACGGTCCATGCTGGGATACAGTCGGCGAATAGCCACTGAGATTTCTCCATTTGTTGATGCTATTGAAGCCAGGAGGATTGAAAAAATGATAACGGAGCTGACAAACGATGCTCTCGAACAACTCAGCATTGATGGGATATACAAAGCACCAAAAGGCAAGAAAGCAACAGGTTGATTGGCCGACCTGGTTGCATGTGGCATTGAAAATATTGAAGCCCCCGGAAAACCTTACGGTGTCTCAATGGGCAGATAAGTATAGGATACTTGATGCAAAAACATCAGCAGAACCCGGGCCATGGAGAACAGCAAGAACGCCATATTTGCAGGGCATTATGGATGCATTCAATGACCCTGAAATTGAGGAAATTATTTTCGTGAAACCGACACAGGTTGGAGGTACCGAAAGCCTACAAAACATTGTAGGCTATATTATTGCTCAGGATCCAAGCCCGACATTGATAGTTTATCCTACGCTTGAATTAGCTGAGTATACATCCAAAAACAGAATTCAACCAATGATAAACTTATGCCCTATCCTTCTAGAAAAATATCAGGATAAGGAAAGCAAAATTTTGGAACTTCAGTTTGAAGGGATGTATATAGTGCTTTCCGGGGCGAATTCTCCTGCTTCGCTTGCATCCCGGCCTATTAGGTATCTGTTAATGGATGAAGTTGACAAGTATCCGGCGAGTTCAGGCAAGGAAGCGGATCCGAGAAGTCTGGCCCGTGAACGTACAAAAACATTCGCTCATAACAAAAAGATATTTCAGACATCTACGCCTACACGAAAAAATGGACCTATTTGGCAGGAGTGGGAGAATGCCGACGATCAGCGCAGGTATTATGTACCATGCCCGCATTGCGGGCATTACCAGACACTGAGATTTAAACAGATTAAGTGGTCAGAGAGTGCAAAAACACCGGAGGAAGCACAGGCAACAGCATATTACGAATGTGAACAATGTCATGGGATTATCACAGATGGACATAAACCTGGGATGCTTCGCGCTGGCCGTTGGGAATCCGAAAAGAAAGCCGGGACAAGAAAAACAGCATTTCACCTGAATGCTCTATACTCGCCATGGGTGAGGTTCGGAGATGTAGCCTATGAATTTATGAGGTCAAAAGATATTCCGGAGCTTCTGATGAATTTTGTGAACTCATGGCTTGCGGAACCATGGGAACAGACAGAGGCAAAAATGAATGCCGAATTAGTCCTCGAACGCCAAAGCGAATACGAAGAAGGCGTTGTTCCTGATGAGGCTATTCTGATAACCGCGGGCGTAGATGTCCAGAAGGACCATTTTTATTTCACGATTCGAGCATGGGGCGCATTCATGACCAGTTGGAATATACGACACGGAATAGCGTGGACTTGGGACGAAATTGAATACATCATGAACCTACCATATCAGGACAGGCATGGCAATGTATATCAGGTTAACCTATGCGCGATCGACTCCGGTGACAGGACAGATGAAGTATATGAGTTTTGTGCAATGAACCAGGAATGGGCGATACCAGTTAAAGGTTCATCTAATCCGCTTGTTCCAAGATACAAAATCAGTACGATTGATAAGGCGGGCAGCAAGGCATATGGGATGAGACTGTATATTGTGGACGGCCACCAATACAAAGACATGATTGCCGGAAGACTTAAAAGAGAGAACGGCCCCGGTTCGTGGATGGTTTATAAGGGTTGCGATAGAGATTACGCGGAACAGATTTGTTCTGAGGAAAAGATAATTGAAAGGACAAAAAACGGCCTTGAAATTGAAGTGTGGAGACCAAAAGGTTCCCATGTAGCAAACCATTATCTTGACTGTGAAGTATATGCTGCTTTGGCTGCGGATTTATTGCATGTAAGATATCTGCAGCCGGAAGCAAAGAAGGAACCGGATACAAATAAAGTCCAGCAAATTGAACAGCAAAATAACTTTATCAATGCCAATAACAATTGGATACCACAGAAAGGCAGGTGGTTGTGATGACAATACAGGAACAGCTTGAACAGATTAATAAAGCTATAGGTGCAATTGAAAATGGTGCGCAGGAATACAGTATCGGCAGCAGACGACTGAGGCGTGCTGATCTTTCTATTTTGTATCAGGAAAGGCGTTCTTTAATGAGACAGTTAATTGAAGAAAACGGCGGCAATGTCGCTGTGGCAGTGTTTGACCGGAGGTGACTGAATTGAACTGGCTGGATAAATTTTTAGGCTTCATAAGCCCATCATTGGGATATAAACGCTTAGCATGGAGACAAGCATTCAGGAGTTTTTATGATGCAGGCAGCACCGAACGGTTGAATGCTGGATGGGTTGCCGTAAATGCCACAGCTGAGCAGACCGACCGTGCTCAGAGGGATATTATCCGGGCAAGGTCCCGGGATTTAGAACGAAATAGCGATATAGCTGAAGCCATAATTGGACCATTCGAACGTAATGTAGTCGGAACAGGAATAAGACTTCAAGCCAAAGTATTAAAGCCTGACGGCACTGAGGATGAAGAACTAAACGAACAGATCGAAGATTTATGGAATGAATGGTGTAAACCTCGGAATTGCGATCTAACCAGTCAACAGTCATTCAATGAGTTACAGCAGATGGTTATTAGACGGTTGCTGGTTGATGGAGGTATCATTTTTGTTAAAACATATACCAACAATGGTGTTGTGCCATTTCAGTTGCAGGCCCGGGAAGTTGATGAACTTGACACATCTATAAATCAGTTGCCCGGTATTGGCAAGAATCGAGTTATCGGTGGCATTGAAATGGACCAATATAATAGGCCTATTGCTTACTGGCTAAAAAAATACACTCCTGACGGCTACTGGGCAGGACAATCTGAGAGGATACCAGCCGAACGAATAATTTTCCTTTGGAAAAAAACGCGACCATCACAAATCAGGGAAATATCTCCTTTGGCAAAAACTTTGCCGCGAATTCGTGATGTGAATCAGTTTGTTGAAGCAGTTTCGGTGAAAGAAAGAATCCTTGCTTGTTTATCTGTTTTTATTAGAAAACAAGTACCTGGTACAGGATTAGGTAGGGGCGTCATAGGTGGGAGAATAGATGAAAAAAGCGGTCATAGACAAGAGACTATTTCGCCTGGAATGATACATTATTTGGAGCCGGGAGAAGATGTATCTGCAGTTACACCATCAGGTCAGGCGACTTCCGCAAAAGATTTTATATCCACACAGCAGCGCCTTGCAGGAGCTGGTCAAGGTTTGTCATATGAGGCTGTATCCCGGGATATGTCACAGGTAAATTACAGCAGTGCACGCCAGGGATTGCTGGAAGATCAGCGTACATACATGATGTGGCAGCAGTTCCTCATTGAGCATTTTTGTCGGGAGGTATATACGGAATTTTTGATTTCTGCTGTTCTCTCCGGGGAACTTAACATTCCTGATTTTTGGAAAGATAAACGCAGATATATGAGGCATGTATGGATTGCGCCAGGATGGAGCTGGATTGATCCTGCAAAAGAAGTAACAGCAAATGCCAAGGCAATTGAAACCGGACAGGATACACTTGCAAGAATTTGCGCTGAGCGCGGTGAGGATTGGAGGGATGTTTTGAAGCAGAGAGCTGCTGAGGTTAAACTTGCAAAAGAATTAGGAATTGATATAGGAGGTGGAAAAGCAAATGGCGGAAACCAAGAAACCCAAAACGGGAATACAGGAAATCCGAACGTTTGAAGCTCAGATAAGGGCAACTGATGAAAACTACAGGACAGTGGAGCTTTCTTTTTCTTCAGAACTTCCATATGAGAGATGGTTTGGTCCCGAAATACTTTCGCATGACAAAGAAGCGGTGGACCTTACCAGGCTGCTTGAGGTAGGTACGGTGTTATTCGCTCACGGAAGGGATCCGAATTTGGGTAAGATGCCAATTGCCAAAATCGAAAAGGCATGGATAGACGAGGAAGAGAGGAAAGGAAAGGCTGTAATAACCTTTGACGATGATGAGGATAGCGACAGAATATTCCAGAAAGTGAAAAAAGGCATGCTGAAAGGTGTGTCTGTTGGATATTCTGTCAGCGTATGGGAAGAGGTTGCTGCCGGAAAGAAATCAACAAACGGCAGGTTCACTGGTCCGGCATACATAGCAGCCAGATGGGAACCAATTGAAATCAGTCTTGAACCTACGCCTGCAGATCCATCTGTTGGAGTAGGAAGAAATGCCGATGAAATGCCAGCCCCGGCCGACGGCCGTGCTGATATATCAAATTTTGAAAAGGAGAGTGAAAATATGGACGAAAAGAAGAAAGAAAAGAACGTTCAGGAGACAAAGACCCCTGAGGCCGTCGACATATCGGCCGTAAGGGACGAGGCTATGAAAGCCGAAAGGCAGCGAGTAAGTGAAATCACAGCTATGTGCAGGGATTTCAATATTGATCCCAAAAAGTATATCGATGACGGAACACCAGTTGAAAAGGTACGCGCAGCAATACTGGAAGAGTTGAAGAAAAATATGAAACCTTTATCTGTAGGTACAGATGTTCGCGTTGAGAAAGATGAAGCAGACAAGATTAGAGCAGCTGCTTCTGACGCTATCCTGATGAGGGGTGGAATAAAAATCGAAAAACCTGCAGAAGGTGCTGACGAATTCAGAAGGATGAGCCTCCGTGATTTGGCTATCGACTGCCTTGTTAGAGCCGGAAGAGCAAATGCTCACAGGTTGGATGACGATACCTTGTTTAGAGAAGCAATTACCCCTGACAGCCAGTTTACTGCTATATTGAATAATGCAGCAAACAAAAGTATGGCAACCGCATACCGTGCAGTACAGACTACATATCAGAGATGGACCGGCAGAGGAAGCAATCCTGATTTCAAAGCTGCTACACATTATCAGATTTCAGAAGCCGGCGATCTTTTGCCGATGACACAGAGCGGTGAATTCAAGTTTGATGAGATGACTGACCAGGGCGTAAACAAGGCAATAGCAACCTTCGGCCGAGAATTCGGAATTACTCGCCAGGCACTCATTAATGACGATATTGGCGTCTTGACAAGGGTACCTGAAGCATATGCAAGAGCTGCAAGACGTGGTATAAACCGCCTTGTATATCGTATGCTTGGCACTAACCCGGTCATATTTGACGGGCAGCAGCTTTTCAGCGCAGCACATGGAAACGTCGCAGCGCAAGGTGATAATATTACCGTTCAGGCAGTTGGCGAAGGACGTAGAGCTATGCGTATCCAGAGAAATCTCCGTGGCAAAGAAATCCTGAACATTGGTCCAAGGTTCTTGATTGTTCCTGCCGCAAGAGAAACTGAAGCACAGCAGTTCCTGTCAAATACTTTGGTACCGACTTCTCAGGCAAACATTAACCCGTTCATTGGTACCCTGGAACTCATTGCTGATGCTGAACTTGATGCTCTTGTTCAGGCCGGAAATCCGTTCCCATGGTTTTTGGCAGCAGATTCTGGCGATGTTGATACCATCGAGGTTACATACCTGAACGGTGACGATGAACCGAAACTTGAAAGTCAGGTCGGCTTTGATTTCCTCGGTATCAAGTGGAGAATTTACATCGATTACGGCGTAACCGTACTTGATTACCGTGGACTGTATATGAATCCTGGAGCCTAATTGAAGAGATTAGGCTCTTGTTATTTCAAAAAAAAGAGGAGGTAATAAATATGCCGTTTGTTCAGAAAGGTGACACGATAGATTATACAAATCCGGGACCGGCTCCAATTCAGTATAACGATGTCGTTCCTTTGACAACCAGGATAGGCATTGCCGGTGAAAATATTGCAGTTGGAGCAACTGGTTCGCTGCATGTTACTGGGGTATGGGAATTGCCTGCTGTTAATAATGTGGCTTTTACAGTCGGTCAGCAGTTGTACTGGGATCCTGTCGCACAGGTTTTGACGGATGCAGCTCAGAACAACATCCTTGCAGGATGGGCAACTGAACCAAAAGCTCAGGCAGCGACAACCGCAAAAGTGAAAATTGGCTAAGGAGGGTTCTCAATGATTAAACTTAAAGCCCCTCTAAATTATAGAGGCACTTTAATTGAAAAAGGTTCGGTAGTTGGATATTTCTCAAAGGAGCTAGAAGAGAATTTAATTAAAGCCGGTTTCGCCGAACGGGTTGATTCGAATGCTTTAATTGAAGAAAGGTCTCCTGATAAGACAATTGATAAAACGACTAAAGCAAAACAGAAAAAGGATGATAATGATGGATTTCAAAAGTCAGATAAAGGATGACCTTGATATATTTTTTAATGATTTTGCTGAGCCTCATAACATTAACGGATGCGAACTGAATATACTTATTGATAATGAGCGGTTAATGGAACGTACGAAAAAGGAGTTTGACGGCCTAAGCGTCGGCGAACTCCTTTATTTTGTAAAAGCATCTGACTATGGTGAAGCACCTGAAGTTGGGGAGCCGCAAAAATTTGACCAAAGACAAATGTATATAGCTGATATAAAGATTTCAGATGGAATATATGAGATCATCATAACACAAAACATCGGAGGCTGATATAAATGGCCCAGACAATTATAACTATTGATACAAGCCAGCTTGAAAAGTTGGCAAAGGAGTTTGATGGATTTGATAAAGAAGTTGCTGAAGCAGCTTTTCATGCTCTCAACCGAACAGTAGACCATGTATTTACACAGATTGGAAGGATTGTACCGAAACATTACGCAATAAAGAAGAAAGATGTAACTGAAACGTTAAAGAAAAAGAAACCTAATAGTTCAAACCTGGAAGCATCCGTGATATCTACAGGCCGCCGTCTTAGTTTTGCACATTTTCCATTTACGCCTAAGACACCAAGGCGCGGTAAACGTACTCCGACAGTTATGGTAAAAATTAAGCAGGAAAAAGGGAAGGTACGTTCCAGACAGGGATTTGTTGCTTCAACAGGTGCAAAAAGTGCAGATAAGATTCAATATAACGTGTTCAAAAGATTGGGTAAAAGCAGGCTCCCAATTGCTCCTATTCGTACACTTTCTGTGCCTCAGATGATTACTAATGCAAAAGTGGCGGAGGAAATACAAAAATCTGCTCAGGCCATGTTGGAACAAAGGATGCAACATGAAATGATACGCATAATGACCAGCATTGATAAAAATATCAAGGGGAAATGAACAATGACAACTGTCGAGGTATTGGAAAGGATTAAAGAATTCTTACAAACTAATGTTTGCAATAGAATAAAGCTTCAGAAGCCGAACGATAAAAATGTCGATAGCTATGAACTTGTGAATCCTATCGCACATATCGGATGGATTCCTCAAAAAGGTTTTTTGCCGAATAAATTGGATTATACAATTCCCTGCTTGGTTGTAGGTATGGATGAAGCAAATGATGACGGCCAGGATTGCAGTATTCCAATAAGGATTTCTGCAGTTGTTTACAGCCCAGGATTACATGTTAAAAAAGATGATGGCTCTATTGTATATACTCCAGATTTTCAGGGATATATTGATTTACTTAACCTTATTGACAGAACACGTGCAGAAATTGCTAAAAATCATATACTTAACGGGGTTTCCATTGAATACCCAATCAGGTGGGGAATGTACCAGGAAGAGCAGCCTTACCCTTATTGGTACGGATGGATTGTATTCTCGGTAAGAATTCAAGCATATCCAAAAGCTAAAGTAAATCTAGATTAGAAAGGATGATAATATGGCATATAAACATGGTGCATATGGTGAAATATATCCCACACAGGATGCACTATCTCCCAGTGGAGTAGGTACGCTGCCTGTGTATTTCGGCAGGTTACCAGTGCATCAGCTCATGGATTATTCCGACAAAATAAATACTCCTATTTTGGTTCAGAGCTTTTCAGATGCTCAGGCAAAAGTCGGATACTCAGAAAACTGGAAGGATTATGACCTCTGCGAAGCAATTTATGCACATTTCAGAAATGATATACAGGTAATCGGTCCTATAGTACTTGTTAATGTCCTTAATCCGGATACGCAAAAGAATTCCGGCAAAACAGCAAATGTAACCCTTACAAATGGGCAGGGATATATAGATAACGATAAAGTGATTCTAAAATCCTGTTCAATTGATGGGAAGACATTGGGGACTGATTTCAGTGTTGAATATACTCCGGATGGAAGTAAAGTTCTCCTTAAAGATCTTACCGGGGCAATGGAATCTCCAGTTACTGTTACATATGATGAGGTTAATCCAGATGCCGTTATTGCGGTTGATGTCATCGGTGGAACCGATGCTACAGGCAAAAAGACTGGTATTTCTGTTGTTGATTTGGTATACAACAAATACAATATGATACCGACAATACTGGCCGCCCCTGGTTGGAGTTACATTCCCGAGGTTGATGCAGCTCTTAAAGCTGCAGCTCAAGGGATAAATGGTCACTGGTACGCATTCGTTAATAGTGATCTTTCGGTTAATAGTGATGCAAATAATATTGAAAAAGCAAAGAATTGGAAGACAAATAACGGATATGACGGTGCCGGGGAAGCTCCATGCTGGCCAATGGCTAGAAACGGAAGCAGGATATTCCATTTGTCTACACTCTCCACTGTTACAATGCAGTGGGTAGACTATAACAATGACAATATCCCTTATGAAACACCATCCAATAAACCCATTGATATTACCGGTCTTTGCCTTGACGATGGTACAGAAATATATTTTGATCAGGTTCAGGCAAATGAATTGAATGCAAAAGGTATAAGAACGGCAATTTATTGGGGTGGTAGTTGGAGACTGTGGGGACCTCATACTGGGGCATATGAATATGGGAAAGACATTGAGGCAAGGGATAAGTTCGATTCTAGTGTTCGGATGTTCCATTACCTTGTAAACACATTCCAGAGCACTTACGGCATTGATGTCGATAAACCTTTGACACGCTCCAGGGTTGAGACTATTCTGAATAACTTCCAGGAATTCATTGATAACCTAGTAACCAGAGGAGCCCTGCTATATGGTGAAATTTCCTTCAATGAGACAAGCAATCCTGAAAGTGATATTGTTGAGGGCGATTTCGTATTTGATATTTCTACAACGACCACGCCACCAGGTAAGAGCCTGACTGCAAAGGTCAGATATACAACCAAAGGCCTTGATGTATTGTTTGGAGGTGAATAATCGTGATTAGGTCCGGAACTGTAATTGCTAGCACGCTTCTGGTAGACGGAAAAGAAATAGATGATAATATATCCTGCCAGCTGCCGTCTATTGAGTTACAGACGGCAGAAATAAAAGGCGCAGGCATAATGGGCTCCATTGATATGCCGAGCAGCGGACAAATAGGTGGATTAACTTTTACTGTAAATCTCCGGTCAGTCAATAAAAATTCCGGGGAGCTTTTGAAGCCAGGAATCAGAAACATCGAATTACGTTTTGCCCGGGATGTGATAACTTCAAGCGGAACAGCAATTAAAGAAGGAACAAAAATTTTCATCACCGGCATAAACAAGAAGCTTGATCCCGGTAAAGTTGAAGCCAATGGAACAATGGACGGTTCGGCTGATTTTGAAGTTTTAAGATACAGGATTGTTGTTGACGGATACGAGACATTGCTTATTGACAAGCTGAATTACATTTTCAAAGTGAATGGCGTTGACTATATGGAAAGTGTGAGAGCAGCTCTTAAATAAGGGCTGCTTTTGATTTTCTTTATTATTGGAGGGATTATGCTATGGCAGTTGAAAAATTCAAACTTAAGAAACCCATTTTGATAAACAATGAAGAAGTAAAAGAATTACCTTACGATTTTGACGCGTTAACAGCAAAAGACAAATTGGAAGCCGGTAAAAAGTTTAAAACCGCGGGATTTACAGGGAGTCTTCAGGAATTGGATCCTGACTATCATCTCTTTATTTTTATTCAGGCAGTAATGAAAGCAGACAGCAGCATCTCTGAACATGATGTAATGAGAATTTCAATGCAGGATGCGGTTGCTGTTTCTTCGTTGGTGAGAAACTATTTTTTCTTAGATTCGGAGGAATTCTTCCGGACAGTTACATCCGACACGCAGTAACAGAAATAACAATATTTACTTCTACGCCGCTTATGCAATGCTTAGAAATGCCATTAATTGATTTTGTTCAGTTCTATGAAGATCTTTGCGATAGGGCAGACGAAATAAGCAGAAGGATTGAAGAGAAGATGAGGCGGTGATATATGTGGCCACAAAAGCGGAGTTGAGAGCTCTTATCACGCTTGCTGGGAAGATAGACCCTTCCCTGCAAGCAGCTATTATGAAATTTACAAAAATGAATCTCAATTTAACCCAGAACACAAAGAAAACGGCAAATTTAATGGGCAGTGTATGGAAGATAGCAAAAGGTGTTTTTGCGGGTAACCTGATGACAAAAGGGCTTTCTATAATATCAAATGCTATAAAGACCGTTACATCAGATGGAATAGAATTAGCTTCCAGCTTGGCAGAAGTTCAAAACGTTGTTGATACCACTTTCGGTGAAAGTTCAAGAATAATTGATCAATGGGCAGCCAAAGCGCTTGAAGCTTTTGGTTTGTCAGAATTGCAGGCAAAACAATTCACTGGGACTATAGGAGCTATTTTAAAAAGTAGTGGCATATCAGGTCAATACTTAGTACAGATGTCTGAAAATTTAGCTGCTTTGGCCGGAGATTTTGCTTCTTTTTACAACCTTGATCATGAGGAAGCATTCAGTAAAATTCGTTCAGGGATATCCGGGCAAACGGAACCACTTAAGCAATTAGGTATTAATATGAGTATAGCTAATCTGGAAGCCTTTGCCCTTTCGAAAGGAATAAAAGTTGCATATAAAGATATGGACCAGGCTTCGCAGGTAATGCTTAGGTATGCTTATTTGATGGAAAAGAGTAAAGATGCCCAGGGAGACTTTGCAAAAACGCTTGAAACCAGCTATGCAAACCAGAAAAGACTTCTGACTACTAATTTCCAGCAAATGATGGCCCAGTTGGCATCAAAAACAGTACCTGTGCTTACAAAAGGCATAAAAATGCTAAATAGCTATCTAAGAAATATTGATGCGGAAAGAATAGGCATAATAATAGCTGAAAAAGCAGGAAAACTGTTCAGTTTAATAGAAAGATACGGGCCGTTAATAATTGATACTATAGGCAATATCGCAAGCAAAGTTTTTGGAACAGCACAGATGATTATCTCAGAAGTAATACCGATAGTCAAAGAGCTTGGCAGTAAACTTTATGAGGCTTTTGAATCTGCAAGGCCGACAATAAGTTGGTTAATTAATGAGGGAATATCCGTAGCTAGTAATATAATTTCAGAGCTTTTTAATAAAGCTAAAGATATATATAATTTTGTGGCTAATAATTGGACAAAAATTGAGCCTATCCTATGGGGCATAGCCGGAGCTTTAGTGGCGAACAAAATTGCAATGTGGGGTTTGGTTGCAGCAGAAAAAGCAGGGATGATAATATCAGCGTTAAGTAAAGCTTGGGCCGTAGCTTCTTCAGTATTAGCAATGTTTAAAGCAGGAGCAAGTATTGCAACGGTTGCTCAATGGGGATTAAATGCAGCGATGGCAGCAAACCCTGTAGGTTTATTAGTTGTTGCTATAGGTGCCCTTATAGCTATCGGAGTTGCTCTTTATAAGAACTGGGATAAAATTTCAAGTGGAATCGTAGGAATATGGCAAAATTATGTTGTTCCATTTTTCAATAGTATTGGAGCATGGTTCTCAAATCTTTGGAATGGAATTGTTAACGGGTTCAAAAATGCTTGGAACGGTATTACATCGTGGTTTTCAAACTTATGGGATGGCATTGTGAATATTTTTAAGGGATATATAAATACCTACATAAATATGTTCAATTTTGTAATTAAAGCTCTTAATAAGATTCAGTTCGATATACCTGACTGGGTACCTTTAGTTGGTGGAAAACATATAGGGATAAATATTCCCTTAATACCGACTTTTGCAGAAGGTGGATTTGCTGATCAACCATCAATTTTTGGTGAAGCAGGACTGGAAGCAGCTATACCAATTAAGTATAAAAATCCTCGGAGTATAGCAATTTTAAACCAAACAGCCAAAATGATAGGGGCAGAACCACAACGTAGACCTTCAATATCTCTTTCATTTAACTTTTACGGGCCAGTAAACAATAAAGAAGAGGTTACGTCAGCAGTTCAGATGGCAAAAGATTATATACTGGAAGTAATTGATGAGTATTACGAAGGGAGGGTAAGGCTTGAATTCGGCTGATTATTTTGAATATATAACTATGCAGGGTGATACATTTGATATGCTCGCCTTGGACGCATATAATGACGAATTTAAAGCACATTTAATTATTCAGGCCAACCCTCAATATGCTGATGTATTGGTGTTTGATGCCGGAGTAACTCTGAAAATACCTATTATTCAGCAGGAAGCTGCAAAAACTCTGCCTCCGTGGAAAAGGTGAGTTATATGCGATTGATTTATAACGGCAAAGATATAACTTCTGCTGTTGAAATTACCAAGGCAGAATTAATTGACAATGCAGGCAGCAAAGCAGATAGTTTGGAGGTTTGCTTCAGTGATACCGAAGGGTCATGGAGTAAATGGGAACCTAAAAAGAATGATACTGTTGAAATTGATCATGAGGGTTTTAGGTCCGGTGTAATGTTTGTGGATGAACTTGAACAGCAGCGAGGGAAATATATTATTCGTGCTCTGTCTATACCACAGGAGGCTAAAACACACCGGACAAAAAGCTGGGAACAGGTGAGGTTCCTGGAAGTTGCTCGGGAGATTGCTGCAAGATATGGTTTTGAGCTACAAACATACAGTATTGAGAATTATTTATATAATCGGCTTGATCAAAACGATCAGGCCGATTTTGAATTTCTGGCATTCAGGTGCATGTTAGAAGGTTATGTACTCAAAATTACAAACCGAAAAATTGTCATTTATGATGAAAGATATATGGAAAACAAGGAAGCTGTCAAAACCATATATCTTTCTGATTTTGATGGCAATTTTAAGTTTGTTAATAAGTCTACTGGCATTTATGCAGCTTGTCGGGTATCAAACGGTACAATTCAATCTGAATATAAAGTATCCGGAATATACGGACCGACGCTGAATATATCTAACATAGTTGTTACAAACCAAGCAGAAGCTGAACGTTACGCAAGGAATATTCTAAGGCACCACAATAAGTATGAGCAGACGGGCAAGTTTCAAATACAATTGGATACTGGACTTTCAGCAGGGGTAAATATTCAAATTGCAGGTGTTGGGATGGCAGATGGAAAACAGTTTTGTGAACAAATAATACACAGGTTTACTGAAAACAAGACAATCCTTAATCTCAGAAGTCCATTGGAGGGATATTAACGTGATATTAAAGGGCAAAATTTCTAGTATTGATAATACCGGTATAAGAGTAATACTTCCTGACCGGGATAATGCTGTAACGCCACCAATAACAAAGGCATCCCATGTAGGAACTCTGGAAGTTGGTGACACTGTGGCAGTTATTTTCTTTGGAAGTCTCTCCGATGGACTCATCATTGCAAAGTTCGGGTGATTGAAATGGGTGTTATTGCAACTTTTGCCGGAAAAGCATTTCAGGTCGATTCCAATAAAATATATACTTTTTCTGATTTTTCATATACATCCGCATTAAAGACAGAAAAACAGGACGTAGATGGAGCTAAACCGAGCACTTATATTAAAGGGCCTGATTTAGATAGCTTTAATCTAACTATAAAATTGGATTCTTCAATGGGCGTTAATCCTCGTAATGAATGGGGGGATTGGAAAAGAATTTTGTACCAGAAAAAAGCCCATCCATTTATACTTGGAGGAGTTCCGCTGAATAATGCGCAATGGCTACTAACATCTGTTTCACCAAGTAATGTTGTTATAGACAACAATGGAAACATAATATCCCTTAACTTAATCTTAAAGTTTGAGGAATATGTCCGGGCAGGCAGCAAAAAAGATAATAGCTCTGGAGGAACTTCAGTTCCGGAATTATTGAAATTGTTAGAAAGTCAGACTTATTCTATGCCTGATAATTCAAACCTAAAACGAGAAAATAAGCAAATGTTATTGCAGCTAAAAAGACAGGCTTTATTTGAGTAAGGGGATGTGTATTCTATGCAATATACAATTAACACTTTGGAACCCGTTAAACTTGATTTTTCAGCCAAAGGGGATGAACGTGTTTTACAAAATATCCGCAATTTGATAAATACATTCCGATATGAAATAGCATATAACCGAACAATTGGGATTGATCCGAATATATTTGATAAACCTGCTGATATCGCAGCGGCATTGTATACTGCAGAAATTTACAGAATAATTGCAGATTACGAACCAAGAGCCGAAGTAAAAGCAGTTAATTTTATTGGCCTGGATGATGATGGCAACATGAGTTTTGAGGTGGTGGTTGATATATGAACGGTGAAATAAATTTTGTTGAGGTAAATGCCCAGGAAATAGCCAATACGCTCATAAAAGATTTTGAGACGGCATTGGGTACAACATTATACCCTGGAGATGAAAGAAGAATATTTCTTATGCAACTTCTGCAGGTTATTGTCGGCCTAAAAAATGATATAAATCAATCGGCCAGGCAAAATTTACTTAGGTATGCAACAGGAGAACAACTTGATGCTCTTGGGGAATTCTATAATACACCGAGAATTCCTGCGCAGAAAGCCAAAACAACTCTTAGGTTTACTTTATCATCAGTTCAGACAAGCAATATCACCATCCCTGCAGGTACCAGGGCGACACCTGACGGGCAGCTATATTTTTCTACTTCGAAGGTGCTTGTTATTGCAGCGGGCCAGACTTACGGTGACGTAATCGCAGAAGCGACCGAAGGGGGTGCACAATACAATGGCTTTGCTCCCGGCCAGATCAAAACCCTTGTTGATCCGGTACCTTACGTGGCCAGCGTAGAAAACATAGATACCAGCTCCGGAGGTTCCGACACTGAAGATGATGACAGCTACCGGGAAAGGATCCGCCTTGCTCCAGAGAGTTTTTCAGTGGCCGGTCCAGAAGGAGCGTATATATATTGGGCAAAAACGGCGGATGTGAACATTGCTGATGTGTCGGTCACTTCACCTTCTCCTGGGGTTGTGAATATTGTAGTGCTGATGAAAGGTGGACAGATACCAACTCAGGACATACTGGATGCAGTGTTGGCAGCTGTGAGTGCGAAGGATAGGCGTCCATTAACAGATTTTGTTCAGGTTTCTGCTCCGACAGAAGTCAACTATGATATCAACCTGACATATTACATCAGTGCCGACAGACAGGCTGAGGAGGTCGCACTCAAAGCCGCGATTGAGGCAGCAGTGGATCAGTACAAAGCCTGGCAATCCGAAAAGCTTGGCAGGGATATAAATCCTGATTACCTGCGCCAGCTCATGCTTAATGCCGGCGCGTACAGAATCAATATAACAGCGCCTGTATATACCGAGCTGGAATATGACGAGGTGGCCAAGATAAGGACAACGACCGTGACATATGGAGGTTTGATTTAAATGATAACTCTCAAAAATGTTGATCTGCTCAGCTTACAGACAACCCACATGAAACAGGATCCTACCACGCGGGCCATATGTAAGGCACTTACTCCGCAATTTCGACAGCTGGCCGATGAGGTTAAGGCCTGCATGATCCTTGTGCGTGTGAGAGAGCTTGACAGTGTTGCCCTAGATGAGCTGGCATGGCAATTGCATGTGGATTGGTACGATGCAAACGCCAGCCTCGAAATAAAACGACAGGTAATTAAAAACGCTCTGAAAGTGCATCGGTATCGTGGTACTCCTTATGCAATTGAGCAGGTGATCCAGGATTACTTTGGTGATGGGTATGTAGAGGAATGGTTTGAATACGGCGGGGATCCATATCATTTCCGGGTGGTGACAAGCAACCCGTCCGTGACCGGCGAGCTGACGAATCAGTTTGCAATGGCAGTTGAAAAGGTAAAAAATATTCGATCTCGATTAGAACAGGTGATTATTAGTATGTCTGCAGAAATGCAAATATATTTTGGCAATGTACTTCATACCGGAGATCATATTATTGTTGAGCAGGTGGTGTAAGATATGAGTTTTGGACTTATAGCATTTACTAATAGAGGTAAGGCACTGCAGGCGAAAGCCCAAGCAGGTACTCAATTGAACTTCACACGCATCGCTGTGGGTGATGGCCAGCTTAGCGGTCAGGCAATAGCAGACCTTACCGCGCTCATTCATGAAGTCAAGTCTATTACGCTCAATAAATTTAAGACACTTCCAGGAGGGAAAGCTGTTGTTGGCGGAGTTCTTTCAAATCAAGATTTGCAGACAGGTTTTTGGTGGAGAGAACTTGGACTGTTTGCTCAGGATCCTGATTTGGGAGAGATTCTGTATTGCTATGGCAACGCTGGCGAATTGGCAGAATATATTCCTTCCCCAGGAGGTGCCCAAATCCTTGAAAAACAGGTTGATATTATATCAATAATTGGAAATGCGCAAAATGTATCTGCAGAGATTGATCAGTCTTTAATATATGCAACGATTCAAGATGTTAATAACCTACGGGATGAACTTAATGAACATAAGGCAGAATTTGAATCGCATAAGGCAGAATTTGAATCGCATAAGGCAGAATTTGAATCGCATAAGGCAGAATTTGAATCGCATAAGGCAGAATTTGAATCGCATAAGAATGATGATACGAGGCACGTATCCCAAACTGAAAAAGATATTTGGAATAGTAAAGCTGAAGGTAATCATAATCACGATAGTAGGTATGTACAAACAAGGGTATATAATGGCGCTTTACAATATTATGATGGAGGGTGGAAAGACGTGGCAGTAAGTCCTATAAAAAGCATACAAAGAGGTACTCATGCTGGTGGTGCATCTGATGATGACATTACTATAACAATCAACACTGTTAATCCTGCAAAATGTATAGTGATATTAAATAGCTCTATTACAGCTCACCCTAACTCGACTGTTTATGCACCGATTCTTAAAAATATAACAAGTAATTCATTAGTGGTTTCAAAAAGTAGAATGGGCTCCCAAACAGAAGTGCCATTTTCTTGGCAAGTAATTGAATATAATTAAGGAGGTATATGTATGGAATATAAGAATTACTTACAGTTTGATGGCAATAAGGTCACTGGGTATAGCACTTTAGTTGCTTTTGCTCCAGAGGAATTGCCTGAAAATTTAATGGAAGCGGGCGTGTTGACTCAAGATGAAACTTTGGGTAAATATTATAATCCTGTTGATGGTAAGTTTTATGCTAAGTATGATTTTCGGACTGGAATATATAGTGATTAATATACATTAGGAAGCTTATGTGAACCAATATTGGTAATTTATTCTTGAAATAAGAACGATTGTTCTGTATAATTGAGACAAGGTCTTTTGTCGTAAATCTTTCCCATACGACAAAAGGAGCCACCAGCTGGTACCTGGTAGCTCCTTGACACAGACCCCTGAGCAGGAGGGAATCTGTGTTATTGTCGGTATTAGTATATCATATTGCATTTCACATATGCAACCATTTCCTCCTGCTCAGTGATAGAAAGGCAGGAGGTTTTTAATGAGGGAAGAAATCATTCTTAAAGTGTTGGACAAAGCTTCTGAGTTTCTTTCTCAGGAGGACATCCAGCGTCTGCGTGACATCCTGGAAGAGACATTATACGATTATACTATTTCGCCGGCATGTACCGCACTTGCTGTTGTGAACGACATGCCGAGCAAGGTCATGCTCTTCCTGGCTTCAAAGAAACTGGATGGATGTTCGAAAAATACCCTTGAAAACTACAGTCTGATTCTGAAAAGATTCTGCAGCATAGTACAAAAGGATGTTGAACAGATTGACAGCATGGATATCAGGCGGTACCTTGCCATGTATGCAAAAGCAGGTGTGAAGAACAGCACCCTTGCTACTATCATCAGCACCCTGAAAAGCTTCTTCGCTTGGTTGGAGAATGA
>Ga0134101_1001002_pt1 | contig 25394 bp, 22 predicted proteins | sample 12_3_2metaG_FD_94446 | JGI IMG/M metagenome (GOLD analysis project Ga0134101, IMG submission 94446) | Switchgrass degrading microbial communities from high solid loading bioreactors in New Hampshire, USA - 12_48_3.3_201_A2 metaG | ecosystem: Engineered > Bioreactor > Semi-continuous > Anaerobic...
CGTGCCACATAAAGTTTATTTCTTTCTTCTTGAGTCATAGATAATATCATCCTTTCATTTTATTACTAAAGTGACATTTTCACAGAAACATTTAAGGGTGACATTATCACAGAATAACTACATGACAGAGAGTCTAAACATTGACACCGAGGCCCGCTTTACCATAGAATGTGTTAGTGCATAAATAAAACATTTCCTTAAAGGAGAGAAGCTTTAATGAACAGAAATATCGGTATTTACCTATTGTTGAGCATATTTCTGTTGTTTTTTTCACTATCAGGAATGGTTTTTGCTCTTGATCCAGTGGAAATAGATTATGGAGACCAAAATGCTGTTGAAGGTTATGCTCAAACCATGTTCGATCAAGGATACAATCTTTATCAAGCTGGTCGATATGATGATGCTGTCCAATTTTTCATTGATGCTATCACAGTAAAACCAGATTTGGCCAAGGCATGGTATTGGTTAGCCCGAACCTATCAGGAAACTAATATGGTTGATGAAGCCATTTGGGCTTGGCAAAAGGTAATTCAATTGGAACCAGACAACACTCAGGCTCAATATTTCCTCAAGAAAATGCAAAACTGGAAATTATACGGAAAAGAAGCCTGGGAGGCCTATGAACAAGCTCAAAATGCTTATCTTCAAGGCCAATACACTCCTGCCATTCAGCTTTTCGAAACTGCCATCCAGGAAAATCCCAATTTCGATGCTGCCTATTATTGGTTGGGCATAAGTCAATTGAAAAACGGAGATCATGCTGCCGCTACGAGAAGTCTGGAAAAATATCTCACCATGCAACCCCAGGATAAGAACGCTCAATATTGGCTTAATCAAGCTAAAAAGGGTAAGAATTAACAAGGAGGAATGTAAAAAATGACCAAATATTCATTAATAACTTTCTCTATTCTGTTTGTTTTTATGAGCATTGGGCTTTGGGGAGGAATAACTTTCGGTCAAGATATCAATACCCTAGATAAAATTTTTACTAATGAAAAATCTCTTTCTTATAACGGATATCTCATTGAAAAAATCCCTGGGCCTCGAGAAGAGCAATGGAGTGCAGTGCTTAAAAAAAACAATGAAGTTATTATGCGTTTTGAAAATGGCTATCTGGAAAATATGACCATTTTTGGCTTTTACCCTTTTATAGCCAATAGAGACAAACAATTGGTGGTGGAGCAATTTTCTGGTGGTGCACACTGTTGTTGGAGCGATTGGATTATCGAACTCACTCAACCCATATCTATTCTTTATGATAGTCAAAAATATCCAGTTGGTTATGGAATGGTTATTGAAGATCTGGATAAGGATGGAAACTACGAGTTTATTCAAGAATTATTAACTTTCGATTACTTTGATCGAATTCCTCACGTTAATTCACCATTACCTGAAGTAGTTTTTGCTTTTAATGAAGCCGCAAATCAATTCGTTCCTGCTAACCCTCGCTTTAGCGATTATCTTTTGAAGGATATGGAAGAGAATATACAATACTGCGAAGAATTTACATCCCAAGTAAATCCAGATACTTATGACGATAGTACCGGAGAGTATCTCTCCAGTGTTCTTCAAGTTGTTATTCCTTATATTTATGCAAATAAAGAAGAGGAAGCGTGGGCCTTTTTTGAGCAAAAATACCTTCTCCAAGACAAAGAAGAAATTCGCCAAAAAGTGATAGAACAGCTTAATAACTGCGCTGTGTATCAATACCTTAAAGCTAATTAATCAAAAATTAGAAAAGCCTGGGTTTTATTTTTCCCAGGCTTTCTATATAACTAAAATAAATTTCTTTGCTTACATTAATTGCTCTTAATAGACTGGGTGAACATCTTCGGAAGTAACAACTCCAGTCCAGAGAACTTGCGTCTCATTACGTATAATCACATTATAATCAGTATTTTCCACAGATAATCCCGAGGTGTAAGTAACATCAATGTACCAGTTTCCATTAGAAACTCCCGAGTACTTAACCAATACAGTACCACCAAGCATTGATGCTGGTATAGTTTCCCTTGTCCAGGTAATATCAGTCGGAATATTATTCCCCGCCTCATTCGCTTTCACAATAGCTAAATCCCGAGCCTTGTCAATATCATCAAGCGGTATTGGTGATGATGGAGAACAGCCAAGCAACATAAAAACTGCTACCAAATTCACAACCAGAAGAATAATACTTGTTTTTTTAAGCATTAAAACACCCCCTATTAAGATAATATTATTATACTAACATTGCTCTTTCATTTGTCAATGATGGCGCCAACTTATGTCAGGAATATTTTTTTTATTTTTTGTAACTACTCAGGAGTATAATTTTTATTGAAACTCTATTGATAATTTTTAAGAAGTCATAAATACTATATGCACTATGAAAACTAATCTGGAAAGTAAAATCTCAGCCTTACCTTTAGAATCTCAACAAGTTCTTATAGAGCACCCTGCTTTATTTGAACTCATCAAGGAATTGATAGAGATTATTGAAAAACAGCAACAAGAAATAGCTGAACTTCAACGAGAAGTGAAACGTCGAAAGGATCAACTCCATCTGGATAGCCACAACAGTAGTTATCCTGCATCTACCGATAAAAGTAGAACCAAGCCAGGAAAGAAAGTAAATAGCTTAAGAAAAACTACTGGTAAGAAGCCTGGAGGATAAGAAGGCCATCTAGGAAGTACTTTACGAATGGTTCCTCACCCTGATAATATCATCTCCCGTGAGGTGAAAGTCTGTTCTCGCTGAGGATATGACTTATCTTCCACCCCGGTAGTAGGAATAGAGAGACGACAGGTATTTGACCTCCCCCCTATTAAATTTGTCGTAACTAAACATCAGGCAGAAGTTAAAACCTGTCCAGTATGTTATAATCTGAGCCGAGGTCTTTTCCCGAAGGAGAGAAACAAGTAGTTCAATATGGAGAGACCCAAGAGCCTGGCAGTCAGGAAACAGAAAAGGGCTTACGGATGGTTAAAGTGAAGCAAAAAATATCAGGTTGTTTCCGTTCTGAGAAGGGAGCCAATTACTTTTGTCGCATCCCTTTTATCTCTACAGTGAGTAAACAAGGTAAGAGCATACGAAAGTGTTTAAGCCAAATTTTTCAGACCTCTAAAGAGCGACTATTTTGTTGTCTGAAGGATAGGCTGGATAGTTGCATTACAAGAACTTAATCTTTTAAAAGGAGGAGGAAATAATAATGAACTATAAGAATTTTTTCTTACTGGTGGCTATTATAGCTGGGGCTCTGGCTATGATGGCTGGTTGTATGGTTTCACCCGCTGATGTTGAAGTAAATACGGCTTGTACCCAGAATAAATGTGAGGAAGGTGATGTTGGTTGGGGGTTTGCAATGCCAAGTGCAGACCTTGTTGGTAGTCATCGGGCATGGACTTTGCACTTTGCTTATAAGGCTGTTAATCTGAGGCCGTGCGCAGTGGATGATGTTAAACTTAGAATTGACATTTGGAAAGAAAATACATCGATACCTGATGAACCCATAAGAACGTTTTATATATCTGGTGCCGATATTGATTTCACTGGGGCTTTATCTGATTGGTATTCAGACGTAGCATTCTACGACTACTCTAAGCCTGATACTGATAACTGGTATTTCAGAGCTTATTTTGTTAGTAAGGATGGTTATAAAATTAGTGATTTGAGAACAGCTTACCTAAATTAGGTAGCATAAATTACAATTACGCCTCCTGATATCCAATCTAATTTAAAATATCAAGAGGTGTAATTGTTTAACAGGTAATTCACACATTGAACAACCAGAAGAAATGATAGGCTATTTCTCGGTTAAGTCCAAGTTGCGAATCATATATCGTTAAAGGAAATTTAAAGTTGTTTGGAACCAATTTATCAATAATCATCCCGGGATTTAAGGGTCCAGGTAGCAGAAATAAAAGCCAGAGCTCCAATATAATCATAATTGTTACTTTCTACTATATATCTTATCTGTGCGCCACACTTTCGATTCATTGGTATAGCGTCTGCTTATCGGTTTAACTTTTACCTCACCTAACTCTGCTAAAGCGCAGCTCATTGAAAGGGAGGCTCTTCAATCCCATTTATGATGGCTTTAGTAAACTTTTGACGTACACCTGCATGGTCTTACTCTACACTGCCTAAGCCCCGGTATTAAGTGTGTACTTGATCAGCCTGAAAAGAGAGGAGAACTAATCCATTAAGCAGATAAAATAAGGGAAACTATTCCGGATACTATGTAGCAAGTAAATTGCTTCAAACCCTTGATAAATAACCATCAGAAACAGAAAAAGGAGTAACTTCAGTTTAATTCCATGCTTTTGTACTAAATACTTCACTTCCGTAAAGGTTGTATGTTTAACAACTTACACATCACTAAAACTAATTGGTAAGCCTACAATGAGTTGGCATGATCGCCAGCACAAAATATTTGACATAAATGGAGTTTTTGAGATATTGTAAAGGGGTAAAAACATTATGGTTTTAAAAATCTTTTGAGGAGGGGTATAAAAAATGAATTTATTGAGAAAAAAATGTATACTTTCCATCTTTTTCGCAATTGCAATGTTGTTTTTCTTTCATCAAGAAGCATTTACCTGTACAACCTTGATAGTAACCCCGGGCGCAACAATAGATGGATCAATGATCGTGGCTCATTCTGACGATAATGACCTCATCGATCAAAGAATTATCTATGTTCCAGCAATGGACTACCAGGAAGGGGAACAACGACCAGTTTATTGTTCGGCAGCGGCAGTCGGAGAGTTTCCCCAATATGCCAGTTTTTTCTATCCCCGAATCAATGCTATTGACCGAGGTCCAGGATATAACACTCCAGGATATCTTCAATCAATTCCATTGGGATACATCCCCCAGATCACCCATACTTATGCTTATTTCGATGGTTCATACGGCATTATGAATGAACATCAGTTAATGTTTGGTGAGTGCACTGATGGGGCTAAAGTCCAACTAGATCCCGAACCAGGAAAGCGCATTTTTTATTCTTCGGAATTATCACGAGTAGCACTTGAACGTTGCAAAACTGCCCGTGAGGCGGTTGAACTTATGGGAAAGCTCATAGAAGAATACGGCTATTACGGTACTGGAGAGACACTACCGGTAGCTGATCCCCAAGAAGCCTGGGTTATGGAAATGGCTCCTTCTCCTGAAGGTACCGGGGGATTGTGGGTGGCCAAAAAAGTACCAGATGGTGAAATATTTGTAGCTGCAAACGAATTTCGCATCCGAGATATTGATCCCAATGATCCCGACATCCTTTTTTCATCCCATTTGCACGAAATTGCCGAAAAAAATGGCTGGTGGAATCCATCGGAAGGTCTTCTTGACTGGTTAAAAACAGTGAGTAGAGGTGAATATAATCATCCTTATTATTCGCTACGCCGGGTATGGCGTCTTCTATCAATGGTTGCTCCCTCTCGGGAATTTTCACCCTGGGTGGAAGATGGATATACCAGAGACTATCCTTTTTCAATCCAACCTGATCAAAAACTCAGCGTACGAGACGTGATGATGCTTTATCGGGACCATTACGAAGGGACCGAGTTTGATCTCACCAAAGGAATTGCTGCTGGACCCTTTGGAAATCCCAATCGATGTTATGGACCGTATGATGGACAAGGAGATGTTGGAAGTCCCGATCGAAAACTGGACGGCGCCTGGGAACGCCCAATTTCGGTATCTTATTGCGGGTTTACAACTCTCTGCCAAGGACGTGCTGACTTACCTGATCCCATCGGAGGAATCGTATGGGTAGGCCTCGACAAGCCTTCTGAAACTCTATTTATCCCCTTTTTTGTCGGATCCCAGTCCCTTCCCGAATCATTCTCTCAGGTAAATACCGCTCAATTCAGCCGGGATAGTGCCTGGTGGGCTTTTAATTTTGTCGCAAATTGGGCAGAATTAAATTATCAAGCCATACACGCTGATATTGCCCTCTTACAAGATAAATATGAGTTAAAGATATTAGAACTGTTACCACTCGTCCAGAAAACCGCGTTAGAAATTAATCAATCAGATGAGTGTTTAACTCGAGAATACTTAACCAACTTCTCAACCCAAAACGCCGAATTTTTAGTGAAAGAATGGTGGAATTTTGCTGGACAGCTTATCGTTCGCTATGACGACGGAATGTTCAATTTACCCGGAAAAATGGCTCAACTCCATGGTTATCCCAAAGAGTGGTTAGATCTAACCAACTGGTCACAAGGCCCAACATCATATGAGAAAAAAGAAAAGTAACATGAAAAACAAAAATCACTGAGAGAAATACACCCCAGCGTAACAATCTTGAGTTTTTGACTTCTGATGTAATTAAGTTTTAACAGTTTAACCGGTGTTGCGGGATACTATATACCTACCAAACCTCCTGTTCTCCATTAAAGTGAACAGTAAAAATTTTTTGAGGGTCGGCCGTTTCCTCCACATTGGGTATCTGGTTATTGTCCAATCTTCCCCATCCAACCGGAACATAGAAGGTAAAACTCAAGAGATCTGCCCCATTTGATATAGCATCAAAATATTTTGCTAGGGCATTGGGATCAGTTATATTCTGATCAATGTTTCCGGTATAACCACCGGCATTAAACGTTTTGTCAGCATATTGGAAAGCCTTTCCGTAAAGCGACCAAGGGCTAATGCTATCAAGCGATAAAGAGCCATAGAGAAAATCCCTTGGTAAAACAAAGTTCATTGTCTGCCAGCTCGGCCATCTTCCTCTGCCATAGGTCATCCCCTTAACAAATAAGTCCTCATTGATATTTTCTAACCGTGATAAATCAAAAGCCGCAGCAGCTTTAAAAATCGGTAATTTTTCTTTGGTGAAATCATTTTTTTGTTCATTCCAATTTTGATCGCTGTATTTAAGATAATAAATTGATTCTTTGAAACCGCCCTTGAGCACACCATACTCTTCCTTTATTTGAATATCCAGGGCATAAGCTAAATTGCTGAACTGGGTAGTCTCAATTCCATTTCGCCCCATCTCATCGTAGTCGATAATGCCGTCATGGTTCTCGTCAAAAATATCCATAAATTCTTTATAAAGCGAGGACCCAGTAAGGGTATCGTTGGCCTGGGCATAACTCAAAATAGTCTTTTGCAGACCATGGAGAATGGTATTGGGGTTATAATACATAGTTTTGGTAATCAGTTCAACAAAGTTGGCATTTTCTACCCGACCCAGATGACCGCCAAGAGAAGCCAATGGTGTTTCTGTCAGTTTATCCCATCCTACAACATAGTATTTCTGCTGTCCTACCCCTCTTTTTTCAGCATAACGATACAAGTGATATCTGAATAAAGGTGAATCAACCCCTTCTACGGTTATAATGTTATTCCCTTCCACTTTAGCCACCGGCACCTGATGGACGAATTCAGTTGGCCAGTCATTCTCTTCCTTCAACTTCAGAGCCAGAGCCATGGGAACGGTCTTGAAACAGTATCGGGCACAGAAGAGGTCCAGAGCTACACAATCCAGAGACGACCAAACAAAGCCTTCAGGAATCCGAACCGCTCTACCATCAGGGTTATGGCTGATGTTAACCATGTTAATAGCATCACTAATATGCACCATGAATACTTTCTGGTTCTGCACCGCTCGAATGATATCAGACTGAGTTCCGGGCATCCCTGCTGTCTTGGTAGCGATATACTCACCATTTTTATCTTTTACCGGGAGATTGGTATTTTCATCTATTTTGAGCATCCAGGGCGTATGGGGTAATTTTCCTTTATAGGTTGGCAGGGTTTGAGCCGGATAGGAATATTTCCAGGTCTCGTCACTTTTTTTATCCTCAAAAGCACAGAGTGTTGGATAAAGACCGATACCCAGGTTTTTAATGGCATTGGTCAAAAGGTCTTGAGCATGGATCTTGTGTTTGGGAACATTGATTAATACACATCCGGGATAATTTTGTAAGTCTTCGGCATCACCTGGGTCTCCACCAACGATTACCTTATGAAGGGTGATCTCCTTAAAGTTAGCACCTTCAGGTACCGTTACTGTCCTACCTCTCAATGGGTCGTTGTGAATCTTGTTCAGATCGTAGACCATTAACCTATCTTTGGCTTTACCCGGAGGGAGATAATTTCCGAGAACGCTGTCTTCAAAACCTTTCATGGGATCATCCTGGAGGGAAGTCGGATAGCAGTCAGCAAGGTACTTCCGTACAAAGTAGAATCCCCAGCCGCCATAAAAATCATGATATCTCCCTTCCAAAATTGCTTCGGTAGATACAGCTTGCCCAAATAACTTACCAGCTAATTCCGCAATGAGAAATGTCGATGTTGATGCTTCTCCCAGCGCCATTTGGTGATAGTGAATATCAAGCTGGTCGTGAAACCACCGCATTAAAGCAGCAATCAAAGGCCACTCTGTGGTAACGATGGCACTCGAACCTTCACCATGGGTATTGGCATCAATGACTAGAGGAGCAACAATATTGGGTTTGAACAGTAACTTTTTACCCAACTTTATCTGTGATCGAACTTCCTCACCAAAACCGGTTTCCCTATCCAAATTGCCTAAGGAAAAATCAAGATTGGAGTAAATATAATCAATTTTATTGATTATTTCCTGCCAGGCTGATTGATCATTTTCATTGATGACCTTTTGCAACAAGGCAGGAATTCCGCCATAGGCTTTGGAGACTTCCATCCTCACTCCAGAGATCGGCGAACCTTCTGAATCCACCTTTTTCTTCCCCAAAGGTGTATCGACAATCAAATCTTTTATATCTTCTTTTAAAATTTCTTTCATTTTTCCTCCTCCTATTCTGTATTAAGTTTAAAACCATGTTACTTATTAGCTCATAGTCAGTTACACTGATAAAGAGAGACTCTTATACTACTTCGTAGCACCAGATAAGGATGAAAAACATGTACTCCCTATCCTGTCATTTCGAAGAGGTTTAACAGCTTACGACATAAAAAAAGATAAAACATTGAAAAAAGCGACTGGAAAAAGACACCCACTAGCCAACGTGAAAATCTCACTTTTTAAAATATTTATTCAAGCAAAAAGATAAAAAGATGAGCTCTCACACCCCAAAAAGCAAAGGCTCAGGATGACAAAAACTGAAAGGCACCTACCTCTACATCTTTCCCAAGAGGAGAATTTAGAAAATCAAATAATGAAAGGCATACCCCACTCTTATTCTATTTTTTATCACTCTCCGCTGTTTACTTTTTGACTTATCATCTCATCCAGGGTCAGGAGAATAGACATCAAATACAAAAGAACACATCCATTAGCAAAAAGAACTACACCAATGACCAGTCCAGGAAGTAGATGAGAAACCAGCATTGAAATTCCAAACATAATGGACAATAAGCTCATGATCAATTGAGTAATAAATAGCTTTTGTAAAATCGGAGGAACTTTACCGCCTGGGCTTTCCGTCTTTTTAAGTCGAGGTAAAACTATTTCCACCAGGCTTATAAAACCACCAAGAATATTCAAAATCCCAATGAGAATGGTCAAAGGTTTTACCAGAACCCCAGGGATGATACTGGATATAATTCCCAAAGCGGCAAACAAAAGTCCAAATCCAATCATCAGCCAGTTACGGGGAAAAGGACCAATCGGAGTATTGCCAGATGCCAGCATTTGAATGGCAAAAATCACCATTAACAGTCCAAGCTGAGCGCTTCCTGCGAAGGGAAGCTGACCCAAATTGACCGGAATCAACAGTGCCCCCAGAAGCAACATAAAAATTCCATTTACCAAAAGCATAATTTTATCAATGGGGAGTGTAATAGTTCCCGAATTGGTATTCTCCGCCTCTGGATAGGTAAGATAGATTTTCCGGAGGACCCAGGCTAAATAGATAATCGCCACTCCATCGATAATCCCCACCACTGCGGTCATGGCTGTGCTGAGCAGGCTGTGGATTAAAACAAGCAGTCCAATTAACATAGACAGCACATACACTGCACTACACCCAAATATTAAATGATGGAAAATACCTCCATACTGCATCCAGGCTCGAAGTTTTTCCTTGGAAAAAATCATTTGAAGAAGAAGGAGAAAACCTCCAGGAGCAAAACAAATAAACAGGAGGATACGGGGAATCTGGCTGAAGAGGTCAGGAACAAAACAGGTCACAATGCCAACTGCCGCAATGGTCACACCCATGACGATTAAAGGTCTTGACCGGCTCATATCACCGAAAGGGGTTTTACCTAAAGTAATCGTCTGTAGGGCAAAGATAAACAGCAGCAACCCGTACAAACCATTTTCGTAGTAAGGAAGTGCTCCTGTAGATACAGGAAAAAGCAAAATCCCGGTGATCAGCATCATTAAACCGGCAATGAGCAGAAGCGCCACTTCCAGCGGAAAATTTGCCTCATTGAATATCTGGTTTTTATTCATTTCTGGTTAACCTATTAATAATAAGTTCCCTTGGTCCGATAGTTTTCACGGCGTTCGGCAGCCATCTGGCGAATCATCTTATCAAATTCGGGTCGATTTTCTCTATAGAGCTTATCAAAATTCCGCATTGCTTCAGGGAAGATTATCAGCAGAGATTTTTTCTCGAGTTCTTGAAAGATATAATCCACTGCTTCATCAACGCTAATAGAATCGGGTGGAGGAGTCAAATCTCCAAAAATCGCCGTTCTGACATTACCGGGACATAATACGCTAAAGCTCAATCCTTCCACCTCTAACTCATACTGCAAGCTCTCGGTCATAGATATCACCGCACTTTTGCTGGCGGCATAAACTGCTTGATAGGGCACTGGAACACGACCGGTAATTGAGGCGGTGTTGACGATATGACCGAAACCCTGTTCTCGCATAATAGGAATTGCGGTGTAGGTGCCATATACTACGCCCATAAAATTTAAGTCCATGATAAATTTCCATATTTCAAAAGTGATCTTTTCAGTCGGAAGCGTCATGCCCATTCCAGCATTGTTGAACACAAAATCAAGATGACCGTCAAACGCTTTAGCAGCGTGGATGAGTTTTTCAACCTGCTCTAATTTGGTAACATCGGTGAGTTGAGGAACAACTTTTCCAGGAAATTTTTGGTTTAACCGCTCAGATTCTTTAGTGAGGTTTTCTTCTTTTACATCACCCATAAATACTGCTTTGGCACCTCTAGCAAGTAAATGTTCAGTGATTCCCAAACCGATACCTGATGCCGCTCCGGTTACTACTGCCACCTTGTTTTCAAAATACCCGTTCATATTTTCCCTCCTTTTTATTTAAGACTTAAAACAAGCTAAGGCAAAATTTTGGAGTCGCCCACGTTGAGTTGTGCTACACCCTTCATCATCATGGCGTCTGTATACTTAACCAAGGGCAACTCTGCCAGTGCTTTAATGATATGGCTCTGCAGGGGATGCTGTTCCGAGGTAAGCTGCGTCCACTGGACACTTCCCTCTCCCACCCACACCTGTTTGGCGATCATTCCCTGCGGGTAAAGGGTAGCATGGCTCAAGGCTGCTCCACCCTTTCCCAGATTGGGCAAATAGCGCCAACCAAATAAGTTGATCTTGGAATGCTCATTTATTTTTTCTACATCTTGCTTCGACAGTTCATTCTTTTTCAGGAAATCAATTTTCAGAAAGGTGTGGCTCTCATAGCTGGCCGCTGTGAACCAATGGTCACCTACGTGACGCTCGGAGGCAATATCGGCAAAAACCTTAGGAACACCATCCTCCTCCCGCCCTCCAATGATGGGACAGGTTTTGTTTTCCCATACCACTAAGGCATAATCGCCGCAAAGCCCTTCGGAATTTCCCAGATATTTCACCGGTGCAGTAACATTTACAAGACGATATTCTCCACCTGACATCCAATCCACGTCTCGAAAGTTGCCCAACTGAACGCTTATTATCGGCTCTTGGAGCTCAAAATCCTCGGGAATGTACTGCAAGAGCGCCTCCGGTTTGGTCTCATATTTTATGGTAATACTCAACACATCTCGATGCTCCCACCTCCCCGGATAAAAGGGATATCCTCCAAAATGGACCGGCATTTTGTAAACGTAATCGTCCTGAAACTTAAACTTCCCTCGCATATTCCATCCCCTCCTAAAAATTATTTTCATCTATCATAGCATACACATATATAAATAGATATGTCCTATAACAGTATTAAAAATATATTTTGTAGTTGTCATGCATTTTAACTGTAGAGATAAAACCGTGGATACGACAAAAGTAACTAGCTCCCTCCTCAGAACGGAAGCAACCTGATATCTCCTCTCGACTTTAACCATAAGCGAGTCTCTTTCTGCCAGGTTATTATCAAAAGGAACTGGAAGTCCTTCGTAAATCGGAGAGCGTCCCTCTGGTATTTGATGAGCCTATCCAGTAAATTCTTAGCTTTACTCTGTTTCTTTTTACCTCTTCGGGGAATGGGGGAAATAGTAAGTAAACTCTTTAGTAGAAGCACTATGTACCAGATTCTTTTATCATCACGGTAAATACTAGTCTCATCACCGTGGAAGACTGGAGAATGTAAGATTTTATCCTTAATCCAGTTATCGCTATACTCTAGTTACTATAGAAGGCCTTAAGAGCGTTAAGTAAACTCCTCGAGATACACTGTTCCAATAGATCTTGAAATATCTCAGTGACTGCTCATAGGGGATAAGCCGGTATTGATTCAAGTATACTGCCAAGCTCCTGAGTCTCTCTCCATATTGAAATACTTGGTTAACTCCTTCTGGAAAAGATACTTTTCTCTTCTTGATAAGAAAACAAGAATGTGGTAATATTTATTCTGCCTTGAGGGCCCATAGCTCAGCGGTAGAGCAGCCGGCTCATAACCGGTCGGTCCCTGGTTCGAATCCGGGTGGGCCCACCACTCATTCTAAGGGAGAAAAGATGGAAAAATTAGAAACTGTAATTAGTTTCTGGGAAACACTTTTCCCTTCCTCTCTTGCTTTACCTTCTGACCCCCCTCCTTTGCAAATTAAAGGACAAGATCAGGTAGAAAAAATATTGGTAGCTTTAGAGCTTAACCCTCGAGTGTTTCATCAGGTAATAGAAGAAAGCTATGATTTTCTCTATCTTCATCACCCCCCCATCTGGGAACCAGTGACTTCTTTTTCCATTGATGACCCTTGGCTTTCTATGTTGAATGAACTCTACCACCGAAAAATATCTGTCCTGGCCCATCATACCAATTTAGATAGCGCTAAAGGTGGTCTAGCCGAACAGTGGATAAAGATTTTATCTTTGGAAGGAAAAGCACAACCTATTGAGCCTTACTCTCCTCGAGAATTTAAAGTAGTTACCTTTGTTCCTCTTTCTCACCGAGAGAAAGTTCTAGAAGCTATTTTCTCCTCGGGAGGGGGGAAAATAGGTAACTATGAAGAATGTAGCTTTCTCCTCTCCGGGAAGGGAACTTTCCGACCTCAAGCAGGAGCTCACCCTTTTCTGGGAAAAGTGGGAGAAAGAGAAGAAGTGGAAGAAGTGCGAATAGAAGTCAATGTGGAAGAAAGTTATTTATCTCAGGTGGTAGAAGCCATCTTTATTTCTCATCCCTATGAACAACCAGCTATTGATGTCTATCCTCTTTTTTCTTTCGGAGACGTAGGTTTGGGGAGAATAGTCACTTTATCTTCAAACATTTCTCAAAAAGATTTAGAAGAGAGATTATCTCTTGCTTTTCCCTTCGCAGCTTATTATCCCGATGATAGCTCTCCCGCTACCTATCAGAAGATAGCTCTTTGCCCGGGAAGTGGAAAAAGTCTCTTGGAAAAGATAATCCAAGAGAAACCTCAAGTTTTCTTAAGCGGGGAGCTTTCTCATCACGACATAGCGAAGCTAAACTTATGGGGTATAACCTATTACTCCATACCTCATGAGGAAGGAGAAAGAAGAGCCCTAAAAGAAGTTTATTATAATCTAAAAGAAAGATTTAAAGAACAAGGATTAGAAGTAGAATTAAATTTTGAGATTGAGGGATAATAATGAGTGAATTTTTAGACATTCTTTTAGCTTTACAGGACATCGACCTTAACATAGATAACAAAAAAAAGAAAATAATCAGAAAAGAAGAAGAAATAGCTGATGTTAACAAACAATTAGAAGACCTAAAGGTTAACTTAGATAATAAAAAGCGTAACTTTGAAAAAGTTCGCCTTAAGTTAGCTAAGGAAGAGCTGGAATTGAAAGAAGTGGAAGAGAAATTAAAAACTACCAAAAACAAACTATATAGCGGGGAGGTAAACTCTCCCAAAGAGTTATCTCAGTGGGAGAAAACTATAGAAAAATTGGAAGAAAGCAAAAATTCTTTAGAAGACACCATTATCGCTTCTTTAGAAAGCACTGAAGAGTTACAAGAAGAAATCCAGAAAAAAAACCAATTTTATTCCCAAAAAGAAAAAACTCTTCTCGACCTGCTCTGTAAGTTACAAGAAGAATTAGAAAGAGAAAAACTTTTAGTTTTAGAAAAAGAGAAAGAAAGAAAGAAAATAATTGCTTATTTACCTGAAGAGATAATTTCTACTTATGAAGAATTGAGAAGAAAATTCCCTAATCCCATAACTTATTTAAGCGGAGAAACCTGTGAAGGATGTAACTTAACTGTTCCCTTAGCCATAGTAAAAAATGTTCGCAAGGGAGAAACACTGGTCCGGTGTCCTAACTGTGGTCGATTCCTTCACCGAAAATAAAGAGCTCATTGCTTTTATCGATGGAGCATCGAAAGGAAACCCCGGAGAAAGTTCTTATGCTTTTGTTTTAGGAGATGGAGAAGGAAATATAATTATGGAAACCGCTGTCCGACTGGGCATCGCTACTAACAATGAGGCAGAATATCAAGCTTTGCTTGCAGTGTTAGACCAAGTGATTAGCCAGAAAGGGAAAAAACTTCGGGTTTTCTCTGATAGTCAACTCCTAGTAAAGCAGATAAACCACCTATATCAGGTAAAGTCTCCTAATTTAATTCCTCTCTACCAAGAAGCACAGAGTAAAATCCAAAAGCTCGGTTATTTTGAGATTTCCCATATACCTAGAGAAGAAAACCAAAAAGCTGACCATTTAGCTTCGGAAATATTAACTCAAAAATTGAGTTTTAAAGTATGGAGAAAGTAGGCTGGACAACCGCAGGAGAAATCCTGAGGAAAGTCCGAGCTCCACAGAGCAGGGTACTGGGTAACACCCAGGGGAGGTAACTCCCGGAAAGTGCCACAGAAAAGATACCGCCATAAAAGGCAAGGGTGAAAAGGCGAGGTAAGAGCTCACCGGACGTCGAGCAATCGGCGTGCCTGGCAAACCCTACCCGGAGCAAGGCCAAATAGGAAGGGATGAGGTGGCTCGCTGACCTTCGGGTTGGCCGCTCGAGGGGGTTAGGTAACTAACCCCCCAGATAGATGGTTGTCGTTCCTACGGGAATACAGAACTCGGCTTATAGGCCTACTTTCTCCTCCCCATAATCGAATACATAGCTACAGATACTACGATTATTAAACCATACACCAGTTGAGTCCAGAATCCAGTCATCCCCATGGCAATAATGCCTGCTTCCAACATACCAATAATTATAGCGCCCATAAAAGTACCAAAAATCGTTCCCACTCCTCCAGTTACTGGAGTTCCTCCTAAAAATACAGCTGCCATAGTTTTTAACATATATCCCTGTCCCAGGGTGGGCCAGAAGTAAACCACTTCCAAACTGGCTAATATCCCGGCAAAAGCAGAAAAAATACCCATTTGAGTAAAGACTAACATTCTCACCCGGTCTACATTAACTCCCATAACCCGAGCACTATGAGGATTGTCACCAGTAAAATAAATATGAGCTCCAAAGCGGTGATGATTCAAAATTAACCAAATTATAAAAGCAATCGCTACCATCCAAAGCATTTGAGCTGGTAGCTTCCCTCCAATTCTACCCACAAACAATGGGTATAAGGAACTAGCTTTAGTAGGAACCAGGGTTTTCCCTAATCCTCCACTTAAAACCTGAGTGGCACCAGCCCAAAAGAATTGAGTACCAATGGTCACCACCAAAGAAGGGAGGTGTAGTTTCACTATTATTAAACCATTCATTAACCCGGCTCCTAAACCTACTAAGAGAGAAAACAATAAAGCTAATCCTACGCTTTGAGTAGCATGAAAAGCTACAGTAAATATGTATCCGGAAAATCCCATAATGGAGGGAAAAGAAAGATCCATATCCCCGCATATTACGACCAGCGTCAAGGAGAGTGCTAAAATACCAAAGAAGGGGATATTGGACATAAAAGCATAGTAAATATTACCAGAAAGAAAAGTCTGTGGACTACCAATAACAAAAAGAACTAAAACCCCAAAAAAAACTAACAGAACACTAATTTGTAACTGATGCTGAGAAAATATACCTTGCTCCTTTTTCATCCAGAGTCCCCCTACTCTAATCCTAGTTTTAGGAGTAGAGTAGAATCCTCCAATGATTCTACTCTACTCCTACATCAATATTGTTCTAGCTCAAAGGTTCAAATTCTTTTAAGGCATGAGAGATTGAAGATCATCTTTTCCTGACCCAGGTGGTGAAGATACAGCTCCCTGATTGTTAAGACTTCCCGTCTGAGCCACCAGATATAATTTATTTACTAATTCTTCTAGAGAAACCTCTGCTTTTTCGAACTCACCCACCACTCTACCTCGGTCTAAAATTACTATACGGTCAGCTACCGGATAAACATGATAGATATTGTGAGTAATAAATATAGCAGATTTTCCTTGTCTTTTTATATCTTCCACAAAGTTTAACACTTTTTGGGTCTCAGAAAGAGAAAGACCAGTGGTGGGTTCATCGAGGATGATGAGGTCAGCCTGGAAATACAAAGCTCGAGCAATGGCTACCCCTTGTTTTTCTCCTCCCGAGAGGTCTCCAACCTCAGAATCCACCGAAAGAGCAGAAGAAGTAAAACCCATAAGTTCTTTCATAATTTTTTCTGTTTCTTCTCTTTCTTTTTGACTATCAACAAAGCCTCCCAACTTGGTTATTTCTCTTCCCATAAATATGTTTCTCCATATAGCATGCTTCTCACATAGCGCCCTTTCTTGAAAGACAGTTTCAACCCCCAAGTCTCGAGCTTTGGCTACTGAATAATCTTCTAACTTCTGCCCTTTCCAGTAAATCTCTCCCCGGTCAGGACGGTGAACCCCGGTTAAAATCTTAATCAAAGTAGATTTTCCTGCACCATTGTCTCCCAAAAGACCCACTACTTCGTTGTATCCTACTTCAAAGTTAACATTTCGCAATACCTCTACATGCCCAAAGGATTTGCAAATATTAGCCATTTTAACCAGAACTTCAGATGGTTCAGCCAATTATCTGATTCCCTCCTCTACCAAAGGAGCAATTTCTTCCACATTCCCAGCGTGAACCAAACCGGAGCCGGTATCAATGTGAAGTCCGGAAAATTTATACTTAATGCTCATGCATAACTGGAGAACAGGAAGATAGCCTTGCAAGAACTGCTGCTGATCCAAAACTAAATCAGTATATCCACTGCGAATAGCTTCCAAAGTAGCAGATGAGAGGTCAAAACCAGCTCCTACCACATCATCTGGCCCTAAACCGGCAGCCTGGAAGAAAGTTTGCATAGTAGCAGTTAAAGAACCATGGTCAGTAACCACTAATTTTACATCGGGGTGAGAAGAAACATAGCCAGTAAAAATAGGAACGCCCAAAGGAGCGTCAGCGTTAACCTCAGGAGAAATTTCTATATAATCTACTGTCAGTCCTGCTTCTTCCAAGGCATCTATAACTCCTTTAGTTCTTAATCCTCGAGTAGGCTGAGAAAGCAATCCCCAAACCATAGCTCGGTCTCCAGATTTTAAATCAAACATACTTATGCATCCTTTACCCAAGGTGACTCCTGATTCATAAAGTTCCTGTCCTACATAGCCAAATCCGCGAGCTTTATACTTTTCTTCCGCCCGGGGAAGGGTGGTGTTTTGAGAGGTCACTATGATACCTTTGCTGAAAGCTTCATCAATATGAGTTTCCAGAGCATCATCACCGGGATGTCCCATAATAGCAATACCATCTACATCAGAAGCCACTGCTTCTTTAAACTGGACCACCATTTGTTGAGGATCCCAACCAGAAAAGACATATTCTACGTTACATCCTAAATCTTCTTGGGCAAATTGTGCTCCCTTATAAACTACGCTGGCAAAGGGGTCTCCCGGAGCACCGCCACAGAAGAAACGTATTTTAATCCCTTCAAATCTCTTACCCTGGGCAAAAGCAAAACTACTACTTAACACCAACACACTTATTACCAAAAATATAACTAACCAATGAGCTTTTTTCATGAGTTAAACCTCCTTTTAAATTTGATAAACTACTTAAAATGGCTTTTAATCCCCCAAACCCAAAATCTCACCTCCTTCTCTACTTATTTTACTCTAAAAGCTGAGGGGATAACAGCCATACTTTTTAACTGTTTCTAAAAAAGTAAAGAAATTCTCGAGAGGGGTATCTAACTGTACATGATGAGTAGGAGAAATGATAAAACCACCTCCCGGAGCCATTACTTTTATCCTCTCCTTTGTTTCTCTCTCCACCTCTTCTTTAGTCCCAAAAGGAAGAGTATATTGCTCATCAATAGTTCCCCAGAAAGAGAGTCTGTCTCCATAACGCTCTTTTAAAAAAGCCGGATCCATAGCTTGAGGTTGCACCGGATTGAGAACATCTATTCCAATTTCTATTAGTTCGGGAATAATGGGATAAATGTTCCCATCACTATGATAGGCAATCTTTATTTGAGAATTGATACTTTTTAATTCCTGACAGATGGTAGCCATTCGGGGTTTTAAGTATTTTCGCCACAACTCTGGAGATATCAACATTCCCTTCTGCGACCCTACATCGTCTCCCAACCAGATGCCGTCTACCCCCATTTTCACCAATCTTTTAGCTGCTTCTAAGTGAAAATGAAAGGGAATATCTAGAACATAATTAGCTTTTTCTTCATCCTCTATCATATCCATAAGTAACTGGCTCATCCCTCGCAAATACCAGGAAGCTTCAAAAATAGTACATACTGTAACTCCTAAGATGAAATACTCTTCACCATATTTTTCCATCACCCTTCCTAAAGGAGTGTAAAGCTCCTCTCGGTGAGGGTCAGGAGGAACATATTGATAGAGCCTATCACCAGCTAAAGGATGTTCAGCTATTTCAGTATAGTGGCCCCTCCCAAAAGGGGTTTCGTATTCTACCTGCCGCCATTTTATCCCCCAATCACAAGTGTATTCTTTCTCCTCTGAAGCATAGAAAGAATTACCTATTCCTACCGCATACTGGATTATATCCAGCCCCAGGATTTCTTCTAAATCGTGAACTTCTCCTCCATGAGGATTGGAAAACTGAGAGGGTAAACCAACATAATCCCGCAGACGTTGGGCAAATTCAGGAGTAAAACTAGCAGTAACTGGTACTCGGTCTGGCTCGCGGTGCTCGAGAGCAATTTTAACTCTTTCCTTAGAGTCCATTGTCACTCTCCCTTTAATTCCTCCCCTACTTTAGAAGTAGGGGAGGAATTAAAACTTACTCTTCTACCAAAAACTTGTAAATAGTTAACGTAGAATAAACTTCACCCGGTCTTAAAACTGTAGAGGGAAAATCAGGATGGTTAGGAGAATCGGGATAGTGCTGAGTCTCCAGGCAAAAACCAGAATATTGTCCATAGAGTTTTCCCTCTTTCCCTCGAGTATTCACCCAATTTCCAGTGTAAAGCTGAACTCCAGGCTCAGTAGTATAAACTTCCATTACCCGACCGGTAGTAGCTTCTTTAGCCCGAGCAGCTAAAGCCAGTTCTCCAGTCTGGTTATTGAGCACAAAGTTGTGGTCATAACCTTTAAAAGGATCGTCTCCTTCTTTACGAAGTAATTGCTCAATCCGCTCTCCTATTTTATGAGGAGTAGTAAAATCAAGAGGAGTTCCTGCTACGGGAGCAATTCCTGTAGGAATAAGTGTATCATCGGCAGGAGTATAGTTATCAGCCACAATCATCAACTCGTGGTCCAAGATATTGCCCGAACCTTCTCCGGCAAGGTTGAAATAACTATGATTGGTTAAATTAACTACTGTAGGTTTATCGGTGGTAGCCAAATATTTTATTTTCAATTCGTTATCGTTAGTTAATGTAAAAGTAACGCTCACTTGCAGATTTCCGGGATATCCCTCTTCTCCATCATGGCTCAAATATTTAAACCGGACTGCTGGGCCTTCAGGAGTTTTCATAGGAATACCTTCAAATATCTGGTCCTTAAATCCTTTTAAGCCTCCGTGCAAATGGTTGGGACCATTATTCTGCGCCAGAGTATAAGTTTTCCCATCTATGGTGAATTGCCCACCGGCGATTCGGTTACCATACCGTCCTATTGTGGCACCAAAATAAGGATTGTAAGGGTCGGGCTTCTCATAATCGGACACGCTATCGAAACCTAATACTACATCATCTAAATTACCTTCTTTATCCGGGACATAAAGAGATACCACTGTAGCTCCATAATTAGTCAATTGCACCATAACTCCGTTATCATTCGTAAGAGTGTAAAGGTCTATTGGTGCTCCTTCTTTAGTAGTTCCCCAGAAAGATTTTTCTACTTCTCCAGCAAAAGCCAAGGCACTAACCCCCCACACCAGCAACAAAATCACTAATAAACTAACTACCTTCTTCACGGTCTACATTCCTCCTTTAAAGTATTTTAACCTTAGAGAAACTTAAAAACCAAAATATAGAATTAGTTTCCCTTACCTCACCTCCTTATAATCAATAATAGAAGGTAAAAACTCCTCCCTTTGGTCTATCTCTGAGAACTGATAAGTTAGAGAAGCATGTCTTGTCACACACCGTTCAAAATTCAAAAAGTCTCCATCCAGATTTTCGGAAAAAACAGGAATAATGGGAAGAAAAATGTTTTTATCGGGAGGATTTTCTTCAAAGAGCAAAAACTTAGCCAAGAATACCAAGGTTAAATATCCTTGCAGATAAGGAGCTTGAAAAAGGCAGCAGTCAATAATTCCTTCTTTAATATAAGGAATCCACCCTTCTCCTAAATCGTTACCTATCACCACTAGCTCTTTTTTCCCCTTTTCTTTTAAAGCTTTACCCACTCCTATATTTCCAAAAGCAGTAGAAACAAAAATACCCAGCAAATCTTTCTCTTCGAGGAGTTTGTCTCTAGTAACCTCGTAAGATTCTTCATCATCTTTAGCCTCTACTACCTGAGAAACATCTAAAGGCATATCATTTTTGTGAACAAAATCGATTAACCCCTGCCATCGGCCCATATGAGAAGGAGCTCGTTTGTTACTGGTTAAAATACTAATTTTCCCCTCTTTGCCTTTCAAAAGACTAGCAAATATTTTTCCTGTTACTCTACCTGCCTGACTTGAGTTCTGTCCCACATAGAAAAGTCTTTTACTTAAAGGTGCATCTATGTTAAAAGTGGTTACTGCTACACCCTTAAGATATAAAGCGTTAATAAAGTAATCTAACTGAGTAAAATCAGCAGGAACAAGAGCTAAACCATCTATATCTTCCTTTTGCATAATGTTTTCTAACAATTGGTTTTGTTGAGATAGGTTGTGGCCCATAGTGCGAAAAACTTTCAGATCTATATCAAAGTGCTGTAATAATTCTTGAGCATCTTGAACACCTTTTTCAACTCTTTCCCAAAAATAATCATTTTCTGGGAAAATAACCGCTATTTTTTTAGGCTCTCCATTAAATAATTGGAGAGAAGACCAGCGAAAATATCCCATATCTTGAGCCTTTTTAACCACTTTTTTCCGCAAATCAGGATTGACTCCCTTTTCACCGTTTAAAGCCCGACTAACGGTAGCTACTGAAACATTCAGCTCTTGAGCTATATCCTTAATCGTAATTTTTTTTCTCACATTATAGCCTTTAAGATAAATTTTTACTAAAGATATCATTATTTTTTAAACTTGTCAAATTTTTTAGGGTGTTTTTAAAAATGTTCTCTTTTGCAGAGTATTAGAAATTTATCTACCCCTACAAATCTTACCCCATTCTCTACAAATTCCTTTTTTGCCATCGGGAATACAGTTTGTGTCGGGCGTGCGATCCTAACTTTTAGCTCAGGGAATTTTATTTTTAGTATTCTCCAAAAATTTAAAAGTAGATCCTCGCCAAACACACATCAGGAAACCTATAAGAAACGCTGTCTTATAGAATCTTTCTTTGGAACTACCAAAAGAATGTTCGGAAGCTACCTTGAAGAACGTACCGAAAAGATGGCTTTTCATGTAGTATTTCTCGGCTTGCTTTCTGGAAATATAGGAAATATCCTTGTTATCCTCTTTATAACCCTAAGATGCAAAAGGATTTTTCTAATAGCCTCAAATGATATTGATATTATCCCTCTTATGATTTAAAATACCATTATGAAAGAGGAGTTCCCTATGTTCAGAGTAGCCCGTATCAAAAGCAATAGCGGAATCTACCACCTTATGACCAGAGGTATTAACCAACAAAATACTTTCTCCTCTTTTACAGAATTCATAAACTTCCACAAGCAACCCAATGATGGCCAATGCCTGAATACTACTACAAAAAGAGATACCTTATCTGATAAAACAATAATACAATTAGTTTCTCAAAAATATAATACAGAATTAGCAGAGACTCAAAAAAAGATTTTGCAATATCTCAAGGGACTGGATGGTCAGTTAACAGGATTGACGGTGAACCAGATGATGAGAGCTTGATACAGAGAATCGTTTCCTGTTCTATTGGGATTTAAGTGGTTATTAGAGTGTTCTACTCGCATCAAATTTCGGTGTTAGTTGATAGGTGCGAAGCCTGCACTCCCCAGCGTTTTATACACGTAACCGTTATATGAAATGACGGCAAAATTGGTAAAAAATATATTGAAAAAAATAATTGATACTACATTGGATTAAGGAGTTTAAATATGGAAAACAAAGAAACATCGGTTCACAATTTTGATTTAAACTTAATTTGTGATTATTTTGGAAGATTAGAGCGGCAGGGACCTGGCAGCCCTGAATCTATTATTAAGGCATTAAGTTTTATTGACAATTTTTCCAATGAATTAAAAATTGCGGATTTGGGTTGTGGAACTGGTGGTCAAACAATGGTGCTTGCCCAAAATACAAAAGGAACCATTATTGGGCTTGATATTTTTCCCGATTTTATTGAAAAATTTAATGCAAACGCTGAAAAGCTCGGTTTACAGAATAGGGTAAAAGGCATTGTCGGTTCAATGGATAATTTACCGTTTCAAAATGAAGAATTTGATGTTATATGGTCTGAAGGAGCTATTGCCAATATAGGTTTTGAAAAGGGCTTGAATTATTGGAAAGGCTTTCTAAAAAAAGACGGCTATATTGCTGTAACATATGAGTCATGGTTTACCGATGAACGCCCCACTGAAATTGAAAAGTTTTGGGTTGATGCTGTTCCTGAAATAAGTACGATAGGGCATAATATTTCAACAATGCAAAAAGCAGGCTATAGTCTTGTTGCCGCATTTACGTTGCCTGAAAAATGTTGGACGGATACTTATTTTACTCCCCAGAAAGCAATACAAAAAGCATTTTTGGAAAAAAATGCTGGAAATAAAGCCGCAGAAGCTTTTGTTGAATATATGAAGTATGAAGCGGAGTTGTATTCAAAATACAAACAGTATTATGGATATGTTTTTTATATCGGTAAAAAAATATAAAAAATGGAGCACACCACCACTACCACTCTTCGTATAACAGCCAGTGATACAAGAGACGGTTCTTTGTTTGATCTCTTTCCTTTGATGATAAGGTAAAGACCGATAATTCAAGAACCGACCTTGTATTCTTCTAATCTACTGTATCATAATTCTTATTCAAGTAATTCAATACTATACACATTGATTGTTGATTTACCGTCCCATCCATCATCTACCGCATGAACTCTGATATAATAAGTGCCTGTTAAAGTGCTGACATCTAAAGTATCAATTCTTCTAGTGAAAGGTTTTCTCGTTTCCAACTTTATATCATTATTATCATATCTACCAAACTTTGAAGATGCTGACACAACAAGATAACTTCGATTGTTTTCACCATCAAACCCGATATTTTCCCAGTCTATAGCTATAGTATTAATACATGTGAGGTCTACTGGATTATCAGTAACAAAAGTTTTTTCTGCGGTTCCCCTGACTTGATTTGCATTTAAATACATGCTGTCTGTATACAGATATTGACTTCCATCGCCGTGGCTATACCCGTTAACCCAAAAAGGATTATATACGCTTCCATTATAGATATACCCAATTTGTGGACATTTAATGCCCCCTGTTAAATCATTCGAAGAAGAGAATTCTTCACAGCCGGCAAAGATAATAATAAATAGAATCATTACAACTACAGATAGGTACTTATATAAGTTTTTCATATAAAACTCCTTTCTTTGTAAGGTGGACCCCCTTGTCAAGATAGAAAGCAAGCTCCCTTAAGGTGTATTATTTCCTCCTGTTTATTATTTATAGTTTCCCTTAAGTAAACTTCCTGAGCTGTTTCTATATCCCAGGGATTGGTGAAGCCTCTCATTATTATAGAATCGGAAATAATTATCGGTCAAGCCTCTGAGAGCTCTAGTGTCATTTAAATTGTGTGGAAAAAATATATAAAAAGAATATCTCCATCTATTAACATAGAGCTAATTTTTGTCACCTATTTATCTTTAGAACTATGTTTTCCTTTCCCGCCAGAGGGGAACTATCCACCCCTCATCCACCAACTCTAAATTCTGATAAGGATTAAAATCCGAGAGATAGCAAGCTTGCATCAAAAATAATCCCCGGGAAGGAAGAACTAATCGGTTAAAGGAACGAGAAGGGTTTTCCAGCATAAATTTTATCTCTTCCGGCTTTTTCTTCCCTATCCCCACTTTCGACAGCTCTCCAGCAATAATTCTCACCATATTATATAAAAACCCATTTCCTTCCACCCATAGACGAAGAAGTCCCCGGGGCTTCTCTTCTATCTGAATAGAGTAAATAGTCCGGACCGATGTTCCTACTCCTCCCGAGGAACTAAAAGAAGTAAAATCATGAGTCCCCTCAAGAAGAGGTAGGCATTCTTTCGCTAAAGCTAAATTAAAATCCCGGGGAGAGAATGAATATACAAAAGGCTGCCAAAAAACGGGAGAAGGTGAAGAAGAGAAAACGTAAACATAGATTTTACGAACCGCACTCTTCCGAGAGTGAAAAGAAAGAGGAGCATCTAAAACATCTATCACTCGAAGACGAGAAGGGAAAAGGGAGTTAAAAGCTTTTTTTATAGTTTCTGCAGGCATATTACTGGAAGTCGTGAAAGAAGCAATCTGTCCTATAGCATGAACTCCAGCATCAGTCCTACCTGAAGCACAAAGAGTGATTTTCTCCTGAAGGA
>Ga0134101_1001018_pt1 | contig 25148 bp, 25 predicted proteins | sample 12_3_2metaG_FD_94446 | JGI IMG/M metagenome (GOLD analysis project Ga0134101, IMG submission 94446) | Switchgrass degrading microbial communities from high solid loading bioreactors in New Hampshire, USA - 12_48_3.3_201_A2 metaG | ecosystem: Engineered > Bioreactor > Semi-continuous > Anaerobic...
TTACGAATCCATAAGTTTGATTTTATCCTATAAATTATGCTATAATTAGCCTAATTTCTGTACTTATTCGGATGCCTTGATAAAAAATTAAGAATTGATTATGAAATTCATAAAGATATAAGGGTGTAAGGAGAAATAACTAATGCGTTTTATTGGCTGTAAAATACAGTTATTAGATAACATTAAAGAGATTGTAGACAGGCATGTTTCAGGAGCCAAATCCTTCTGTGATATTTTTTCCGGCACTGCTGTTGTAGCACGTTATTTCAAACAGTGGTATGAGGTGTATTCTAACGATTTTCTGTACTTTTCATATTGCCTTCAGAAGGCGACTATAGAAAATCCATCTGTTCCCTCGTTTAACACGCTTATGAAGGCTACTGGGATTAGCAATCCAGTTGACTTTTTTAATAATTTCGAAACATCTGAAATGGAGATACTTCCAAAAGAAAGGCGCTTTTTTCAAAATAACTATGCTCCTACTGGTGGACGAATGTATCTAACCGAGGTTAATGCGCTTAGAATCGATTTTGCAAGAAATACGGTTGAGGATTGGAAGAATGCAGGATTGATTAATGAGTTGGAGTACTTTTACCTTATTGCTTGTATTGTGGAAGGGATTCCGTTCGTATCGAACATTTCTGGTACATATGGAGCTTATAACAAGCACTGGGATCCCCGCTCAAATAAAAAGTTTGAATTGGTAAGTCTGCCTGTGTTTTTTAATGGAAAAAACAACAGGTCTTTTAATGAGAATGGTGTTGTTCTGTTAGAACATTTAAAAGGAGATATTTTATATATTGATCCTCCATATAATGAGCGTCAATATCTTCCGAATTATCATGTTTTAGAAACTGCTGCAAAATACGATTTTCCAAAACTAAAAGGTGTAACCGGATTACGTCCATATGAGGAGCAAAAGTCAGATTTTTGCTCCAGGAAAACCGTTCACGGTGCCTTTGATGAACTTCTTAAAAATGCTAAATTCCAGCACATCATTCTAAGCTACAATACCGATGGAATAATGACCCTTGATGAAATAGCAGAGATTATGAAATCGCATGGTAAACCGGAGACGTTTGAGGTGAATTATATACCATACAGAAGATTCAAAAGCAGAAGCATTGCAAGAAGAGATGAAGAGTTAAAAGAAATGCTTATTTACATTCGAAAGGAGGTATAATTTTGCATACATACATTAAAAGTCCTATGAATTATACCGGAGGAAAATACAAAATATTAGACCACATTATTCCGTCTTTTCCTAAGCCCATACATAATTTTGTCGATTTATTTGCCGGAGGGTTCAATGTTGGAATTAATGTCAATGCCGGTACAATATATGCAAATGACCATATAACTTATCTTATTGAGCTGTATCAATTTCTTCAAGAAATTAGCACAGCTGAACTTATTGAAAGAATCCATGAACGAATCCATCAGTATAACTTAAACCTTCTAAATGCCGATGGATATAATAAGCTGCGGGCAGACTACAATCAGTCGCCGAATGCTTTAGACCTTTTTATCCTGACATGTTTTTCATTCAATCATCAAATACGGTTTAACAGCAAGCATGAGTTTAATACCCCCTTTGGCAAAGAACGCAGCTCGTATAATGATTCTATTGAAAATAACCTGATAAGGTTTTGTGATGCATTGCACAAGAAGAATATCATTTTTACTTCAAAAGACTTTCGGAATTTTGATTTTTCAATTCTTTCGCCCGGTGATGTCGTATATTGCGATCCGCCTTATTTAATTACAACGGGGGCCTACAATGACGGGAAGAGAGGATTTAAGGACTGGACCGCAGAAGAAGATTCTGCTTTGCTGCAGCTTCTCGATTTATTAAACGAAAGAGGTGTATTTTTTGCCCTCTCAAATGTTTTTGTCCATAAAGGAGAGGTAAATGATAAACTTATCCTATGGAGCAAAAAATACCATGTGAATTATATTGATAAAACTTATTCAAACTGTAGTTACCATTTTAAAGACAGAGATACAAAAACGGTAGAAGTGTTAATAACAAATTATAATTGAGAGGATTAAAATGCGGGCAACCGATATGGAACGTATAAATGGAATGGATAACTGCATACTGACGTTGGTATACAGGGCCTGCTGTATGGATGACAAATTTAGCAGGCAGGTTGAATCCTGGGGTAATAACAGCCTCCCCCGTTTTAATGGGTGCAAGTTTATTACAGGCAGCTTGAAGCTTGCCGCCCCGGCCGCTTTAAATATTGCTCCGCAAACTCCGCCCCCATTTGTAAGTTGGTGTTTGCTGCGTTGACAATTGCATCAACTTGCATTTTTGAGATATCTTGTCGGATAATAGTGAAAGGCATTGTGGATCCATCCTTTTAATTGGTTTGATTGAATTTCAATTTTATTCTATTACAATTCTCCTGTTAATTCAATTCTACGATAATAGACACTAACGGTAAGAGAACTTTGACTTGAAGTCAACAGCTGTCGGTTAAGTACTTGACAAACATGGAAGGTTTTTTTATGATTGTGTAGGGTATTTATTAAGTGACATAAGATCTTAAATAAAGTAAACAGAAGAAATGAAATATTGCAGTATGGTTAAGGAGGGATAAAATGGATTTATGGTTTACCGAATATCATACAAAGGGTGCTCGTTTTTCTATTAAGGTTAAAAAACAGCTCATAAGTCTGGAAAGCGAGTTTCAACGTATTGATGTGTTTGATTCTTATGACTTTGGCAGAGTTTTAGTATTGGATGGATATCTTATGCTTACTGAAAAGGACGAGTTTATATACCATGAAATGATAACACATGTGCCATTGGCAGTAAACCCAAAGATTCATGATGTTCTTGTTATCGGTGCAGGCGATGGCGGAGTGGTAAGAGAGCTTACAAGGTATGATTCAATAAAACGAATTGATATGGTGGAGATAGACAAACTGGTAGTGGACGTTTGCAGGGAATATTTGCCTCAGACCTCATGTAAGCTTGATGATCCACGGGTACATATATACTATGATAATGGTCTTGAATTTGTTGAAAGGAGCAATAAGGAATATGATTTAATCATAGTGGACTCAACCGATCCCTTTGGCCCCGGTGAAGAACTTTTTACCAGGGAATTCTATGAGAAATGTTTCAAAGCATTAAAGGAATCAGGCATTATGGTAAATCAGCATGAAAGTCCTTATTATCCGAATGATGCGTTTGCTGTACAAAGAACCCATCAATACATAAAATCCGTTTTTCCGATCGCTATGGTTTACCAGGCACACATACCCACTTATCCTTCGGGACATTTTCTTTTTGGATTTGCTTCAAAAGGACTTGATCCTATTGCTGATATCAGTACAAGTTGGGATTCGCTTGGTTTAACGACCAGGTATTATAATACCGACCTGCACAAGGGCTGCTTTGCTTTGCCAAACTATGTAAAGGAGCTTTTAGAAAATACTTAAGAAATAAGAGACAAATATTGTTCGGCTTCCTCGTAAATTTCGCGGTACCTGATTCTTTTTGCAGCAGCCTAAAGGGCTTCGACGAAATCTGACAGGTATTCGCCTTTATACAGGGATATAAGCTTTTTTGCATGCTCCCTGGTACGGTGAAGCTGAAATTCTTCATATGTTCTTTCAAAAAGGTCAATATCGTATGCAATTTCATCCCGGCAGATAAAATAGCGGTTTTCACGGTAGACGACCGCTTCTCCTATGCCGGCACGTACAAGGTCATTTTTTGAGTGCCTTAGGTTTACCGCAATCAGATTCTTTATATTACTGGATTCCGATTCCTGCCAAATTGCGTTATCTATTTGCTCCTTTGTGGCTCCTTTATCACCTGCATCCAGCAAAAAAGCAAAAAGCTCGCGTTCTTTTTTTGATCTGAATTTTACAAGGCTTTGCCTGTCCCTGCCATGATAAACGGTAAAGGTTCCTAATGTTTCTATGTACACTTTTTCTGCCGGTATCCGGCAAATTCCATCATCTGCTGTGCAAATTCAGGCTGTATTCCGTTATTATATGCAAATTCCAGAACCGGTCCGTAGGCCTTTTGCAGTCTGAAATACTCATAAAGCCCGTTTTCATAGCAAAGGTTAAGGTAGCGTCTTGTCAGGAAGACAGATTTTTCGTAATCCTTTGCTTCGATAGCCGCTCTTGTAAGAATTCCATACGCCATTGTCGTATGAAGAAACATACCGGCTTTATCTCCCGTTTCTATGCAAAGCTTGGTACAATTAACCGCGTTCCGCAAATCGGATATGGCGGCAAAATATCCCATAAGTCTTGCAAGGACAAGGCTTTTCAAATAAGCACCGGCTCTTCCGAGATTTTTAAAGATTTCCCGAACGATGTCATCCTTCGGCTCACCCGTAAAAATAAGGCTATAGGTTAGACGCTGCATCTTTGCCCAGTGCATCGAATTCCAGCACAGGTTATAAAGCTTTTCAATGGCTATGGAATATGCCATCTCTCCGGTGGGATTATCAAGCATTTCAAAAATCTTGTCAAGCAGAGCGTTTGACTCTTCAAATGAAACAAAATTGCGGAGAATTCTTGCCTTATGTATCATGACTCCAAAATAAAGCTCTTTATCATCTGTGTTTATTAAGGGGATTGCTGCCTCAAGGCATGCCTCGGATTCTACAAAATTACCGAAAACGGACAAAAAAGCACCTTTTGCAACAAGAATTTTTGGATTTTGCGTTACTGCTGTATCATCAAGTGCCTCAAACCATATCCGAAGCTTTTGGAAGTCTGAATTCCCGTATAGAGGCCGTTCTATCGTTGGCAAGTGTTCAAAATATGGTAGCCTCATTTATTCTAAAAAAAATTCTAACAACGATCCTGCTATGACATGTGTCGGGTATGGCTACAGTATTGATGTATAAGAAATTATGAAATATAATAAAATCATTCGTATAGCGTTTTCAAGGAGGAGTTATGGTAGAAGTTTGCTTGCTTGGAAGCGGAGGTATGATGCCGCTTCCCAATAGATGGTTAACGGCATTGCTTTATAGATATCATGGCAAAATGGTTCTCATAGATTGCGGGGAAGGAACACAAATTCCCATCAAACTTGTCGGCTGGGGATTTAAGAATATTGAAGCCATATGTTTTACACATTATCACGCAGACCATATATCAGGTTTACCGGGTTTATTACTTACCATGGGCAACTATGGAAGAATTGAGCCCCTCACAATATTGGGGCCACCAATGTTGAGAGAAATCATACAATCCTTAACCATTATTGCACAGGAGCTTCCTTTTGAAATTAAACTCATTGAGCTTTCTGATAAGGCATCTGCAACAAATTCTATTGGGGATATATTTATTCATAGTATACCGGTTGAACATACAATACCTTGTTTATCCTATTGTATTGAGATAAAGAGAGCCGGAAAGTTTCAGGTTGAAATGGCCAGAAAACATGATATTCCAATGCAATTCTGGGGCCGGCTGCAAAAAGGTGAAATTATACAATATAAAAATCAGACATATTATCCGGAGATGGTTTTGGGAGAACCGCGGAAGGGAATAAAAGTGAGTTATTGTACGGATACAAGACCTATTGAAGCGTTAGCTGATTTTGTAAGAGATTCGGATTTACTGATTTGTGAAGGTATGTATGGAGAGGAAGCTAAATTGGAAAAAGCCGTCGAAAAAAAACACATGCTTTTCTCTGAGGCGGCAGCAATAGCATTAAAAGGCTCAGTAAAAGAATTGTGGCTTACTCATTTTAGCCCGGCCTTAGCAAATCCGGAGGAATTTTATAATAATGCCAAACATATCTTTGCAAATACAATTTTAGGTAAAAACTTATTAAGAAAAACTATCCATTTTGAAGAATAATTAATATTATCGCGCCTACCTGAGAAAAGTCAATCGATTAAATCTGTTGCTGCTGGATTGTTTCTGGTTTATTGCCTCTTTCCAAACACTTGTAGCTTCTGAAACATGGAACTGCGGGTGTTTTGTTATTTCTATGCTTTTATAGCCAATTATGCTCATAAAAGATAATGACCCCTGTACAACTAGCTAATTAAGGAAAATACCGGCCGGATACCTCACAGGTACTTAACGGATATCCGGCTGGAGAAGGCAAAGGAACTGTTGGAGCGGAACAGAGACACCATTGAGGATATTGCCAGACGTTGCGGCTTCGTAAATGCAGGGCATTTTGCGGTGGCTTTTAAACGAAGCACAAAACTATCTCCATCCGAATACCGAAAAATCTATCTGACCTCTCATATTCTTTATGGTAGCTTTGTTGACATATTTTGTGGCAATACCCGGGATTGTGCTGGCAGAAGAGGCTTTTCCGACGACGCTGGAAGCACCGACCAATGTTATCCTGAGCATACCTAAGCGAGACCACGGGAAATATGTTTATGTGACTTTTAACAAAAGCAGCGACCTTTCGGCAATGATTGACGGTAAATATGAAATCCAGAAACAATACAATTTGAATTATATACAATTCTTTATCCAAATAGACTGGTTCCTTGACAGCCAGGATGACTGGAAATATCACCCAAACTGGGATAAGGTGGAAACAAGTGTGGGCGGATACCTTGAAGGTGAGTATGTCAATAAAATTCTGGCATCGGATACAACTGAACAAATAAGTATTCTTAATCAGAACTATAAAGCGGACCCGAAGAATGCCTCATGGAAGCAGCTTTCTATGCATTTAAAGGAGAGCCAGTATTCCATCGAGGACAATGGAGAATTTTATATTGATTGGACAATGCATACGGTTTATGTACGTACACGCTTTGTTATAGCTTACAGACCAGATGGCGGAAGGATGCAGTACTTGATTTCCGACTGGTCGCCGGCAGCAGCAAATGGAAAAGATTATAAGCCCTTTGAAATACCTGAAAAATTAGAGGCTCCTATTATATCCGATTTGAAGCTGGCCGACCGGACATTGAACGGAGGTCCGGTTGTAGCATTTACTCTTAATAACCCGGAAAGCGTAAAGACTGCTTCGGCAGGAGCAAAGCCACTGACGGATTATATTATTGTAGTAGCTGAAGTAAGTATTGGAGGCAGTGAATGGAAAGAGGCAAATCTTTCTGATCGTGATGTTACCAACTGCAATATGTATGCAGAGCTTGCACGGGCTGCTGAAGTGGTAAAGGAGGATACCCGTGTCAAGCTTCAGATCCGGTATCAATATCATAAAGGAAATGGTACCCTTGTTCTTACGTCCGATTGGTCGAATGTAATTGAGTTCGGAGCACCTGCATAGGGCCAGGCTTCCGAATGGGCTACGGCAGAACTCAAGAAAGCCGACGAGATGGGACTGATTCCTGATTCCCTGTGGGGAACCGATTTGACAAAACCCATTAAGCGGGCAGAATTTGCAGCAGTATGTGTAAAATTATATGAAGCACTTGCAGGCACAAAAGCCATTCCTGCCGTGAATAATCCATTCACCGACACAAATGATGTGGAGGTCTTGAAAGCATATAACCTGGGTGTTACGACAGGTACGGCTGCCGATAAATTCCGTCCTGACGTGCTGCTGAACCGTGAGCAGGCGGCGACCATGCTGACTTGTGTATTCAAAAGGGTAACTCTTGTAGGCTGGACGGTCCAGACCGACAGTCAGTTTATTCTCCCATACACCAAGCCTGTACCCTTTGCCGATGATGATAAAATATCCCACTGGGCAAAGGACAGTGTTTATTTCATGGTAGCCAATGGCATTATTAAAGGCACGGGCAACAACATGTTCAGTCCCCGCGCAATAACACCTGAGGAAGAAGCGAATCATTACGCAACGGCAACACGTGAGCAAGCTCTTTTGATTGCAGTACGTATGGTAGAGAACCTGGGAAATAAATAAACCATAAGTTATGCAGATGCAAAACGCCCTGATTGTCAGAAAATATGTGACAGTCAGGGCGTTTTTATAGAAATGAGATTCTACGCTTAAAATCAGATGGATACCAGAAAATACAGGTCATACCACTTGAAAAATATAAAATTTAAGATAATCCGTTTCCGGAACATTCCAAAGGATGGGATGGTCCGGGGCCTGCTGGCGAGCTTCAATCTGTCTGAGTGAAACGGAGGCATCCTTTGCAGCGCTTGCCAGTGTTTTTCGAAACAGGTCATCCGTCATAAAGTGGCTGCAGCTGCAAGTTGCCAGATATCCACCTCGCGGCAGCAGCTTCATGGCTTTCAGGTTGATCTCTTTATATCCGCGTGCAGCAGCCTGCACCGTCTTTCGGGATTTGGTAAAAGCCGGCGGGTCAAGGATGATAAAATCATACTCCTGACATTTCCGGTCTGCCAGTTTTGTCAGCAGGTCAAACACGTCTTCGCACAGAAAATCCATTTTTCCGTCCAGATTGTTGCGTATGGCATTGGATTTTGCCATATCGATAGCCGACTGCGAGACATCTACGCAAGTTACATGCTCTGCCCCACCCAATGCTGCATTAAGGCCGAAGGAACCGGTATGGGTAAAACAGTCCAGTACCCGTTTGCCCTTGGAAATCCTGGCTACAGCGGCGCGGTTATATTTCTGGTCCAGGAAAAAGCCGGTTTTCTGTCCATTTTCCACATCGACCAGATATCTTACGCCGTTTTCGCATATTTCCGTTATGGCGGATTCCGGTGCAGGTATGGCATCGGTCTGATACCAACCCTTATACTCCGGGAGCGTTTCCCGTGTACGCAGGGCAATGTCATTGCGTTCATATATGCCGGTGATAATTTCACCCATTTCAGCAAGTACATCCCAAAGGACCCGATAAACCGTATCTTTGATAAGTTCCATGCCGAGGCAGGTAATCTGCACGGATAGGATGCTGCCGTAACGGTCCACCGTCAGCCCCGGCATTTGGTCCGCCTCACCGTGAATCAGGCGGCAGCAGGCGAAGTCTGCACCAGGCATGACGGTTTTACGATAACGAACGGCATATTCTACACGGCGGTGCCAAAAACGTTCATCAAAAACATCATTGGCGTTACGTGAAATAAGACGAACGGTAATTTTGCTGGCACTGTTATAAAAACCCGTACCCATAAAGGCATTTCCAGCAAACACATCCACAAGTCCGCCATTTTGAGGCATACCTTCTGTTTTAAGAATCTCTTCCCCGTATATCCATGGATGACCATTCCTGACGCTGCGTTCTGCTTTAGGGGTAATCATGATTTTGGGATACTTCCGTATTTGTTTCATTTGCGTCACCTTTTGTAATAGATTGTTTTCTGCCTGATTGTAACATATTTCTCTTTTGCTTTCAACGGGCATCGTTCCAGAAAAGTTAATTTTAAGGTTGTTTTTTTTATTGTAGTGTAGTACAATATAAAAAAATGAAAATAAATACAAAGGGGAGCTTGCAGTAAGCAGGCTGAGAGTAAGCTGTTTCGCTTAGACCCTTATAACCTGATTTGGGTAATGCCAACGTAGGGAAATAATTAGCAGAGAGTAGACGGCTGCATATATGCCTTTGTTGGCGTATATGCAGTTTTTTTATTTAAAATAACATTAATTTATATTTGAGAAAGGAGATAAACAAGATGAAAAAATGTATTGAAAATGTCCGCAGTAACAGGCCTCTTATTCATAATATTACAAACTATGTAACCGTGAACGATGTTGCAAATGTACTTCTTGCCTGCGGGGCCAGTCCGATTATGTCAGATGATCCGGAAGAGGTGAAGGAAATTACGTCCATTTGCGGAGGGCTGAATATTAATATTGGAACATTAAATCAACATACAATACCCTCCATGTTTCTTGCCGGACAAAAAGCAAATGAATTAGGACGTAAGGTTTTGCTTGATCCGGTTGGGGCAGGGGCCAGCAGTCTTCGTACCGATACGGCTGTCAAACTGATGAAAGAGATTAAATTCAGTGCCATAAGAGGAAATATTTCTGAGATTAAGACGTTAGCACTGGGAACCGGAAGAACAAAAGGAGTTGATGCGGATGTTGCAGATGCCGTGACGGAAAATACTCTTGATAATGCAATAGCATTTGTAAAAGCATTTGCGAAAACGACAGGCTGTATTATAGCAGTTACAGGGGCTATTGACCTTGTTAGCGATGGGGACAAATGTTATGTAATAAGAAATGGCAGAGCGGAAATGTCAAAAATTACAGGCACCGGTTGCCAGCTTTCTGCAATGATGACAGCTTTTCTTGTTGCCAATCCTGGAAATGAACTGGAGGCAGCTGCAGCCGCCGTGTGTGCTATGGGACTTGCAGGAGAGATAGGATGGAGCAATATGCAGCCCGGTGATGGCAATTCTACATACCGGAACAGGATGATTGATGCAATTTATAACATGGATGGAGAAACGCTGGAGAAAGGAGCAAAATATGAGGTTCGATAAGAAAAGTTTGCTTTTATATGCTGTTACCGACAGGTTCTGGCTTGGCGGTGAAACGCTCAAAAGTGCGGTGGAAAAGGCACTGATGGGTGGCGTAACTTTGGTACAGCTTAGAGAGAAAGAGCTGGAAACCGAAAAGTTTCTGGAGGAAGCAAAAGAGATGAAAGAATTGTGTAAAAGGTACCATGTGCCCTTTGTTGTCAATGACAATGTAGATATAGCCATCGCGGTGGATGCCGACGGAGTCCATGTAGGACAAAAGGATATGGAGGCCGGCAATGTACGAAAACTAATAGGTAGTGATAAAATTCTTGGAGTATCGGTGCAGACAGTAGAGCAGGCGATTTTGGCAGAAAAAAGCGGAGCAGATTATTTGGGAGTGGGAGCGGTATTTCTTACCGGCTCCAAGGCGGATGCAGAATATGTAAGCTATGAAACCCTGAAAGAAATTTGCAAAGCGGTAAGCATACCTGTGGTAGCCATTGGAGGTATAAACAAGGATAATATTATGAGCCTGTCAGGCTCCGGAATATGTGGGATAGCTGTAATCAGTGCTATTTTTGCACAGCCGGACATTGTAAAGGCTGCAGCCCAATTAAAAGAATTAACCGAAAAGATGGTGATGGCATGATGAAAGGAGCAATTTTTGATATCGATGGAACGATTCTGGATTCCATGTCAATCTGGGATACTGCAGCGAAAAGGTTTTTGAAAACTTTGGGAATTGAGGCGGAGCCCGGGTTGGACAAGATGTTGTTTTCCATGAGCATGGCTGAAGGAGCGGAATATTTAAAGGACAGGTATAGTCTGGATATGGATACGAAAGCGATTATGGATGGAATTAATCGTACTATTGAAGATTTCTATTATAACCAGGTTCATCTGAAGGAAGGCGTGGAACAATTCTTGAAAGACATGAAGCAAGCCGGAATAAAAATGACAGCAGCTACATCCACTGACAGATATGTTGTGGAAAGTGCTTTTAAAAGGCTTAATATTATGAATTATTTTAGCAGAATATTTACCTGTACGGAAATAGGCGCCGGCAAGACTAAGCCGGATATTTACCTGGCTGCAGCTGAGCATATGGGTACGCTTCCGGAGGATACCTGGGTATTTGAAGATGCTCTCTATGCAATTCGGACGGCAAAAAAAGCCGGATTCAGAACAGTAGGAGTATATGATGCTTCCAGCATGGAGGACATGGAAGAAATTAAGTCAATCTGTGATATTTATCTGGATAAGTTGGATCATTTCCCTTGTTTGTTGGAGAAATCAGCTAAAAATATAGAAGGGTGTGAAAAAATATGAAAACAGCATTAACCATAGCCGGAAGCGATTCCAGCGGAGGTGCGGGTATCCAGGCGGATATCAAGACAATGACCGCCCTGGGTGTATATGCCATGAGTGCGGTTACGGCACTTACCGCACAGAACACAACCGGTGTTACAGGTATTATGGAGGTTACTCCGGAATTTTTAAGCAAGCAGATGGATAGCATTTTTGCCGATATCTATCCGGATGCGGTGAAGATTGGCATGGTTTCATCGGCAAAATTAATAGAAACCATATCTGAAAGGTTGAAGTTCCATAATGCCAAAAATATTGTTGTGGACCCTGTAATGATTTCCACCAGTGGGTCTAAGCTCCTTCAGGATGACGCCATTGAGACCTTGAAAAACAGGCTGTTTCCTCTGGCAATTTTGCTTACACCGAATATTCCGGAGGCATCTGTCTTATCAGGAATACCCATTAAAAATGAAACCGATATGATGAAAGCTGCCGAAGTTATCGGCAATCAATTCGGATGCGCTGTGCTTTGCAAGGGCGGGCACAGAGTAAGCGATGCCAATGATTTATTGTACGATAATCATCAATTTAAATGGTTTCGGAGTGAGAAAATCAACAATAAAAATACACACGGAACCGGCTGTACTTTGTCCAGCGCCATAGCCTGCGGTCTTGCCAAAGGCATGGACCTGGATACGTCAATTCAATCGGCAAAGGATTATGTATCGGGCGCATTAAAATCAATGCTTGATCTGGGACAAGGAAATGGGCCTCTTAACCATATGTGGAATATTTGTAAGGAGGAATAACATCATTTTTTTCTTTGTATTCCGATGAAAATATTATTAAAGAGTTTTGCGATAAATGAATGGCAAAGGGAAAAGGGAAGAAGGAAAATGACTATATTCAAAATATTGAAGTTTTTTCGGGGTTGCGTGGGATACTTAAATAGGAATAATATTAAACAATAAACATACAAGGAGTTTTTATTGTGAAAGAAAAGCTTGATTTTAAATCCAATCTGTTAATCGGTTCATTACTATTTGGACTGTTTTTCGGGGCAGGCAATCTGATATTTCCTGTTCAGATGGGACAATTAGCCGGGCATAACACATTACTGGCCACAATCGGATTCCTGATTACAGGTGTAGGACTTCCGCTGTTAGGTGTTATGGCATCTGCTCTGTCCCAAAGTGAAAGCTTATTAGATATGGCAAAGCCTGTTGGCAAGGTATATTCCGTACTATTTACATGTATGCTGTATCTGACCATTGGGCCCCTATTTGCTATTCCACGTACTGCCACGGTGGCATTTGAGGTAGGTTTAAGCCCATTTATAGCAAAAGAACAGCTTTCATTCGGATTACTTGTATTTTCCTTGATTTTTTTTGCGGTGACCCTTTATTTTTCTCTCAGACCCAGTCGAATTCTTGATTGGGTCGGCAGATATCTTACCCCGATTTTCCTGGCCCTTTTGTCCATACTAATAATAGCAACCTTTTTGAAGCCAATGGGTCAAGCCGGCCAGTATGCAGCTCAGGGGGATTACATTGGTAAGCCTTTTTTTAAAGGTTTGCTGGAAGGATATAACACGATGGATGCTTTGGCTTCCCTTGCATTTGCGGTTGTCATTCTATCCAATATTGAAAATTTGGGTGTCAAAAATCCTAAAAGAAAGGCAATAGAAACATGTAAATCCGGCTTTGTTTGTGTTATTGGAATGAGTCTTATTTATGCATCATTGGCTTATATGGGGGCAACAAGCCTGGGAAGTGTCAGCCGTGCTCAAAACGGTGGAGCTGTTTTGTCTATGGTCAGTGAGCATTATTTTGGGAATACAGGAAAAATTTTATTGGCTGCTATTGTGACCGTTGCTTGCTTAAAGACAGCAATTGGTTTAATTACCTCTTGCTCTCAGATGTTTAGTGAGATGTTTCCAAAATCAATACCATATAATAAGTATGCAATTTTATTTACTATTTTATCGTTTATTATTGCCAATTTCGGACTCAATAAGATTATTCAGCTTTCCATACCGGTATTGATGTTTCTGTATCCCCTGGCAATTACGTTGATTATATTATCATTGCTGTCACCAATTCTTAATAAACAAAACGATGTATATAAATGGACAACTGTTTTGACAGCAGTAGCAGCTTTTTTTGATTTTTGCAATGCATTGCCGGAAATAATAAAGGAAATGCCCGCAATAAGCAGTATTATAGATTTTGCAAAAGCTTGTTTGCCCGGATTTACTTATGGATTCGGCTGGATAATACCGGCATTCATTGGTTTTATCATAGGGACGTTGCTATGGAGAATTCAAGCAAAGAGATAGTTTTTTAAAAAGAAGAATGGAGTACAATATGCAAACTGAATTTGGAAAAATTGGGATATGCAATGGACAAATGGAACATTTTGTAGTATATTGATTTTAAATGATGATTAAATAAATATGAATTTAAGGCTGAATGTTTATGAGAAAAGCTAAAATTTTTTTGCTAATACCTGCATTAATATCCGTATATATAGCTTTTAATGTGATAAGTATTTGTGAATACAGTAAAAAAAACGAAACATGCAACGCCGACGTGGCAATCGTTCTTGGAGCCTCAACGTATAACGGGCGAGTGTCCCCCGTGTATCGCGAAAGAATTCATCATGCAATTCATTTATATAATGATGGTTATGTGAAAAAATAATAATGACAGGCGGTTTCGGAAAAGGAAATGATATATCGGATGCCCATGCGGCAAAGCAATATGCCATATCAAAAAATATACCTGAAGAAGATATATTGACAGAGGACTCATCTACTATTACGCAGGAAAACTTAGAAAATGCAAAGAAGATAATGGATAAAAACGGATATAAAACTGCATTGATTGTCAGCGATCCGTTGCATATGAAAAGAGCAATGTTGCTGGCAAAGGATACGGGAATTACGGCGTATAGCTCACCTACCTCAACTACCAGATATATTAGTTTAAAAACAAAGATTCCATTCGTCATTAGGGAAATGATCTTTTATGTGGGATATAAGTGGTATAGGATTTTGATTTACCTTTTTAATTTGTAATACGCTAATTTTCTTTAAAATGGTGTTTATTTTTTTTGAAAAAGTTATATAATATAAACATTGGGATGAACAATATGTTTAGTAAAAATTTAAAATATTATCGTTTAAAACAAGGAATAACTAAAAAAGAATTAGCGGCTTTAATTAATGTTTCGCCTATGGCTATATCAAATTATGAAAGTGGAAAACGGAAACCCGACATGGAATTGATAAAAAAAATGGCGAAGATACTTGGAGTACAAGTATCTGACTTTTTGGTGGTTCGAAATGAAAAGTTGGTATTTTGTCATGGAGAGTTTAGGAAAAATTCTTCGCTTTCTGTTGCTCAGCAAGAATATGTGAAAGAATCCGTTGAAGAATATTTTAGCCGATTTATGACTATCGTTGAAATACTTGGGGGAGATGTTTTGCCGGATGCTCCGCCTACCAACGTATTGCAACTTACCGGAGATATTGAACAAGATGGAAGAGCTTTAAGAGAACATCTGAATTTGGCAATAGATGGGCCAATAAGCAATTTGATTGAGATTTTGGAAAACAAGGGTATATTGATTTATGTATGTGAGATAGATAATGATAAGTTTTCAGGCATAAACGGTTTTGTCAATGGCCGGCCCTATATTGTAATTAATCAAAATATGAGTCCTGAAAGGAATAGGTCAACCATTGTTCATGAACTAGCACATTTAATGTTTAAATGGCCGGATGATATGGATGAAAATGAAGTTGAGGAACTTGCAACTGCAATCAGTGGTGCTTTTTTGTTTCCGAAAACGGATGCTTTGAGAGAACTTGGCATTCGCAGAAGTGTCATTTCAAAAGATATGCTTTTAGTGGCAAAGGAATATGGTATTTCTATGTATTTGCTTGTTAAACGTGCTCAATTATCCGGTATAATAACTGCCAGCTTAGCAAAAGAATTCTATATTTCCGCAGCTAAGGCCGGCTGGAGAAAAAATGAACCACCTCGAATTGAACAAGAAGTTCCCACTTTATTTGAACAGTTAGTCTATCGTGCAATCAATGAAAGTGATATTAGCATACAAAGAGGGGCAGAATTGCTCAAAATACCATATGACAAGGTTGTTTCTCGTTGTTGTTTTAGTGAGGTACAATGATGGAGTATATTAGCAGTGATACAAATGTGTGGATTGATTTTACAATTGCGTTAGCAATTGCAAAGGTAAGAGGGGTTTATTTGTTGACAGGTGACGGTAATTTAAGAAAAGCGGCAATGTGTGAACAGGTCAAAATAATGGGGACAATAGGCATTCTTGACCGGCTCATGGATGGTGGTTATATCACTAAACATGAATATAAATTTTGCTTACAACAATTATTAAAAATAACAGTAAAGAAGTTAGATTGCCGGAAAATGAAATTAATTTAAGGTTACAGAAACTGAAATAGTGTATTGTGTGATCAAAATTAATTTGTCGGATGGTTGACAGACAAACATTTCTGTCATCTCTCTTGAATTTAAACTTTTCTATGGGATTTTTTATTTTTAATGTTTTAAGTCAATATTTGACGCTTGAAGATACCCCGTATCAACGCTATTTAAGAAGCATTGCCACTGAGGATACACATAAAGGTTATTTTAGCATTGATAAAAAGACCGGCCGATATGTTGACAGCACGTTAAAGCGTGGTACAGATATATCCAACGATATTTCAGCATATAACTTAATATTAAAAAATAAAGAGCGATTGTTAAGCTTTGAGGAGCCTACACGCTTTATTTTCTCCCACTCTGCACTTCGTGAGGGATGGGACAATCCGAATGTTTTTCAAATTTGTACACTTAAGCATTCTGACAGCACTGTAATGAAGCGGCAAGAAGTGGGCCGTGGGTTAAGGCTTTGTGTTAACCAATCAGGCAACCGGATAGATGCAGATGTTTTGGGAGAATCAGTACATGACATTAACAGATTGACTGTTATAGCAAGTGAAAGCTATAAGGACTTTGTGAGCGATTTACAAAGACAAATTAAGGAGGTTCTGTATGATAGGCCGACTAAGGCTACTATTGAATATTTTGAAGGGAAAACGGTTATGGTTGGCGAAATGCCAATGATTATAAGCAGCAAGCAGGCGAAAGATATTTATCGTTATCTGCTTAAAAATGATTATATTGATAATGAAGATAATATTACCGATATTTACCGTACAGCCCTTGCAAATAAAACCCTTGCTCCTCTGCCTGAAGAACTTAAATCTATGGAAGAAGGAATTCATACTCTTATTCAGGGCATATTTGATGAAAGTGTTCTTGATCATATGATTGATAATGGGCATGAAACAAAAATACTGAACAATAAATTAAATGAAAACTTTTACAAAAAAGAATTTCAGAAACTTTGGAATTATATTAATCATAAATACGCGTATATGGTTGAGTTTGATAGTAATGAGTTGATTGAAAAAGCCATAAAACATATTAACGAAAACTTGTATGTTTCAAGGCTTCAGTATACTGTATCCCAAGGAGAACAACTTAATATTATGAGTGTATATGATGTTGAGAAAGGTACTTCATTTGGATTTTCAAAGACAAAAACGCAAACATTAAGGAACGCTGAAACTGGTCAGATAAAATATGATCTTATAGGAAAAATTGCTGAAGGAACTGTTCTGACTCGCAGGACAGTGGCTGCTATTTTAAAGGGTATTGAGTTGTCAAAGTTATATATGTTCAAAAGTAATCCGGAAGAGTTTATATCAAAGGTTATAAGACTTATAAATGAGCAAAAAGCAACCATGACTGTGGAACATATTTCCTATAATCAAATTGAAGGAGAATATGACAGTACCATATTTACTGCTGAAAAAAGTTCTCAAAGTATAAGTATGGCGTTTAGAGCAAAAAAACATATTCAAGATTATGTTTTTACCGATGGTTCTGCAGAAGAAAGTGTTGAAAAGCGTTTTGCAGAAGAACTTGACAATGCAAAAGAAGTATGTGTTTATGCAAAACTGCCAAAGGGGTTTGCTATACCTACTCCTGTGGGAAATTATTCTCCTGACTGGGCAATTGTATTTAACGAGGGAACGGTAAAGCATATTTATTTCATTGCTGAAACCAAAGGGTCTATGGACAGCTTGAATCTACGACCTATTGAAGAGGCAAAAATATCCTGTGCTAAAAAGTTATTTAATAAATTATCTAAAAGTAAAGTAAGGTATCATGAAGTTGATAGCTATCAGACTTTGCTGAAGATTATAAATGAGATAGAATAAGGCAATATTGCACAGCTTGGCTTTTGTGAAGTGGCAATAAGGGGGAATTAATACAATAGCTGATACCTCGCGAAAATAAATACAGAAAGGCCGAATATAATTCAGTCGCTTATTTAATATTTAAAGCAAATGAGACTTCTAACATATTTATTAACAAAAAAGGTTTAGAATCTTCTGTAAATGGTTCGGTTTATTTAGATGAAATACGAATTCAGGAAGTGATTGTAAAAGGCGATGCAACAACCGGTTTTACATTACATGTCACACCAATGTCAAAAGACATTTTTATTGTAGAGGAAAGCAGTACAATTTGGTAGATTTATAATGATTAACAAATGACTAATAAATTAGGGCAAGTGGCAGAATCAATTAACAATTTTGTTAAGCTCAGTTTTGTAATTTCTTTATTTTATTGTTTTATTTTGAAATAAAAGTTTTGGTAAAATTTAAAGGACATAAAATAAACAATTTCTATTTTAATGTACATTTAATAAAAGAAAAAGGGGATATATGTGGCAGCATATGATAATGAGTTGATAAAAATCGAGAATAAAATAAATAAGGTATTTGTTTATGGAACTCTTATGAAAGGCTTTTGGAATTATAAGAGGTATCTTGAAGGCCGGATAAGCCGTATAACGCCGGGTAGAACTCATGGATTGCTTTACCATCTTCCGGAAGGCTATCCGGCTTTATTAGAAGGTAATTCGATAGTTGAAGGAGAAATCATGGAACCTGTTGATGAAAACCTTTTAAAATCTCTGGATAGGTTAGAGGGATATAGTAAATGGAGCAATAATAATCTGTATATCAGAGAGGTTAGAAATATATTAACCGAAGATGGGGAAGAGGTAAGCTGTTGGATTTATATTTATACGGCTGAGAGATATGCAAAGAAAAATGGGATTCCGGTGCCAAGTGGTAATTGGAAAGAGTTCATGGATAAGCTGCAACAGAAGACCCGGTTTTAAATAATGGTAAATAAAAATTTGCCCATCATAGCTTTGTCAAGTAAGGAGAGTAAGTTTTTTTAATTCTATACCGGTGGTGTTTAAAACCAACGGTTATTTAATTTGTGTTAATAAATATCATTTCAAGTTATTCTATTAAAACAACTAAGTAGCGTTTATACCGCGAAAACCTATTGATATGAGTGTTAATGCTACTCTAAAATGGTTCTTTCCATAGTTGGTTGAAATAAGCAATTTTATAATTTTAATCTGCTATTATCCATAATAATATTTAGTTTTTCAACTAAGGCTGGAAAGAACCAAATTTTTATTGACATTTACACTTTCCGTTAATGAGTTTCAAGAAGAGCTACCTTATAATTTTATTGTGTTGGGACGTTGACTACATTTTTATCTGTTTGATACAGAGCAATATTATAAAAATGTAAAGCACGCTTGACAACCAATGTAAAGTTTGTTAGACTTAAGTTGTAAAGCGTGCTTTACATATTATACACGTGAGGTGAGTGAATGAATAATCGTATTGCCGAACTTCGAAAACAACACAAGGTAACACAGGAGGAACTTGCCAAAGCTGTGGGAGTAACTCGACAGACAATTATTTCATTGGAAAATGGACGGTATAACGCTTCTTTGCTGTTGGCTTATAAAATAGCCCGGTTTTTTAAGTTATCCATTGAAAATGTGTTTATTTTTGAGGAGGAAATAGAACATGAATGATATAATCAAATTTAAAAAGAAATTATATTTACGCATTGGTATCAGTGTTTTTCTGCTTTTAACCGGCATTGCTATAAACGTTTTAGTGCGGTGTATAGAAAATGGAACCGTCCCAATTTCTGAATCGGAATTTATCCAAATGCTAACCTATTTTTCAGGTGTTGCGTTTGGAATGATTGTCGTTTCTTTAGCCAAAATAGTGCAATATATTTATTTTTTGAGGAATAAAGAGGCGCTTGAAAAACGCATGCTGGCGGAAACGGATGAACGAAATCGGTATATTGGGTTGAAGGCATGGTCAATAACAGGATATATTATGATTTATGTAATTTTCATTTTTTCTTTTATTGCAGGATTTTACAGCGTAGTGGCGGTTCAGATGATGTTTTACATTTTGTCACTTTTCGCCTTGATATATGCCGTAACATATTGCATTCTAAGACGAGTAAACTAATAATTAATGAATCCGGGTAAAACAAAAGAAGGTTCTTTAACTGCGAAATGTTATTTATGCTATAGTTTGACCACTTGTTTGCCTTATTTTTATAAAATATAACCGGCATGCGGGGATGGTTGGCTGACATCTCCGCATTTGTGTCGGCTGGGTTGGCAATGGTATCAATCTTCATTTTTGCGATGCCCTGACGGATAGCGGTAAAGGGCATCATTGCTTTTTCCGTTCAGTTGATTTTATTGAATAGTTAATTTGACATCGGACTGCACGTTTTATCAAAAGTTAAGTTATGTTCTTTAGTGGGTGAATATTTGTATGATTGTTTAATCTTTTCCTTTGCTGCCGCCAGCATTAATTTAATACGATTAAGTTGATTAACCTCGCTGGCTCCCGGGTCATAATCCACTGCTACCACATTTGCTTGCGGATATTGCCTGCGAAGCGCCTTAATTACACCTTTTCCAACTACATGATTCGGTAAACAAGCAAACGGTTGAATACATACTATATTGGGAATTCCGGAAACAATGAGTTCTACCATTTCACCTGTTAAAAACCAACCTTCACCGTATTGGTTTCCTATGGACAAGAAAGGTTTTGCAAGGTTTGCTATTTCCCATATAGGCAACGGACGTTCAAAGCGTTTGCTTTTTTCAAGTGCTTCCAGTGCCGGCTTTCTAATTAACTGAATTGCTTTTATTCCTATTTTTGCAATGGTGGACAGCCTCCAACTTGCCCCAAGGAATTTATGTTTGTATTCCGCATTATAGATGCAATAGTTGAAAAAGTCTGTCAAATCGGGAACAACAGCTTCTGCGCCTTCCTCTTCAAGTAATTCAACCAGATTATTATTGGCAAGAGGCATATATTTGACCAATATTTCTCCCACAATACCAACACGAGGCTTGTGTAAATCTTCATGTATTTCAAGCGAATCAAATGCTTCTACAATATCACGGCAAACCGTTTTATACTTATATTTACTCCGGCAATTTACAAGTGAATCGATGCAAATATCTCTTAACTTTTTATGCAGGGCATTTGCCGAACCCGGTATTGTTTCATATGGACGGACACGATACAAACAGCGCATTAGGGTATCCCCATATACCAATGCTTTCATTGCATCAAGCAATAGAGCAGGTGAAAGCTTAAAACCGGAATTTTTCTCCATTCCATTTGCGTTTAATGAAATAACAGGTATATGCGACAATCCTAATTTATCAAGCGCTCTGCGAATAAATCCTATATAATTGCTGGCACGGCAGCACCCTCCGGTTTGCGACATAATGATTGCAAGTCTATTTGTATCATATTTACCTGACATGACTGCATTTATAATCTGCCCCACTACTATAATAGAAGGGAAGCAGGCATCATTGTTAACAAACTGCAAACCGGTATCGATGGCACTTCTGTCATCATTATTCAGTACGATAAGATTATAACCGTATTTCCGGAAAACAGGCTGTAAAATGTCAAAATGTATTGGGCTCATTTGCGGAGCAAGTATGGTATATTCCTCTTCGCGCATTTTTTTGGTGAATTCGGCACGTTTATAGGTTATAGGCTTTTCCTTTGCTTTTTCATCTTTGACGCCGCGCATGTTCATTGCTGCCAGCAAGCTGCGGATACGTATACGGGCAGCACCAAGATTATTCACTTCATCAATTTTAAGTACGGTGTATAGCTTATTGCGACTCTCAAGAATTTCGTTTACTTGATCGGTTGTTACTGCATCAAGTCCACAACCGAAAGAGTTTAATTGTACAAGCTCCAGGTCATCTCTCTTGCTTACAAATTCTGCAGCAGTATATAATCGGGAATGATAAACCCATTGGTCATTTACGCGAATGGGACGTTGAGGTTTGAAGTCTACCGGCAAACTATCTTCTGTTAATACAGCAAGCCCGTACGATGCGATTAAATCAGGTATGCCGTGGTTTATTTCAGGATCCACATGATATGGCCGCCCGGCCAATACAATACCACGCTTGCCGTTTTTCTCCAACCATTTTAAAATGTTTTTCCCTTCATTTTTAACATCTTCTTTTGCTTTTTTCTGTTCACGCCATGCTTTTTTAACAGCTGCACAAACTTCTTTAGCGGAAATACCCCACTCTTCCCTGCAAAGAAGAATTAAGCGTTCCCTTACGGTTTTTTCGTTCGTGAAAGCAATAAACGGCCGAATATACTTTACTTGTCCGCTTACAACTTCTTCAACGTTATTTTTTAAATTTTCTGCATAAGATATAACGATTGGGCAGTTATAGTGGTTTTGCGCGTCAGGTGTTTCTTGGTTTTCATAAAAAACGCAAGGGTGAAAAATCGTGTCAACACCGTTCATAATCAACCATTGCACATGGCCATGGGCAAGCTTTGCCGGATAACACTCCGATTCGGAAGGTATGGAATCCATGCCTAACTGGTATATTTTTTTACTGGAGAACGGCGAAAGAACAACGCTGAATCCCAATTCCTTGAAAAAGGTTGCCCAAAACGGAAAGTTTTCGTACATGTTTAAAACTCGGGGTATTCCGATATATCCTCTTTTTGCCTCACTGATTTTTAGAGGCTTGTAATCAAACATTCTTTTTTGTTTATACTTGAATATATTTGGGGCTTTTTCTTCCGTTTTATTCTCTCCAAGAGCTTTTTCACACCTGTTGCCTGTAATGTGACGTCTGCCGTCGGAACAGGTAATAACAGTGAGCATGCAGTTATTGGAACACTTTCCGCAGCGAGCCGTAGAGGACTTATAGGATAAATTGGTAACATCCTCAAGGGACAGCATGGATGTTTTTTGCCCATGATAACGTTCTTTGGCAATTAATGCGGCACCAAAGGCTCCCATAATACCGGCAATATCCGGACATATTGCATTTACACCGGCTATTTTTTCAAAAGCTCGCAAAACAGCTTTATTGTAAAAAGTACCGCCCTGCACCACAATATGCTGTCCGAGTTCTTTGGAATTACTTAGCTTGATTACTTTAAACAAAGCATTTTTTATAACCGAGTAAGCAAGCCCTGCGGAAATATCAGCTACCGTTGCGCCTTCTTTTTGGGCCTGCTTAACATTTGAATTCATAAAAACCGTACAGCGAGTCCCAAGGTCGACCGGATTGGTTGCAAATAATGCCTTATTTGCAAAATCCTCCGCATTATATCCCAAAGAATTAGCGAAGTTTTCTATAAACGAACCGCAGCCGGATGAGCATGCTTCGTTTAAGAGAATGGTGTCAACGGCTCCGTTTTTGAGTTTAATATATTTCATGTCCTGTCCGCCAATGTCCAAGACACAATCAACATTTGGTTCAAAAAAGGATGCGGCTGTACAATGGGTAATCGTTTCTACTTCACCTTCATCCAAACAAAATACGGATTTTAAGAGGTATTCGCCATATCCTGTAGCGCATGAACGTACAATTTTTGCGGTGTCAGGCAGTTCCTTTTTAAGCTGCGAAAGCCCGTTAATGGCGGATTGAATTGGATTGCCGTAATTGTTTGAATAGTAGGAAAAAAGCAGCTGCCCCTTATCGCCGATTAACGCTATTTTTGTCGTTGTAGAACCTGCATCAATGCCAAGGAAACAATTGCCGGAATATGACTTTAAGTTTTCTTTTTGAATGACGGATTTTTGATGTCGATTGATAAAATCTTCATATTCTGATTGATTTTCAAATAGTGGGTCTAATCGTTTAATGCCAAAATTCAATTTAAAGCCGCTTTTTAATTTTTGAATAAGTTCCCTGAGACTGAATGCCGTTGTGTCATTTGCCTCTAATGCGGCACCCAGGGCGGCAAACAAGTGGGAATTATCAGGGTCAACGGTTGTTTCCGGCGTAAGCTTTAAGGTTCGAATAAATGCTTTTTTTAATTCAGGCAAAAAGTGAAGAGGACCTCCAAGAAAAGCAACACATCCACGAATTGGCTTGCCGCATGCCAATCCTGATATAGTCTGGTTTACAACAGCCTGGAAAATGGACGCAGCTAAATCCTCTTTTGAAACACCGTCATTAATAAGCGGCTGAATATCGGATTTAGCGAATACACCACATCGTGCAGCAATGGGATAGATTTGTTTATAGTTTGCAGCCTTTTCGTTCAGTCCTGATGCATCGGTCTGCAATAAAGCGGCCATTTGATCAATAAATGCACCTGTACCGCCTGCACATACACCGTTCATACGTTCTTCCAAACCACCGCTGAAATAAATGATTTTTGCATCCTCGCCACCAAGCTCAATCGCTACATCTGTTTGCGGTGCTTTGAATTTCAAAGCGGTTGCAACAGCCACTACTTCTTGTATGAATTCAATTCCTAATATTTTTCCAAGATTAATGGAACCGGAACCGGTAATTTTAACGTTCAGTTTACAATCACCAACAACTTTTATTGCTTTCTCTAAAAGACCGGCCAATGTCTCCTGTATATTGGATAAATGACGGCGATATTCACTGAATACAATTTTATTATTATCATTGATAATAACCAACTTAACTGTTGTAGATCCTACATCAATACCAGCCCGATATATTTTCATAAAATTTCCCCCATGAGGTAACATTATAAAAAGTGAAAGCTTACCCTCTTTAAAAAGGGTAAGCAGTATTTATGTTAAAAGTTGTAAACTTCTTCGTATTATTTGAAATAATCTTTTATCAAACGGTTTTCTAATACACAGTAAGTGTTCACAATATGCTTGTCCGCTGGCAAAAAGCAACTTCCGACAAGCCATACACTCTCTTTTTTTACCATTGACATTATATCACATCATCAAAAGGCTTTCAATACATACTGATGATTTGTTTCTGTCAAGTAATCGTTGGCAACTTTTTTTCTATACAAAACAACTGCAATAATGTTTATACAAAATTTACCGCATTTATTCCACGTTCCTATTGACACGGGATCCCCTGCACCCTCTGGACACCCTTTTACTCGGCGGAAATAACCCTATGTCCCGGCGTTTTTTCCGCCGCCAAGATTATACCAGAGGGTGCTCCCCCATGTTCAATAGGCTTTCGCAGCATAA
>Ga0134101_1001021_pt1 | contig 25129 bp, 20 predicted proteins | sample 12_3_2metaG_FD_94446 | JGI IMG/M metagenome (GOLD analysis project Ga0134101, IMG submission 94446) | Switchgrass degrading microbial communities from high solid loading bioreactors in New Hampshire, USA - 12_48_3.3_201_A2 metaG | ecosystem: Engineered > Bioreactor > Semi-continuous > Anaerobic...
AATGTATGGAAGCGTTAAGCAAGAAGGAAAGTATGTGTTTATTCATTCGTGTGGCGATGTAGATGAACTATTTGATGACTTGATAGAAATAGGAGTGGATTGCTTTAATCCTTTCCAACCTGAGGTTATGGATATCTTCCAATTAATAGAAAAATACCGGAGCCGCTTGAGCTTCCATGGTGGACTTTCCACCCAGCATACTCTTCCCTATGGTACTCCTCAAGGTGTGGTTCAAGAAACAAGACGCCTCATAGATATGGGACGTCCGGGAGGATATATCTTTGCTCCCGCTCACGATGTGGAAGGAGATGTCCCCCTTTCTAATATGTTAGCTTTTATTGAAGAAGCTCAGAAACAGATATAGTTAATTTTCAACAGGGAGCATATCTCTTTTTCGGTTGTGTAGTATCGGGTAAAAATTTATGGTAATACCTCTATAGGCAATATTTTGTCTTCCTGTACTCATACCGGGGTAATCATAGATTCTCTGATGTAATAATTCCTTTAGAGAGTCGTTGCGAACTTTCTGTGATACCTAACGGTGTGAAAAATGTTATGACTGGAGTGGTATTACTACTAGCGTAATTCTCAGTTTTTGCTCTTAGTTTTGGTCTTGCTCTAATACCTTTCCCGCGATGACCAGATGAGACCAAAGCCGCGATTTAGCAGGTGTTCGGGATACTACAACTTAAAAATTGCCCCCCTTGACAATTATGCTATATTAAACCGAGGGTGTTGGAATGAAAGCGTTATTAGCTTTGGAAGATGGGAAATTTTTCCAGGGTTATGCTTTTGGCACGGAAGGAGAAGTAGGAGGGGAAGTAGTTTTCGATACCGGTATGACCGGTTATCAAGAAGTCCTTACCGACCCTTCTTTTCGAGGCCAAATCGTAACCATGACTTATCCTCTCATCGGTAATTACGGCCTCAACTCTCAAGATTCAGAATCCTCTCGTCCTCAAGTAGAAGCGTTAATTGTAAGAGAAAAAAGTGCAGTTTATAGTAGCTGGAGAGGAGAAGAGACTTTAGAGGAATACTTTAAACGCCATAATTTACTGGGATTAGAAAGAATAGATACTCGAGCTTTAACTAAACATATTCGGGAGAGAGGAGCTTTACGAGGAGTAATTTCCACTCAGGATTTAAACCCTGCTTCTTTAGTAGAAAAAGCGCGGAAAATTCCTCCTATGACAGGTCAGGATTTAGTTAAAAAAGTTACTACTCCCACGCCTTATGTATGGCAAGAGCAGGGTAAATTCAACATTGTAGTCGTAGATTGTGGAGTAAAATTCAGTATATTAAGGGAATTGGCTAAAAGAAACTGTCGGGTAGTAGTTTATCCTGCTACTTCTTCAGCAGAAGAAATCAGAGAGGAAAGGCCTCAGGGAGTGGTCATCTCTAATGGTCCGGGAGACCCAGCTACCCTCTCTTACCTCGTAGAATTAGTAAGGAAGATAATGGGAGAAATTCCTATTTTGGGAATATGCATTGGCCATCAGATAATGGCCCAAGCTGTGGGAGGAAAGACTTTTAAACTCAAGTTTGGCCATCATGGAGCTAACCATCCGGTTAAAGACCTTCGTTCCGGTTGGGTAGCCGTAACCACTCAAAACCATGGTTTTGTTGTCGACCCCGATACTTTGCCTCCAGAAATAGAAATTACTCATATTAATCTCAATGACTTTACTCTAGAAGGGATGAGACATAAACATTTACCTTTTTTCTCGGTGCAATTTCATCCTGAAGCTCATCCTGGTCCTCATGATACTAATTATCTTTTTGATGAGTTTATAAAAATGGTGGAGGATAATCTTGGCTAAAAGAGAAGATATCCAAAAAATTTTAATCATTGGTTCTGGTCCTATAATAATTGGACAAGCTTGTGAGTTTGACTATTCTGGAGTTCAGGGTTGTAAGGCGTTAAAAAGCGAAGGATATGAGGTGGTTTTGGTAAATAGTAACCCTGCCACCATTATGACGGATCCGGAGATGGCCGACCGTACCTACATTGAGCCTTTAGTTCCTGAAGTCTTAGAAAAGATTATAGCGCGAGAACGGCCTGATGCTTTGCTTCCCACTTTAGGAGGGCAAACTGCCTTAAATTTAACTGTTCAGCTCGAAGAACGAGGAATACTGGATAAATGGGGAGTGAAAGTCCTGGGGGCTTCTCCTCAAGCTATTAAAAAAGCAGAAGACCGCCGACTGTTTAAAGAGTCTATGACTAAAATAGGGATAGAAGTTCCTCGGAGTGGTCAAGCCTACAGTTTAAAGGAAGCAATGGAGGTAGCTAAAGAAATAGGGTTTCCCCTGATAATAAGGCCTAGCTTTACCTTAGGAGGAACAGGGGGAGCTATTGCTTACAATATTGAAGAGTTTGAAGATTTAGCTCAAAAAGCATTGGACAGCAGTATAATTCGAGAAATATTAATTGAAGAATCAGTAATGGGGTGGAAAGAGTTTGAGCTAGAAGTAATGAGAGATGCTAAAGACAACGTGGTGATTATCTGTTCCATTGAAAATTTTGACCCTATGGGAATCCACACTGGCGATAGTATAACTGTAGCTCCAGCCCAAACTTTAACTGACCAAGAATATGAGTTAATGCGTGATTTAGCCATCAAAGCCATAAGAGAAATTGGAGTAGATACAGGAGGTTGCAACATCCAATTTGCTGTTAATCCCCAAGACGGTCGGATGGTAATTATCGAAATTAATCCTCGGGTATCTCGTTCCTCGGCCTTAGCTTCTAAAGCTACAGGTTTTCCTATCGCCAAAATTGCTGCTAAATTAGCTATAGGTTATACTTTAGATGAAATTCCCAATGACATTACTCGTAAAACTCCAGCTTCTTTTGAACCGGCTCTGGATTATTGTGTGGTAAAAATCCCCCGTTTCACTTTTGAGAAGTTTCCTGAGACTGAACCCTGGCTGGGAGTTTCTATGAAAAGTGTGGGAGAAACTATGGCTATTGGGCGTAACTTTAAAGAAGCACTGCAAAAAGGGCTTCGCTCTCTAGAAATTGGAAAATGTGGTTTAGAGGATATTAAAAACTGGGAGAGTTTATCCCCGGTAAAGAGACAAGAAATATTGCAGGAAAGATTAGCTAAGCCCAATGCTGAAAGAGTCTTTTATATGAAGATGGCCATTAAAGAGGGTTTAAGCAGAGAGGAAATTTATAATTTAACTAAAATTGACCCCTGGTTTATCTATGAGATAGAGCAAATAGTAGAAATGGAAGAAAGGCTTAAAGAGGTAAAAGATTGGAGAAATTTAGAGCCAGAGCTAGTTAAAAGAGCTAAGGAGTTTGGTTTTTCTGACCGGCAGTTGGCCAGATTATGGAATACTCAAGAAGAAGTAGTAAGAAAGTGGCGAAAAGAAAGAGGAATAGAGGAAGTTTACAAACAAGTAGATACTTGTGCTGCTGAATTTCCTGCTGAAACTCCTTATTATTATTCTACTTACGAAGAAGAATGCGAGGCTAATCCTTCAGATAGAGAAAAGGTGATTATTCTAGGGGCTGGACCCAACCGGATAGGACAAGGGATTGAATTTGATTACTGCTGTGTCCATGCTACCTGGGGGTTGAGAGACTTAGGTTATGAAACTATAATGGTGAACAGTAATCCAGAAACAGTAAGTACTGATTATGATACTTCAGATAAATTGTTTTTTGAGCCAGTGTACTTAGAGGATGTTCTCAATGTGGTGGAGAAAGAAAACCCTAAAGGGGTCATCCTTCAACTGGGAGGGCAAACTCCTCTTAATCTAGCTAAGGGCTTAGAAAAAGCAGGAGTAAAAATTTTAGGGACTTCTCCTGAAAGCATCGATATAGCTGAAGACCGAGATCGATTTAAAGAATTAGTTAGTAGAGTGGGATTGAAGCAACCTCGCAGTGGAATAGCTACTTCTTTTGAGGAGGCTCATTTAGTTGCTTCTCAAATTGGCTATCCGGTTATGGTGCGTCCCTCTTATGTGTTAGGAGGGAGAGCAATGAGGATAATTTACAGCGAAGAAGAGCTAAAAGATTTTGTTTCGCAGGCAGTAGAAGTTTCGGCTGGACACCCCATTTTGATTGACAAGTTTTTAGAAGATGCGATAGAGCTAGATGTTGATGCTATCAGTGATGGAGAAATTACTATTATTGCCGGTATAATGGAGCATATTGAAGAAGCAGGCATTCACTCTGGGGACAGTGCTTGTGTTATACCTCCTTTTTCCTTGAGTGATGAATTAATCGAAAAAGTAAAGCAGATTACCTATATCTTAGCTCGAGAACTCAAAGTAATAGGACTTATGAATGTTCAATATGCAGTTAAAGACGATGAAGTTTTTGTGTTAGAAGTGAATCCCCGTGCTTCTCGGACTATCCCCTTTGTGAGCAAAGCTACAGGAGTACCTTATGCTCGTCTGGCTTCTCAGGTAATGGCAGGAAGGAAACTACAAGAAATTGGCTTGACTCAAGAGGTGACTATAGATTATTTTGCAGTAAAAGAAGCGGTCTTTCCTTTTCGTCGTTTTCCCGGAGTAGACCCGGTATTAGGACCGGAGATGCGCTCTACAGGAGAAGTGATGGGAATCGATAACGATTTTGGGATGGCTTTTGCCAAATCCCAAATTGCTGCTCAATCTCGTTTGCCTTTAGAAGGAACAGTATTCATTAGTGTTAAAAATCGAGATAAAAGAAATATAATTTTCATAGCTAAAAAGCTCCGGGACTTGGGATTTAAAATTGTAGCTACTCGAGGAACAGCTAAGGTTCTAAGCAATAATGGTATCCCAGTAGAAGTAGTAGCAAAAGTAGGAGAGGGACGACCCAACGTAGTGGATATGATTAAAAACCGGGAAATAGACTTAATTATTAATACTCCTTCAGGGGGACGGGCTCAACTGGAAAGTAGTATTATTCGCAAAGAAGCAATTATCCGCGATATTCCCTTTGTTACTACTGTCTCAGGTGCAGAAGCCACGGTTTACGCTATAGAGCGTCTCAAATCTGGTTTCATAACGGTTAAATCTATTCAAGAGCATCATCAAGAGATTTTAAAAAAACAGGGTATTACTCTTACCCTGAGAAAAGATTGATGTTCGAAGTTGATATTAATATTTTAAAGACAGTGCTTATAAGAGCCTTAAACATTGCTATTATTATAGGTGTCTCTTACTTTATTTTATTGACCAGTGAGAGATTGATAAGAAAGCTCCTAACCTGGGAGAACAAATATACCAGCCGGCAAGAAGTCGCTCGTCGGATTAACACTTTAGTTCCTCTTCTGCAGAGCCTGCTGAAATATGTGGTTATTTTTTTCGCTACTATTTTAATTCTTGGCCAATTAGGGGTTGATGCTAAAGCAATTTTAGCTGGAGCAGGAATTGTGGGTATTGCCGTAGGTTTTGGTGCTCAAACTCTGGTCAAAGATATTTTGACCGGAGTTTTTCTCCTTTTGGAAGATAGCATTTCAGTAGGAGATACGGTGCAAATTGGTGATATTACTGGCACAGTAGAAGATATAGGACTGCGGGTGACTCGGATTCGTCCTTTTTCTGGAGCTCTTATTGTTATCCCCAACGGGGAGATTTCTCGTATTGCTAATTACAATCGGGGTTTCACTCGAGCAATTGTAGAGGTAGGAATAGCGTTCGAGGCAGATATAGACCGAGCTATAAGCATCTTAGAAGAAGTAGCGGAAGAATATAGGAGAGAATACCCATACAGGATTTTAGAGCCAGCCACTGTCCATCGAATAGTCCGATTAGATTCTTCCAGTGTGGTTTTGAGATTGGTGCTCAAAGTAGCTCCCAATGAGCATTGGGGAGTAGAAAGAGATATGCTCTATCTCATAAAGAAAGCTTTTGACCAAGAGAAAATAGAAATCCCTTACCAAAAACATATTGTATATATAAGAGAAGGTTAACTTTTTTGCGTATCCCGTAATCTACCGTGATCATAAAGGGAAGCCTTTCCTTTATGCCTCTAGTTCTCTAGTAATGAGACTGGTCATTGTATTGGATGATAAACCCAGACTTCTTTAAAATATTATAAAACCATGATAAAGTGAGTTTATGGCTAATCTAAGGATATCTGAAGAGCAATTATAAGAATTGATATATGAATACCAGAAGACCAAAGATAAAAAAGTCGCTGTTAGCCCAATTTGCAGATTTTTACCAGAAAATTTTGACAGCCTACGGCGTGAGACAAAAACATGAAAGACAAAAAGCCAAAGAGTAAAAACCACCGAGCCTTGAAGAGAGAGACGAAAAATAGTTCAGAATACAAACCAAAGCTTCTACTGGCGGAGGAGGCGGGACTCGAACCCGCATCGCCTTTCAGCTTACCGGTTTTCAAGACCGGCCCCTTGCCAATTCGGGACACTCCTCCATACTTATTATACTTTAAAAAGAGGGCACTCTTCAACCCCTAATCATAGAGTTATAAGCACCCTCTATAAATCTCTGCACCTTCATTCCGTCTTCTAAAGTGGCTCCCCGGGCTTCTCTTCCGGCAAGGCGCAATAAAAAGTCATGAGCACAAGCCATATGAGCATTTATCCACCCTACCGGAAATTTCCCCGGAAGGGCAAAAGGAGAGGAAAATTGAGAGATACACTCCAGAGCCTTAAAACCTCTCTCTCCTCCTAAGGGAGAAACTTTATCTCTCAAATCGTAAACCTCAAGATAATTGGGTTGCATAGAGTTATAGCGGATAGCACCCTTCTTCCCCTCTATTTCTAATCTCAGTTCATCGGCGCTTCCCGTGGATATCCGGCTACTTTCTATGCTCCCTTCACCACCACCGGCTAAGTCAAAAAGAACCACCGACCAATCATCTACTTTTATTTCTTTCCCTTTTCTCTCGGGGATAAAAGTTCTTCCCCAGGAAGCTTTAAGGCGGGGTTCTTCTCCCCCTAAGTAAAAGAGGAGGTCTACTAAATGAGACCCCAAATCCAGAAGTGCCCCTCCTCCAGAGAGGTGTTGATCTAAGCGCCAAGTCAGGGGGCGCTCTACATCCAAATAGCTAGAGTGAAGATATAAAGCCCGGAAGCGGAGAATTTCTCCCAAAAATCCTTCTTGAATTAGCTCTTTAGCCCGCCACAGAGCCGGAACAAAACGATTCTGGAAAACTACTCCCAAGGGAACATTTTCCTCTTTTACCACTCTCTCTATTACCCGAGCTCCTTCTAAGTTAGAGGAAAGAGGTTTATCACAGTAGATAGCTTTCTTCGCTCGGGCTGCTTCTTCTACCACCTTTCGGTGCAAGGCGTTGGGAAGAGCAACCACCACGATATCGATACCCTCTTGAGCGATGAGTTCCGAAAAAGAAGAAGTGGCGAAAGCCACACCGGTTTCTTCTTTAACCTTCTGGGCCGTTTCCGGGCGAGAGGTGGCTATTCCTCGAATTTCAGGGAAATAAGGAAGGTCGTGATAACAATAAGGAGCAGAAGAGAAAGCCAGAGCATGCACCCGACCGATAAAACCAAACCCCACTATACCTATTCCTATCTTTTCCATTTATCGAGCCTCAAATTGGGGAGTTATAGATTTTAACCCCCTGAGGTAAGGCCGGAGGGCTTCGGGAATAGTCACTGTCCCATCCTCTTCCTGATAATTTTCTAAAATGGCTACCAAAGTTCTCCCTACCGCTAATCCTGAACCATTTAAGGTGTGGACGTAGCGCATTTTACCTTCCTTATTGCGAAAGCGGATATTAGCTCTCCGAGCCTGGAAATCTTCAAAATTGCTGCAGGAAGAAATCTCTCGGTATCTATTCTGGGAAGGAATCCATACTTCGATATCATAAGTCTTGCTGGCAGAAAAACCTAAATCTCCAGTGCATAACGCCACTACCCGGTAGGGAAGATTAAGAATTTGCAACACTTCTTCGGCATCTCGAAGGAGAGATTCTAACTCTTCATAAGAATTTTCAGGAAGAGCGAATTTCACCAGTTCTACTTTGTTGAATTGGTGCTGACGGATTAAGCCTCTCACATCTTTTCCGTAGGAGCCTGCTTCCCTTCGAAAACAGGCGCTATAGGCTACATAATACAGAGGAAGTTGTTCCTCCCGGAGGACTTCTTCAGAGTGTAAATTGGTAACCGGAACTTCGGCGGTAGGAATGAGGTGAAGGTCATCCTGACAGTGATAGAGGTCTTCATAAAATTTGGGCAACTGTCCGGTACCAATCAGAGATTTAGTATTAACTAAAAAGGGAGGAAATACCTCCCGGTAGTGATGTTTTTGGGTGTGGAGGTCTAACATAAAGTTAATGAGCGCTCGCTCTAAAAATGCTCCTTCTCCTTTTAATACGGTAAAGCGAGAAGAGGCAATTTTTGCTCCTCGCTCAAAATCCAGAATATCTAACCCTTCCCCAATTTCCCAATGCGGACGAGGAGTAAAAGGAAAATCTCGGGGTTCTCCCCATCGTTTTACCTCTTGATTATCGTTTTCGTCTTTCCCCACCGGGACGGTAGAATGGGGAATGTTGGGAAGGAAGAGCAACTTCTCTTTCCATTGTTCTTCGATCTCCCGGAGTTTTTCTTCCTTCTCTTTTATTTCCTCCGCTATTTTCTCTCCTTCTCGGAGGGCGTCTTGGGGGTCTTGGCCTTCTCTTTTTAGAGAGGCTACCTGCCGAGAAACTTCATTTCTCTTCTGGCGCAAAACATCCACTTCTCGCTGCAGCACACGTCTTTCTTCGTCCCCGGAAAAAAGCTCCTCTAAGATTTTAGAATCCATCCCTCTTTTTTGCAGAGCTTCTTCTACGGCTTTTTTATTTTCTTTCACCCATTTCCAATCTAACATTTTATTGTTCCTCTCATCCTTTAATTACTCCTAAGGGACGGGCATAAACTACTTTTTTGGAAATCCCCGCCCTTTCCACCACTTCCACCACTTCTCCCACATCTTTGTAAGCTTCAGGAATCTCTTCTCGCAAAGTGGCTTTGCTTTCTGCTCGCACTAAAATTCCTCGCTCTTTAAGTTCCCCGGCGATGTCTCTTCCTTTAGAGCGCCGGTCGGCTTCAGAGCGGCTCATTACCCGACCTGCTCCATGACAGGTGGAACCAAAAGTTTCTTGCATAGCCAGCTCTGTTCCCACGAGAATATAGGAACCAGTTCCCATATCTCCGGGAATCAAAACTGGTTGTCCCACTCCCCGGTAATGAGGAGGAAGAGTAGGATTACCGGCACTGAAAGCCCGAGTAGCACCTTTGCGGTGGACACAGAGTTTCATCTTTTTTCCTTCCACTTCATGCTCTTCCCATTTAGCAATATTGTGCGCCACATCGTAGAGAATGGACATTCCTAAAGCAGGGGCAGATTTTTGAAATACTTGTTCAAATACTTCTCGTACCCAGTGGGTAATGAGCTGACGGTTAGCCCAAGCAAAGTTGGCACTGCAAGCCATAGCTTCAAAATACCCTCTCCCTTCTGGAGAGTTGCAGGGGGCACAAGCTAACTGGCGATCGGGAACGCTTATACCATAACGGCTCATAGCTTTTTGCATTTCCTGCAGATAATCAGTGCATACCTGATGTCCTAAGCCTCGGCTTCCCGTGTGCACCATAATGATAACCTGTCCAGGGAAAAGCCCAAAAGCTTCCGCTAAATCAGGGCGAAAAATTCGCTCTACTACTTCTAATTCTAAAAAATGATTTCCTGAACCTAAACTTCCCAACTGGTCTTTTCCTCGTTCTCGAGCTTTAGCGCTCACCGCCTCGGGGTTGGCACCTTCCATAGCTCCTCTCTCTTCTATGTTTTCTTCATCTTCGCCGAAACCGAAACCCCGGCTGATGATGTAGCGCGCTCCTTTTTCCATGACTCTTTCTAGCTCGGGGATAGAAAAAGAGAGTTTACCTTCGGAGCCCACTCCCGAGGGGATATGACTAAAAAGAAGGGAGAGAAGCTTCTCCATATGAGGTTTTACCTCTTCTTCGGTGAGATTGGTTTTTATCACTCGTACTCCACAGTTGATGTCAAAACCCACTCCCCCCGGGGATATAACTCCCCCCTTCTCCTCGGTGGCTGCCACCCCACCAATGGGGAAACCATATCCCCAGTGGATGTCGGGCATAGCCAAAGATTTCCCCACAATGCCCGGAAGGCAGGCTACATTAGCCACCTGCTCCGGAGCTTGGTCTTTGCGGATGACAGAAATCATCTTTTCACTGGCATAAATCATGCCATCGGTGAGCATTCCCTTTTTGTAGCTCCGGGGAATTAACCACCGCCAATCATCTACTTTTTGCAATGGTCCTTTCCAGGCCTCAGCCATGGTGTAAGTCCTCCTTTTCAAATATCAAAATAAACCTGGGCTCGCCAGAGCTGGGGCTCTACTTCCTCTACCTTTACTTCGTAATAGGTACAGGCTTTGACCACCCGCTTAATATGGTGTTTTTGAGAATTTAAAGGTTCTCCTTCCACCTGAGCTTTAAGGTAATATTGTCCTAATTCCTGAATAGTAAATTGTTTTAACACTACTTCTTCGGCTTCAAAAAGATAAAGAAGCTCGTTGAGCCAGGTAACCAATAGGTCTTCATAATCACTTCCTTCTACCTCCACTGGGGTGGTAAATCCCCCATCTACTTCTTCGGCGTCGCAAATGAGAGAAAACATTCCCAAAGCAGCATTGGCAAATAGCTCTTCTTTGGATTTTCCCCAGGCCACTAACCCCACATCAGCGGTATGGTCTAAAATTTCGAATTTATCCATTCTTATCCTCTAAACGGCTATAAAGGGGGTATCCCCCTTTATAATCCTCTTTCTTTTTTGTCATTCCGGCATAACCCCCTCAAAGATAAAAGCTGAAAGGATAGACTCTCATAAGGTCTCCTCTCAATAACCCAAAGGTGCTCCTTCCCCAATCTGAAAGATTTCTTTAAGCTTTCTTATTAAAACCTCGGTAGCGTTTAAAAAGGCTTCTTCTGTGCTTCCTCCGATATGAGGAGTGCAAATCAAGTTGGGAAGGCAAAGTAGCTCCTGGTCAGTGGGAGGCTCTACTTCATAAACATCTAACGCTGCTCCTCCCAGATAACCTTCCTCTAGCGCTTTTTCCAAAGCTTTTTGGTTGATAATTTTTCCTCGAGAGGTGTTGATGAGGTAAGCTCCTTTTTTCATTTTGTGTAAAGTTTCTTCTGAAATCATTCCCTCTGTTTCTCGACTCAAATTAACGTGAATAGATACGATGTCGCTCCGCTCTAAAAGCTCTTCTAAGCGAAGAGCTCTCTTTGCTCCTCTTTTAGTAAATTCTTCATCTGGAACGTAAGGGTCATAGGCTAAGACTTCAGCTCGAAGAACTTTAACTATTTCCGCCACTCGCCGACCAATGCTACCAAAGCCTATCACTCCCCAGGTTTTACCTTCTACTGTTCTTCCCGTATATTCTCCTTTGAGCCATTTTCCCTCTTTTAGAGAATGGCAAGCAGGATAGAGATGGCGCAAAAGAGCAATCGCCAGTCCAATGGTAAGTTCTGCTACGCTGGAAGCGGAAGCCTCCGGGGTATTTATTACTTTAATGCCTCGCTCTTCACAAGCTTTGCGGTCAATGTTATCTATTCCCACCCCCGGGCGAGCTACCACTTTTAGCTGGGGAGCATTCTGGATAATACGAGCGGTAACTTTGGGCTTGGAGCGAACAATAAAAACTTGTTTGTCCTGAATAGCTTTAATGATTTCTTCCTCGTTATCGGAGGAGAGAAGCTCTACCGGGCCTATTTCCCGCTCTAATCTCTCTACCATTTCTTTAGGAACTCCCGCTGCTCCTAAGATTTTGATTTTTTCACTCACTATCATACACCTCCCAGACCTGAGCTAAAGATTTAGCTAAATCCACTACCACTCCTTGAGCTTTTAGAGCTCTTCCTAGAGTGACCACTATATTAGCAATGTCAAAAGCACCACCACAACCCGAATGGTCTATCAAAATGATTTTCTCTCGAAGCCTGCTCTCACCCCCTATTGTGGCTATTCCTTCTCTTTCAAGAAAGGAAGCAATTTTTTCCCCCTCCCACTCTGGCTTAATTTTTATGGCCACCACGGAAGGAGAAGCGATATGTTCATCGTTAACCAGTAATTCCAAACCCAAAGCTTCTATCCCTCGTCGTAGCATAAAAGAAAATTTTTGGTGGTAGGCAAAAATGTTCTCTAAACCTTCTTTTTTGATGGCCTGCAAAGCTCCATCGAGAAGAAGAAGATAATAGAAATCCTCCGGAAGGGGACGGTGGAAACCCTCTCCTATCTTAGCTAAATCGAAATAATAGCGAGGACAATGCGCTTTATTGTTATACTTCCAACCCTTATTGCTCACGCTTAAAAAAGAAAGGTCTAAGCCGGGAAGTTTTAGGGCTTTAGAACCAGTACCGGCCACCACATCTACTCCCCACTCATCAGTTTTTAAATCTGCAATCCCTAAAGAATTTAGGGCGTCTACCCCCAAAAGCACATTGTGTTCCCGGCATACTTTCCCCAACTCTCTAATATCCGCCATTACTCCGGTGGAAATTTCATTGTGAGTGATAAAGACTCCTTTTATATCTTTCCCCGCTTCACTCCGGAAAAGTAGCTCTATATCCTTTGCCGTTATCACCTCGCCCCGTTTGCTTCCTAAGCGAAGCACCTGAAGCCCAAATCGCTCTCCTATCTGAGCCCACTCCTTTCCTCCCTCTCCCATTATTCCCACCACCACCTTATCTTGAGGAGAGAAAAAATTCACCACTGCCCCTTCTAAGGCAGCGGCTCCTCTTCCGGGAAAGACCAAAACTTCATTTTTAGTTTGGAAAAGATATTGTAAGCCTTCCTCCACGCTCGCAGAGAGAGCTACCAAATCTTTGCTCTGGTAAGGGAAAAATCCCCTTTCCACCCCCGGAAAGGGGATATAAGGATTTATGGTCCAAGGCACTTTCATATTTCTTCCTTTCCCTTTAAGTATATAAACAAAAAACTCTCGCCCTCTAAGGGCGAGAGTTTCTCGCTGTGCCACCTTCATTCAGTGGTTTTATCCACCCTCATTTGGTTAACGCTAAAGCGTAGGGAATTACTTATTTTCCTTCCCTCGGCTCCAGAGCGGATTCAGGAAGAAGAAATACCGGCTTCCACCTCCTCCGGCTTTCTGTGATTCCTTCTTACCCCTACTACTCTCCTTCTCAGCCTTTCCTTATTACTTACCAATAAGTAATATAGCACACTTAAAGCTAAAGTCAAGAAGATGAGGGCTCTATAATAAAGGCTCTGTGATAAATTGTGTGGAAGTGAGGGTGAAAAACTGTATGGAATTATGAGGTTAACCATAATTTATGTTCTTTCCGATTGACCGGTAAAACCGTATACTAAATAAATGAGCCCTACTATCATCAATGCGCATCCAACCAGGAAAGCAATGGAAAGCAGGGTAATAATCGGATTGAATAGTAATATAATCCCGAAAATCAAAAGCAAGATATTAAGAACTATACCTAAAGGGTATAACCAATTACTTATTCCTTTGTAAATTCCCGCATTGGCTAAGCCGTGAATAGCATCTAAAATAAACCAGATGGCAACGGCAACTGTTAAAACGACTGCCGACAAAGTTGGGCTTACAAGAAATATAATCCCCAGTATTATTAGGAATACTGCCAGAACCAGGGCAAAGTTTGCTCTAGAATAACTTAGTTTTCTCAACTTATTATAGTCAAGGATTAACATAATACCTCGAGCAATAGTTATAACACCGAACATTACTGCTAAAGTTATAAATGTGTCTAAGGGATGAGTAAAGGCGAGAATACTACCAAGGATTAAAAGAATTCCACCAACTACATAAGCCCAATTGATGTTTTTCATATCTCCATTCCTCCTTTATAAATAAACTATAGTTATAGCAGTCCTTAAAAATTATAGTATCCCGAAAACCTATTAATTAACTATAATAGTATTCGTTATACCAGGCTTAATTTTCTCAGAGCAAAAGCTCATTAGCTCTCTATTTAGGTGCTTCCATATTCTCTTTTCCTTTGACCAAAGAGAAGAAGTATCTTATTCTATTCCTAAATTCTTTTTTATAATTCTTAAATCGGACTCAAGCTCTTTTAAACTGAAATTTAAGTCCAGATAAACTGACACGTATTCTTCACCTTTCCTTGGACCATCTTCAATAATTTGCCAGAGCTTATACGCAACTCGGTAAAGATCTGGACCTACTTCTTCAGCATTAGCAATGATCTCGACTCGACCAGATACTCCATCATGTTCATAAAACCAGGATACGGAGCGAGGATATAATGATCGATATTCGGCGAGAACCTGTTGTTGATGAGCTTCTTCATCCGGAGTAGGAGCTGGTGTATATAATGTCTGAGGAGGGGTTTCTTCAATTAATGTTACATCGGTTGTTGAAGTTGGTTTAGGAGTAATGGGCTCCATTCCTTCAGAGATTTCTTCTTGAGAAGATATATATGCCTTCCCTTGAGCTACAGCGAGAATTTTTCCCGTACCGGAATCTTTCATTTGGACCTGAAGGCGATATTCTCCTTCTGATTCATAAGTATGAGTTAGTGATGTGCCATCGGTTTCTTCCACTTTTCCATCTCCAAAATCCCAGATATATCTCACTTCGGGAGGAGGATTATCTGATTGCAGGTAAAAACCATATCTTTCTTTGCTCCATCCCTCTAATCTTTCGGGGTGAAGCTGAAGGCCATAGACTTGCAAATCTGAGGATGAAACTACTATCCCACCGATATCAACCAGTAAACTTATTTGTTGGATCGGTCCCTCAGGAATTGAAGGAATCTTTCCCTCGATAATACCTTTTTGAATCGAAACTGACCCTAAGGGCGGCTCAAAAAGCTGATTGTTTATTATCATCTGCACCTTTTGGTCTTGAGGAAGGGTAAATAGCAGTGGTTGGTCATACATTGCAGTAGGTCTATGAATAACCTGTCCTTTTAGAATCCCGATATTTTTATTATTTTCGTCTTTCTCTGCTACAAATGAATCAATATGCACCTCAATGCGGGGCATAAACCATTCGATTAATTTTTCACCTGCATACACTGCTGCTGGTATCAAACGTTGAGCCTGGCTTAAAAGACAGCGCTCATCCATCTCTATCTGTGTAGCTAAATTTAACTCTCCTGCAATCGGATGTTTTAAAGTTCGGTCCTTATAAGCACTGGTGTAAACTAGCACTAAATATGACTTCCCTAAATAATCGTTGCGATAATAATAACCTTCTTCGTCGACCTTGAGATTCTCTAACCTTGGTGATGGATATTCGGGCATTCCATTAGCATTGGTAAATGTTTGGTCTGATACTCTATCAAGACCAGCTATAGTATCAAGGGAGAAAAAGTTGCGATTGGTATAGCGGGCTATGAAATCAAAAAGGCTTAAAACCTGCAAAATACCATCCTCATTTTGCGATATGGTATTTATTTCCTCAATCAATACCGGATTCACTGACCCCAGACAGTTTTCCACAACATCCTGGGTAACATATTTTTCATAAGGATCTGCTCGCCATTTGTCTGTCGCCCAGGCTAAGATTCCAGGATGAGAATCATTTCTAACATGTGCTGGAACTGTCATATCTGCCAATAAATGCATGGTTTCGCCCAGTGAACGCCAGGCTGCTGCAAAAAGTCTTTCTTTTTCTTGTGAATTCGACGATGAAAAGGCCGAAGCCATAAATTCCCTACCTTTATCAAGCGAATAAGGAGAATGCAAAGCTCCCCACCAATGGGCATCTGTTTTCGGGTTATACCCCATAGTGATATGCCCCATCAATTCATCAACATGATCTGTGAGATAGGTGGCACCATTATTTGCAGCTAATGGGTCATAAAAATGACGAAGCGACATATAGGCTTCTGGTTCATCTGCAGTATATCCACCTTCTACCACCCACTCATACCACTTTTTTTCTTCTTCGCCCTCGGTAATATTCCAGGCACCAGGCTCTTTTACGGCTATGCCAGTTAAGCTGCTTCCGCCGCTAAAATCATATTTTTTATAAATGGGGTCATTTATACAGCTATTCAAGAAGGATTGAATGGCATAATAATTAATAGCTCGGTGAGGTCCACCTTCCCTGCTGCGGGCTTCATTATCATTGTTATAAGAATAGACCGGAGCGGAAGTGAAAATAACCAGGATTATGCTCAAAATAGCTCCCACCAAAAACATTCTTTTCCGTTTCATTTTATTCCCCCCTTTCCTTATTTTTACATTATTCCTGATGAAAACCGATTATAAAAGGGGACACAAACATCAAAATCCTGTTCTCATCGAGACGTAAATTGCTGGATTAGTAGAGAATATATGTTTTTGGGCAGAATCGAGGAGTAATATTGCTACTTCACTCGGCTGGGAAGTCCAGATGATTCACTTGTAAAAAGCGAAATCATCAGAACATCCCTAATCATACATTTCAGTGTGCTCATACAATATCACATTCTAAAAAGAGCGTCAAGGAAAAGTGGGTTCTATGATAAATTGTGTGAAAGTGAGGGTGAAGAGGAAATAACTATAAGGGGGTTTCACCCCCTTTATAGCCCCCGGGAGGACAAAACAAAGAGAGCAAAAATAACCTTGATAAAAGCCTCCGTTTTCGTCACCCCGGCAATTTTTAAGCCGTTTTTAGCCTGCCCTGAATGTCTCTATCAGGGGTCCACAGTCCACGGTATTTAAAAACCAACGGGAATCCAAAGTTTTCGAAAGCTTTCTCTCTTAGCAAGGTCTACTGACGAAAATCAGGGAGTTATAGAGAATCCTTTTCTCTTGCCCAGAATTTCCAGGAAAGATTATCTCGCCCATCTTCTCCCATAAGGCACCAGGCAAAAAAGTCAGCTTCCTTCTCCTCGTAGTTTATGGTGTATTCCTGGCAGAGAAAAATGGGACGGAACCGGTTATTCCAATGAAAGAAATAATGGGCTAATTCGTGGAGAATGGTTTTTACTTCTTCGGCTTCTCGCAGTTTTTGGTTCACTCCTAAATAAGTTTGCCCTCGGCGTTGAGCTAAAACTCCTTTAAAGCCTCGGAGGTCATAAAACTCAACTGTTATGCCTTCTTTTTCTGCTAACTTAAGTGCTTCAGCTTCACTGTTGACCCGGGGGAAGGAGGAAGAAAAACTCTCTATTTTTTTGATGCTTTCTGGAGACAAGTTAATCAAGGAGTAAATCTTTAATCCCTGCCCTCTTTTCTTTGCTTTTCTACCAAATATTCCAAAAAATCGATGAGAGATTTTTTGGACTCCTCGCTTAACTCCCCTAAATGGTCTAAAAAGAGAGTATCAAATTCTCGAGCCACCCGCTCCAATTTCTGGTCTAAACTAGGAGGCAAAGGTTCCACATAGCCATACCATTCCAGTAGCTCTCTTTCTTCTATGTTTAGAGCCTGAGCTATTTTTATCAAATAGTCAGCAGTGGGCCTCCTTTTCCCCAATTCCACATCAGAAACCGTAGATTTGGAAACTCCCGCTTCTTGGGCTAGTCTTCTAACCGACCAGCCCTTTTTCCTTCTTAACTCTTTTAACTTTTGCCCTGTGTCCTTCCAGTCACCCATAGTGGATAAATTATAGAACATTTTTGAATTATAGGAAAGAGGATTTTTTAAAATTTCTGTTGACTTATAGAACTTATTGTCCTATAATAAGGACACAAAGGAGGTGCTTATGGACGAAGCTGAACTTTTTCACCATTGGAATAAGTTACTTAAAGAAGAAGGTTTGGGAGTATATAGAGGAGGAAGAGAGGTGCTGCTACCGGATCTGGCAGAGAGATATTCTGTCCCCCATAAAGAAAAGAGAAAAAATATTTCCTTGCCTTTGGAGATTCTCAGCCCTCGTCAGCAAGAGGTGATTTATCTTCTTTTCTATGATGGACTACCAGAAGCAGAGGCAGCAGAAAAATTAGGTATCTCTCGCGCTTCTCTTCGCACTCACCGTAATAGAGCACTAAAAAAACTTAAAGTGGAGTTGGAAAAAATTGGTATAGATAAGATAATGAGGTAAAATAGAGAAAAACAAAAAGGAGGAGTTGATTTCTTTGCTAGCCGCAGTTTTGGAAGGAGTCAAAAAATTAGTGGTAAAAGAAGTCCCTACTCCTCGTCCTTTTGCTCATTGGGCATTGGTGAGAGTGAAAGCCTGTGGGATATGCCTTACTGACTACAAAGCTTATAGTGGAGAGAGAACCAATGTCAAATTTCCCGCTATTCTAGGACACGAATTTTCGGGAGTTGTAGAAGAAATAGGAGAGGGAGTAAATTTTTTCACCCCGGGAGAGGAAGTAGTGATATCTCCAGTTACAAGCTGTGGGGTATGTCGAGATTGTCGGAGGGGTTTTCCTCATTATTGTCAATATGGAGCGGTGATTGGAGGAGACGGGATGGATACGGTTCTCGATGGAGCTTGGGCTCAATATGTTGTAGTTCCGGAAAATACTTTGTACCGGAAGCCTGCTCAGGTTTCCTTCGAAGCAGCAGCTCTCACTGAACCTTTAGCTGGCTCCTACAAAGGGTTGATTGAATATTCAGGAATGAAAATCGGAGAAGACGTAGTGATAATTGGAGCAGGGAGTATGGGCCTTTTAGCCACTATGATTGCTCATCGAGCCGGTGCTGGGACTCTGATTCTAGTAGACATTGATGATTGGCGATTGAACTTGGCTAAACAATTGGGAGCTACCCATCTCATTAACTCTCAAGAGGTTGACCCCCGGGAAGCCGTGTACCAGATTCTTCCCCACGGACCGGATTTGGTTTTCGAAGCTGCTGGTTCCCTAGAAGCAGCGGAATTAGCTTTTCAATTGTGTCGGAGAGGAACCAGAGTAAATGAGTTTGGAGTAACTACGGAAGGTTTTATCTCTGTTTCCCCCCGAGATTTACACTTTAAGGAAACCCGAGTAGACGCTTCTTTTTCTGTTACTCCTCGAGCGATGCAGGCTTCTTTGACACTTATGGAAAAGGGGTTAATAGACCCAGCCTTGATTATAACTCACACTTTTCCTTTAGAGGAAATAGAGGAAGCTATGAAGGTAATGGAGGAAAAAGAGAGAGTTAAAATAGTTATAAAACCCTGAAAGGAGAGAGAGTTATGCGAGTAGGTTGTTTGGGAGAACTCTTAGTAGAAATAATGAGGGACAAAGTGGATGTGCCTTTTGATGTTCCTGGTGTTTTTGTAGGTCCTTTCCCCAGTGGTGCTCCGGCTATCTTTGCCGATTGTCTGGCTCGCTTAGGAGAAGAAGTTTTCTTTGTGGGAGCAGTAGGGGAAGATGACTTTGGGAAAATGATTCTCCGGAGATTAAAAGAAGATGGGGTAGATATCGGAGGAGTGAAAATTCTCCCTGATTTCACAACCGGGGTGGCTTTTGTCACCTATTTCCGAGATGGAAGCCGAAAATTCATTTATCATCTCTCTCGAGCAGCTGCGGGCCAGATATTTCCTTCTGATATCGATGAAGAACAATTTTCTCGTCTGGATTACCTCCATGTGATGGGCTCTAGTATGCTCATTAACGATAATTGCCGTGATGCTTATCTTCGAGCTTTAGAAATAGTAAAGAAAAAAGGAGGGAAAATCAGTTTTGACCCTAATTTCCGTCCGGAACTTTTAGGAGCCGATAAAGCTCGAGAGTTGTTTCAGCCCATTGTACGGGAAAGCTTTGTTTTATTTCCCACCCAGGAAGAGTTAGAAGTGTTAAGCGGAGAAAAAGATATAGATAAAGGAACAGCGGTATTATTATCTCAGGGACCTAAAATAATTGCCCTGAAACAAGGAAAGAAAGGTTCTACTATTTTTACCCCGGAAGGAAAACTCGTTATCCCTGCTTTCTCAGTAGAAGAAGTAGACCCCACCGGAGCTGGTGATTGTTATTGTGCTGGATTTTTAGCCGGTCTCTCCCGAGGGCTGCCCTTAGTAGAGGTGGGAAGATTAGCTAACGCAGTGGGAGCTTTAGCTGTAACTAAAAAAGGTCCTATGGAAGGAGCGCCCACTCAAAAAGAACTGGAGGAATTTGGGAAAAAATTTGGAAAAGGAGAGGAAGGTAGTGCTGAGAAGAGATAAAGTAGACCAAAGTTTTATCCGCCGCAAGGCAGAAGAAGAAAGAGTTCCGGTAGTCGATTTCCTGTTGCACAAAATGAAAGAGTTAGAAAAGGTAGAAGGGAAACCTTCCACCCTTTTTGCCGCTTGCCCTAATTCGGAGACGGTTATCAAAGCCGCATTGCGCTCGGCAAAGAGAGCCAATGCTCCCATCAAGTTTGCTGCTACCTTAAATCAGGTGGATGAAGATGGGGGATACACCGGCCTTACTCAATCTGAATTTGTGGAAACGGTGAAAATGGAAGCCGAAGCTATAGGCTACGATGGATTAATCATTGTCGCTCTAGACCACGGAGGACCGTGGCTTAAAGACCTACACAGTATAGAAAACTGGAGTTTAGAAGAAACGATGAGGGCAGTTAAAAAATCTCTGGAAGCATCCATAGATGCAGGCTATGATTTTTTACACATCGACCCCACCGTAGACAAAACTCTTTCTCCGGGAGAAATGATCCCCATAGAGCGGGTAGTAGAGAGAACCATAGAGCTAATAAAACATGTCGAAAACTATCGCCGGAAAAAAGGAATTGCTCCGGTGGGATATGAAGTAGGAACAGAGGAAGTTCACGGAGGATTGGCCAATCTGGAAGTGTTTGACCGCTTTCTCTACCTTTTAAAAGAAGGGCTAAACAAAGAAGGGCTATCAGAGGTGTGGCCTATACTCATCGTGGGAAAAGTGGGAACCGACCTCCACACCACTCACTTTGACCCCGAAGTAGCCAAGACGCTCGCTAAAAGAGCAGCACAATATGGCTCTTTCATTAAGGGGCATTACACCGATTATGTGGAAAACCCTGAAGCCTATCCTCTCTCAGGGATGGGAGCGGCCAATGTCGGCCCGGAGTTCACCGAAGAGGAGTATAACGCTCTCACTCAACTGGCTCAGTTAGAAGATAAATTAAAAGAAGAAAGGCTCATTGCCCGCCCTTCTTTGATTCTTCAGGTGTTAGAAAAAGAAGTATACCAGAGTAAACGTTGGCAAAAGTGGCTAACCGAAGAAGAAAAAGGTAAAGACCTGTATGAGCTTCCTTCCTCACGCCAGAAGTGGTTAGTAAAAACCGGTTGCCGCTATATCTGGGCTCAACCTCAGGTGATAGCCAGTCGGGCTCTTCTGTATCACAACTTAGAACAAAATGGTTATCAGGGAGAGGAAATGGTCCTTCTGCAAGTGGAGAGGGCTATGGATAAATATTTCCGGGCTTTTAATCTCATAAACCTCCACGATCGTTTGAGAAAAGTAATCTAGCCTGTAGCAGAATAAAAACAAAGATACTGAGGGAGGCTTTCCCTCCCTCAACGCTGGGGTCTTTTTCCCAGCGTACTGGTGGCGTATTTTCCACCAGTAATTTTTGGTTTTCGGGGGGTTATGAGGGGGCAAAGCCCCCTCATTGTCTGTTGCGTCATGCCTGAAATTTTTAATCAGGCATCCAGAGGTTTTTAAATACTTATGGACCCCGGCTTAAAAATTGCCGGGGTGACGACAAGGAGGGTCATTGCAGTGACGAAAAAGAAAGGGGTTCATAAGGGGGAAAACGTTCCCCCTTATACCGAGGAAGAAAAAGCTTCTTCCTCGGTTGCATTTGTCTTTTCATTCTGCCTTTAATTTTTTGTTTTTAGCGCCGTAAGCTGTTTGTTCTTTTGCTTTTTGGGGGTGATAGGGGGTCTTTTCTCCCCTATAGTCGGGATTATAAAGGGGTCTCCCACTGAGGAAAGCGTTTTTCTTTCCTCAGGTAGTCTTTTATATTTTTCAGTTTTTAAGTTTTTGTCTTTTGCTTTGTCTTTTTCCTTTGCTTTTCGGGGGATTATAAAGGGAGTCTCCCACTGAGGAATGTTTTCTCCCTCGGTGTTTTTGCTATTTTTTTTATGTTTTTTCTTTTCCGGGGGATTATGAGGGGGTTTACCCCACTGAGGGATGTTTTCTCCCTCAGTAGTCTTTGTTTTTTTAAGTTTCTTATCTTTTTCCTTTATCTTTTTGGGGGATTATAAAGGGGGTCTCCCCTTTATTGTTCTTTCATTTTGTCTTTATCCAGATTTCCATAGGTCCGGGGGTTCTATTAGCCCAGGCATAATAGGGAATGGCAGTGAATTCTAATTCTTTTTTGAGATGATTGGCTTTCTCAAGAGGTAAGTAGAGTTTTTTCCAGGCCTCAGGTTCATTAATATATCCCTTTCCCTTTACAGTCACTATGCCACCCAGTATATTTTGGTATTCCTCATCAAGTTTTACATCCTTAGGTATTTCTATGTCCCAGACATTAGCTCCAGAATTATCCTCAGCCTCCAGACTATAAACAATTGGTCCCCTTCTTATTGCTACTCTTCCTACATTATCTTTTACATTTGGATGGCTCTCCAGAAGTTCGGGCTTCATATGTAAATCTAAGGTTATCGTGTCCCCTTTTTGCCACTTCCTATTTATTACGAAGTATCCCCTTTCCAAAACAGGCTTCACTTCTTCGCCGTTCGTATAGACAGAAAATTCCCTACTCCATTCCGGTTTTCTTAAGAATATGGAGAAGAGCGAATCTGCATTTATCTTAAACTCTATTAATCCTTCCCAGGGATAATTGGTCTTTTCTTCTATTACCACCCTAGAACCATTAACATCAAATTCAGACACATTACTAGCATAAAGATTAACCCATATTCCCTCAGGAGATAGGGAATATATATAACCAGGAATAGAGGTTATAGTTCTGGCAATATTCGGGGGGCAACAAGCACAAGCAAACCATCTCTGTCTTCGGTGGCCTCCTCTATCTGCCAAGGGGTTTACGTAGAAGTATTCTTTCCCATCGATGGAAATCCCTGGTAAAACCCCATTGTAAAGCGCTAACTCCATCACATCAACAAATCTTCCCTCCCCCGAGGTTAGGAGCATCCTATAATTCCACATAAAGTTGGCAATGGCAGCACAGGTTTCGGCATAAGCTGTCTCATTGGGTAGCTCATAAGGGTCTCCAAAAGACTCCCCTTCATGCCTTGCTCCAGCAGCCCCGGTTACATACATTTTTTTGGTTACTAAGTTATCCCACAATCTTTCTAAAGCATTCCTCAAAGCTTTATCCCCTATTTCCATATACAGGTCTGTAGCACCACTATTCAGATATAAAGACCTTACTGCGTGACCAACAATTTCTTCTAATTCTCTGAATGGTTTGTGGTCTATGTGATAAGAACTCCCACCAATAAGGCCCTTTCCTCTCTCATCTATGAAAAATTTAGCTAGGTCCAGATACTTCTGGTCATTGGTTTCCCTGTAGAGCTCGACCAGAGCCATTTCTACTTCGGGATGTCCCGGGACTCCCTCTCTTTTCCCTGGGCCAAATACTCTGGTTATGTGGTCGGCAAATCTTATCGCTATATCTAAAAGGTTAGTCTTCCCCGTCGCTCTATGATGAGCAATGGCGGCTTGGAAAAGGTGTCCGGCACAGTACAGCTCATGCATATCTTTCAAGTTAGTCCAGCGGTCTTGCTTTCGAGAGAAAGTAAAGTAGGTATCTAAATAACCATCTGGATCTTGAGCGTCTCTTATCTCTTCGATGACCTTATCTACGAGTTGATCCAATTTCTCATCTTTGTTGGTAGCCAAAAAATACGATGCTGCTTCTATCCATTTATAGACATCAGTATCATTAAAGAAAAATCCGCTAAATTCTCCAGCAATTTTTCCGGCAGCAATTCTAAAATTATCCAATCTTCCAGTCTCTTCCATAATCTGGTACTGAAGAGGTAAAGTAACCTCCCTCATAAGTTTTATCCTATTTGCCCAGAAGCTATCTGTAAGTTTCACCGAATTTAGGGGAACAGGCTTTAATTTGGCATATTTGCTTTTACTCGTGTCAACCACAAAGGTTTGAGACATAAAAACTCCTCCTTAACATTAAATTGTATTTTTAAATATCGATATTACTTTAGAGAAATGTTAATTACTCTTCCTCGCTTCATTTTCAAGCATATCTAATAATTTATCTGTCACAGCATATGCTCTTTGAAGGTCTCTTTCTTCTATACATTTAAAAAGCTCTCTATGGAAAGAGTAAGTCTTTTCTGCACAAGAAGGACATTCAAAAGGGTCTTCCCAGAAAAGATGGAATTCCTTTAACCCGTCTAAAATATCAAATAAGAGTTTATTACCTGCTGAGTGATAAATAAGGCTATGAAAAGCCCAATTTTCCTCTTTACTATCTTCTCCCCTTCTCTGCTTTTCTTCGAGGAGGTTTACTTTTCTTTCCAGCTCTTTTATTTCATCATCGGTAATATTTTTAATGGCTTCCTCGAGGGCCAGCTTTTCTAAGACTCTTCTAATTTTTAGAACTTCTAAGACCTTATCTTTTTCCTCATCTATATGAAGGACTAAGTAGGACATGTTGTTTTTTAAGGGAACCTTAATAAATATCCCCTTTCCGGGCAACACCTCAACCAGATTCAAACTCTCCATTTTTCTCAATGCTTCTCTCAATAGAGGGCGGCTCACTCGAAGAGCACCGGATAGCTCTCTTTCCGATGGAAGTCTATCCCCTACTTTTAAATTGTTAGAAGAGGCATATTCCACTATAGCTTCCATTATGCTTTCAGTTAATTTTACTCTGTTAATTGGTTTCATAGTTCACCTGGTCTTACCATCTTACCGAAGAGTATAAAACATATTAAAAAGCATTGTCAAGAAGGTAGGAAGTGAAAGTGAAAGTGAGGGTGAGGGTGAGAATGAGAGTGAAGGTGAAACTACATGAAATTATGCGGTTAACTATAAGAGGGGCGTAGAATACTCTAATCCACCTGAAACCCTTGTGGGACGTGGATTAGGATTAGCGTATTGATTAGAGTATTCTTTTTCAGAATACTCTAATCCCTCTGAAATTGGCTCTACAAGTGGGTTTGGATTAGCGTATTCATTAGCGTATTGATTAGAGTATTCACCAGAGGATTGGCGTATTATTTGGGGGGTATACTCCAATCACTACTCCAATCCTTTTCCTTATGTAGAGCGGTTTCTAAGGGATTAGAGTATAAAATTTCCCCCTCTTTAGTAAAAAAATATTTAGTATTTTTGGTATTACCTAC
>Ga0134101_1001022_pt1 | contig 25111 bp, 27 predicted proteins | sample 12_3_2metaG_FD_94446 | JGI IMG/M metagenome (GOLD analysis project Ga0134101, IMG submission 94446) | Switchgrass degrading microbial communities from high solid loading bioreactors in New Hampshire, USA - 12_48_3.3_201_A2 metaG | ecosystem: Engineered > Bioreactor > Semi-continuous > Anaerobic...
ATATCCCTTTCGACATGTCGATTATGTCAACTTTCGTCTGTTTCTCGCCAAACTGCTCCGTCTGGACTATTTTGACCATGTCGCCTTTCTTCCAGTACTTTCCCTCGGTGATATTCCCCTGGACATCCGATGTAGCTTCAAAGTAGCCGATGTCAATGGCCTTTGCCTTACTGATAAGAGTATCGAGAGTAGCTGCTCCGGCGCCACTGCTTGTCTGGGCGCCGGATGATTTGATTTCCGGGGTTTTATCATAAGTCCTGAGTGACATGGCTATCGCCTGCTCCCTGGTTGCCATGCCGTAACCGGCAGCCTCCTCGGCACTCGTAGTCGCCTTCGGCATGAAGTTGCCATTAGCGTCGCCGTTGATGATGCCGATTTTGCTCATATATTTCGTTGCTTCGACCGCCCATGACGAAATGTATTTCTGGTCGGGGAAATCCTTAACGCCCTCAATACTGTAATCTCCTGAAGTAATATGTATTTTCCTTAATGTCTATCTCTCCAAAACCGCCTTTATCAACGGGATACCCTTCCAGAGCATCCGTAAGCATAAGTCCGGCTGCTGCAAAAGGCAACTCTTTCAACTCTGTTGCCCATTTGCCGTCGTTGATTTTCCAGTCCACATAGGTTGACACCGGAACTGTCTTGTTCGCCTCGTCTACACTTTTCGGTATATCCAACGTGAAGTAGAAATACGGCATGCCGGTATCTTCCTTGGTTTTCAGTTCCACCTTCAGGTTGGCAGGAGCCTCCAGCTTGTCAGGGATCCCACTGCCCTGTTTGCCTATCGCTGCTACATTGGAATAGGGCGAAGTAACGACCATGTACCCCCATTGCCCGGTTGCGGGATCCTGGGCCGGATATTCGTGAACATAGCGGTAGCGGAAGTAATAAGTGTTGTTTTGCAGGTCATAGGGCGACTGCAAGCCGATACTCCAGTAGTGCATAGGGATATCTACGGAGTTTCTGTCATCATGAGCCGTGCCGCTAAGATTATGAGAGATTTCCAGGGAGCCATATATTTCCTCATAGTATACCAGCAGACCGCTCGGGAGGAATACTCCTTCCCAGTTTTTTTCGGTGTGCCATGGGCCGTCATTGATCTTCCAGTCGATTTCACAAGCTATGGTATATTCGCTACGAAGGCTCATTATACTGTCAGGTTGAGTCAAGCGTAATATTACGGTAATATCCCTGTCGTTTCGGACCCCCAGGTTCACAGGCTTTTCCAGTACAGGGAGGTCACCCTCCACAGCCAGTGCTGCCGTGGGTATGATCAGCAACAGGCAAAGCAACAGCATAACCAGTTTTTTAAGCACACGAATACCCTCCTTTTAAATAAATTAACTGATTTTCCTGATCTTACCGAATGTTCAGCTTTTAAGATAGTACAAAAAATATTATTTTAAGTAAAAATAGTGTTTTTTTGAGTGCCGCTGCATCAGAATGCGGAGCGCAATAACAGGTGCGGTGCTGTGTGCAAACGTTACTCACGGCGACTGAACGCGGAAGCCGTGATAAAGATAAAATACCCCTTTTACCAAATATCTGATAAAAGGGGTATAAATCTTATTTGAGCGTCTCCATAACAATGCCGGAGCCGACGGCCATGATGCCTGGACGCAGTTTTTCAAAAACGCGACTCAGATTGGATTGCTCGCGATGGCGATGCTGTTCAGCAGCGTTTTATCTTCCGATTGAAATGTTATAGGATAGACGTGATTCATCCGCTGTCGATGCCACTCAGTAAAATCCGCTCGACCCACGTCGAAACGGCCGTGTTGCTGTCAAGGGTTGAGAAAAAGCCATGAAAAAAACCTTGATATGTCCCCATATCAAGGTTTTCCCGCAAGAATTAAGTTAGGAAGGAAACGCGGCAAGTTCCGCTCATAATCCCCTGTGCCGCGCTTAAACCTTGACCCTCGGTTTTGTCCAACGGCCGGACAAATAAAACGCAACGGCCACCAGCATAGCCCCCAGAGCGGCCAGAGCATAGGCAACGCCGATTCCGGCGAAACCCCAGTTTGTAAATCGGGTGAATATCCAGGCCAGCGTATACCGCAATACCAGGGATGACATCACACCGCACAGGAGTGTAATATTCGTATAACCGGCCCCCATCAGGATACCGTACAGCACAAACAAGACGCTTTCGAAAAGGTAGGATAACCCCACCCAGCGGAAGAACGTCGCGCCGGCCTGCGCAACGGCAACGTCCGGGGTCATCAGGCCAATCAGCCTGCCGGGAATGGCCCAGATAATGCAACAGACGACCACGGTCACTCCGATACCGACGCCGGCGCCTGCACGCAATCCCTTCCTGATATTCGGGATATTGTTTGCGCCCAGATTTTGAGCAGTCAGCGCCATCAATGCAGACATAATAGACTGAGGCGGCAGCGTCGCAAAACTGCCAAGCTTGGAAACCGCGCCGGCGGCGGCGGAAGCGGCCGTACCGATCTCATTGATCAGGGCATTCACAAAAGCGAAAGAGAGAGTAACCAGCACGAGCTGCAAACAGGAGGGCAGGGCAATTTTCATCATCGATTTGATAAAGCGCTTGTCAATGGCAAAGTACCCTACCTTAAACTCAATTAACCCCAGGCGCTTGACGAAAATTGTGGTCAGTACAGCGCTGACGGTTTGAGAAATGATGGTTGCATACGCCGCGCCGGCAGGGCCCATACCGAACTGGCCGACCATAAGCAGATCCAGAACAAGGTTGATGACCGTACAGACGGCAACGGCAATCAAAGGCTGCACTGACTCGCCGGCGGCACGAAGGATGGCGCTATTTGCGTTGAAAATATAGACCATAATCGACCCGCATGCGCAAATGGTGAGATAGGCGAGCGCGCCGGCAAAAGCCTCTTCGGTGGTGTTCATGGCACGAAGCAGCGGCACACGGAAAATCAGTGTAATGGCAGTCAAAACTATTGCGATGACGAATAGTATGCTGAAAACGGTACCGGCGGCTTTTGTGGCATCCTCCTTCCGTTTTGCACCCAAAAGCTGACCGACAACCACGCTGCCGCCGTTGGTCATAGCCATAGCAATGACGAGTATAATCTGAATGATGGAACCGCCAACATTGACAGCAGACATACCGGGCGCCAGATTATAGCGGCCTACAATGGACATATCCACGAGACTGTAGAGTGCCTGGAGCAGATTTGCCGCAATGACCGGTAACGCAAAGCGAATCAGCTTTCTGCCTATGCGTCCCGTCGTCAGGTCGCGATAATTCTCATGCAAAGCGTTTTCCGACATAATAAACCTCATTCTGTAACAATATTTTACTTATGATATTGCCAGAGCAAGGAGCGCACATCCTGTTGTTGTCTATATTATCACATAAATACAACAATTGGAACCCAAATAGATAAAGTCTGAATGGAGAAGACGCATGGTAACTGAGAAAGATGCCGTCGAGATCCTTTCATGCGCCGAGGAAAATGGAATTCCCGTCTGGCTCGACGGCGGCTGGGGCGTTGACGCGCTCCTGGGCGAGGAAACAAGGGTGGCGCGCGGGGCTATAAAGCGCGGGAGTCGGACGTCTTCAATATGTTTCCCCGCCGCGCCCGAATGAAGCGCGTGGTGTGGCCGGCGGCAGCATATTACGTGTGCAAAAACTTTAGGAGACATAATGGAATGGAATACATAAACTGCCCGTGTAAAAAGAAAAGCTGCATTCGCCACGGAAACTGCGACGAATGCAGGAAATACCATGCTCAATTAAAAAGTCAAAGACCGGTTGCTTGCGAGAGAAAGCACAAATCCTTAAAAGATCTGTTTTTCAGATAGATTTCAGTTTATGCTCCCAACAGGTGAATATAGTAGCGAATCCGGCCGTCTAAAACAACGTATACACTCAGCCGATTTCGACCATGTAATACTCCAGCAGGATGGAGTCCGGGTATCGTGTGGCGTTCACGATGAACACCCTTTCGTTTAAGATGCTCAGGCTGTCGTCATAGATCTCAAATTCCGGCTTTGTGACGCAGTAGTAGACCTCGGCGGGCGCGATGCCGCCGGAAAGAACGGTCTCCACGTATTCGGCGGGCACAGTGCGGATTCCGTCATTCTGGATGTAGAAGCTCCTGCCGTCATCGAGCCTGACGCCGTATCGGGCGGAAAGCTCCGCTTTGCCGTTGGGGCGCACGACCTGGCTGTCCACGCCGCATGGAAGCACGGTTCCGTGCCAGGGCAGGGCAAAACCAATCAGCTCACCCCCGGTGATGGCAATGAGCTGGCGGCGGCCGACCTTATTGTCCTGTCCGATAAAAACGGGCCTTTCCACGCTGCAGCGGATTTCAAACGCTTTTACCAGTTTCGGTTCCATGAGATATCCCCTTCCTATTCATACTTGCAGGGCTGTGAAAACCTGCCCCGGCGATTCTTGAAATATTTTACAACAATAATCGGCTTCTGGCTACCACCGCCTGTTTTTTTGGGGCTTTTTCGCACGCCCCGCGAGGGCCTCTCCCCCGTTATCGAGACCGACTACGAAATGGAACCCCGCCGCGCCGCGGGCGACTCGTGCCATGAATTAAGGGTTTTCAGACATCGCACCTTCCATCACTTGAGGTGATAGTGTCAGAAAACCCAATTTTTGTTTTTCACGGGAAAGCATGTGTTGTATAGACAGGGATAAATGTAATAAAATGCTTGTGTTGTCAGGCTGGATAACGTTGGATTACAGATATTGGAGATTGAAGATGACTCTGGAAAATATCATGTCAATTCCCAAACGCGAGATACAGGCTTTGTTGGCCACCTCTTGAGTTTTCCAAGACAGCGCCTGACCGTGTCGAAGTCCTGGGGCTTGAGTCGGCCATGAACGAGGCCTGCCGGAAGGCGATGGAAAAACTCGACGCCGCGCTTGCCGAGGTCGTCGCGTCAAGCGAGGTTGACCTTCTGATAAAAGACCCGGCTACAGATGTACGCATCGTCCGCAATCAGGAAACGGCCATCGGGTATCTCTGCGCCGACGCGTACCGCGCAATATCCGGGGCGGATATTGCCTTTGTAAACGGGGGCGGCATACGGAGCGACCTTAAAAAAGGCGACATAACCCGCCGGGATATTCTGCAAGTCCACCCGTTCGGCAACATGCTGAGCGTATGCGAGGCGACCGGCCGGGAAATCCTCGACGCCCTCGAGTACAGCGTGCACGCATGGCCGGCGGAATTCGGCGGATGGCTTTGCCCATCGGGCCTTCGCTTTGAAGTGCACACCTACATAGACTCCGGCGTAAAGATGGACGAGGCCGGAATGTTTGCGGGGATTGACGGCGCGTGCCGCGTCAGGAACGTCTATATCGGGGACGAGCCGCTGGACCTGGACAAGACGTACACCGTGGCGGGCCCCAACTACATGCTCCAGAGCATGGGCGACGGCTATACGATGTTTGCCGACAATGTGTTTACTCAGGACAGCGTCATGCTCGACGTCCAGGTTCTTATCACATACATAACGGAAGGCCTCGGCGGCGTGATCGGCCATACATACGCGGAGCCTCAGGGGCGAATCGTTTTCGTCGAGCGATAGAAAAACTAAGATCGGGAGGGCCAGATGAAAAAAGTAAAAATCACGGTGATGAAAACAGCCTGCTATCCGGACCTGATTGAAAAATACGAAAACCCCATCGAGCACGCCTGCGACATGAAAGTCGGACAGGTGTTCATCGCAAACGGGTGGCGCAAGCCCGAAGGCTTTTGCGACAGCGCGTGGGACAGCCTCTCCCCGTTTGTCATGACCCTTGCCCACGGCGGCGAGGATTTGTACAACGGGTGGATGAAAAACAAAAAGTCCGCCATGATCTCATGCAATGACGGCTTCCGTCCGGTCAGCTTCCTGCTGGAAACTCTGGACGAAGACGCCGATTAAAGCTCATTTATGCTGACAGCTGCCTAGATGGCGGGAGCAGTCCGGAAGAGAAATCGGGCGGGCTGCAACCAGCGTGAAAGCTGCAAAATAAGGGCGGGCGGTGATATTTCGTTAGCGGGTTTTATGGAGAAAAACGGGCTATCAGGGCCTTGCGTAAGGATCAAAATGAGGAAAGGAGCTTGCGCGATGCAGGGGTATGACAGCAAAAAGGCTCTTATCGCAGAGATTGAGAAAACTGCCGCTCTCTTCATTGATGAGTTTGCGGACGTCAAAGAGGAGGACAAGGATAAGCTCATTGAAGGCGTTGACCGTACGCCCGCTCAAATGATCGCTTACCAGCTGGGCTGGCTCGATCTGATAATGGGATGGGATAAGGACGAAGCGGAAGGAAAAGCGGTCATAACACCCTGCGAGGGCTACAAGTGGAACAATCTCGGCGCCTTATACCAAAGCTTTTACGACAGGTTTTCCTCCTGTTCCCTGGCCCGGCTGCAAAACCTGTTTCGCGAAAAAGTAGCCGAGTTTACGCAGTGGCTTGACGGGTTTACGGAAGAAGACGTTTTCACCGCGGGCAGCCGCAAATGGGCGTCTTCCACGCCGTCGAACTGGCCGGTGTGGAAATGGGTGCACATAAATTCAGTGGCGCCTTTCAAATCCTTTCGCGGGAAGATCAGAAAGTGGAAAAAACTCAATGCAAACTAAGCAAAAGCGCCTTAAGTTACAGGGCACTCCCAGGGCGTCTGGGAGCGCCCTTTTTAAGCGGCAAAACGTGCGCCTCAAAGCGTCTTCTCAAACGGACAAGCTAAATGAGCCTGCTCCCTGCCCGCAGGGCAAAGCGCGCCTTATTAAAACCGCCGTTTTTCGAAATTTGGCCTCTCCCGGTCTTGCATAAGGCGGAGCAGTCATGATATAATACGCCACAATACGTTAGTTTATTTTGGTAGTTCGCTAACGGGTTACCGCTTCGCGGCTTTCACAAACCCGTTGCGAATTTGCAAGAAAAGCGGCTTTGCTATGCAAGGCGCGCAAACGGTGCCATATATGCGAAAACTGCAAAAAGGAGTTAAGATGGAATGAGTGGGGAACAGATCCAAATTCTGATTGCAATGTGCATCTACCTCGTCGCCGTCGTCGTAATCGGCCTGTTTTATATGAGGACGGCCAACGCAAGCTCGGAGCATTTCTTCCTCGGCGGCAGAAAGCTCGGGCCGTGGATTGCGGCGATGAGCGCGGAGGCTTCCGATATGAGCGGCTGGCTCCTCATGGGGCTTCCCGGCGTGGCGTACTGGTTCGGCCTGAGCGACGCGATATGGACCGCCATCGGTCTTGCGCTCGGAACGTACTTAAACTGGCTTTTCGTCGCCAAGCGGCTGCGCCGGTATTCTACGCTTGCGGGCAACGCCATCACGATACCGGAGTTTTTCAGCAACAGGTTTAAGGAAAACAAGAAGATCATTCAGGCGATTGCGGCCCTCTTTATCTTGGTTTTCTTCGCGGTTTACGCGGGCAGCTGCTTCGTGACGTTCGGCAAGCTGTTCAGCACGCTGTTCGGTATGAATTATCAGGTCGTTATGATTGTCGGCGCCGTCGTCGTTATTTTGTACACGTTCCTCGGCGGCTTCCTCGCCGAAAGCGCCACCGACTTCCTGCAGGCCATTATCATGATTATCGCCCTGTGCGCGGTGCTCGTCATCGGCGTTATCGCCGCCGGCGGCGTCTCCGCGGTTATCGAGAACAGCAAGTCGATTCCCGGCTTCTTCGAGTTCTTTGGCATCGCCTCGCCGCAGACGGTGGACAAAGTCCAGCAGCTCGACGCGGCGGGCAGGCCTTTGTTCGGGCCGGCCGGCAAGTACGGCCTCCTGACCATCATCTCCACCCTGTCGTGGGGCCTCGGATATTTCGGCATGCCGCAGGTTCTTCTCCGGTTCATGGCGATTAAAAACTCTTCCGAAGTCAAGAAGTCCCGCCGCATCGCAACGGTCTGGTGCGTGATTTCGCTGCTGGCCGCCGTCTCAATCGGCCTCATCGGCCGCACCCTGTATCCTGCGCAACTGCTGACGAAGAGCAGCGCGGAAAACATCTTCATCGTCATGTCCACGGGGCTGCTCCCCGCGTTTCTGGCGGGCATCATCATGTCCGGCATCCTCGCCGCGACGATGAGCTCCTCCGACTCGTACCTGCTCATCGCGTCGTCGGCCTTAGCGCGCGACATCTATAAGGGCATCTTCAAGAAGGACGCCACAGACAGGCAGGTCATGATCGCCTCGCGCATCACGCTGCTTGTCATCGCGATCTTCGGCGTCATCGTCGCGCTCGACGAAAACAGCGTGATTTTCGAAGTCGTGTCGTTCGCGTGGGCGGGCTTCGGCGCCACCTTCGGGCCGCTTATGCTCTTCTCCCTGTTCTGGAAGAGGACGACGCGGACCGGCGCGATTGCCGGCATGGTCGCCGGCGGCGGCATGGTGTTCCTGTGGAAGCTGGCAATTTCCACGCTCGGCGGCATCTTCGCCATTTACGAGCTGTTCCCGGCGTTCGTGTTCTCCTGCATCGTCATCGTCGTCGTCTCGCTGCTCACGAAAGAGCCGGATCAGGCCATACAGGACGAATTCGAAGCGGCCAAGACGTTCGAGTGCTAAGACCAGCCTGCCGCGCTAAAGTGAATATGCAAGAACATGCCAAAGGGTCTCCCCTTCGGCATGTTCTTTTTTGTCTTTCGCTGTTTTGGGCGGGCGTTTTATTTGTTTACATTGCCATATTTCGGTGATATAACTGAAATGACTCGTCCCTGCGCCAAAGACAGATAGAGTTTTAAGGAAGTGTGCGCGCCATGATGGTAAGGAATTTTTCCGACTTTGTCGCCGCCCTTCTCCAGGCGGGCTTTTCGATGGGCGGCGGGAACAGCGAGGGCGTTTTCGCCGTCATCCCGTGGAGCTGGTATGAGCTGCCGCCCTACCCGACGCCTGTCTGCTGGCATACGGGCGACCCGGAGACGGACCCGTGGGAGTGGCGGCTCCGCGTTCTGGAAGAAAGGGACGATATTGCCTACGCGAAGCTGTTTTTTGGCAAGAGCGGCTACATCACACGAGAGTGGTACCCGTATTTTCTCGCCGTGCGGCGCGGCGGCAGGAGCCTCTCGGAAGAGTACTACGAGGGCAACGTCAGCCGCTACGCCAAGCGCATTTACGACGTCATCGCCGCGCACGAGGCCCTTCCCGTTCACGAGATCAAGCGCGCCGCCGGCTTTACCAGAGAGGACGGCTCCGCGTTTGACAGGGGCCTCATCGAACTGCAGCGGAAAATGTACGTGACGATGTGCGGGAGCCAGCGGAAGCTGTCAAAAACGGGCGAGGAATACGGCTGGCCGTCCACGGCGTTTTGCACCGTCGAGAAATTTTTCGGCAAAGAAATTATGGAAGAGGCCGGCGAGATTGACGCGCGCGAAGCCGTCGATGTCATCACGCGGCAGGTCTACAGGCTCAACCCGTCGGCCAATCCGAGAAAGGTCCAGCGCTTTATAAGGGGGTAGCGGCATGGTGCGGCAAGTCCGGTGCGGCATGGTCAACTGCTATATCGTCACAGACGGCGCGGCGGGGATTTTGGTCGACACCGGGAGAAGGGAGGAGTCCCTGCCCGCCGTTTGAAGGCCTGCGCGCCGTATAAGATCCGGCTGATTGTGCTCACGCACGGGCATTACGACCACACGGAAAACGCCGCGGCGCTGTCGGAGCATTTGGGCGCCCCGATTGCCATGCACGCGGACGATGCCGGCCTGATTGAGTCGTTTACGAACCAGCCCTTGCAGGCCAAGGGCGCGCTGGGGAAGATGATTTTGTCCGTCTCCCGGCTGGAAGCCTCAAGGAGAAAGGCAAGCGCGTTTACGCCGTCCGTCTTCCTGAAAGACGGGGACGATTTGTCCGGATACGGCGTTCCCGCCCGGGTCGTCGGGCTGCCGGGGCACACGCGCGGGTCGATTGGGATCGACGTGGGCGGAAAAGAGCTGATTGTGGGCGACGCGCTGATGAACATGCTCTTCCCGGCCGTCTCCCCTCTCCGCCACGACGAGGCGGCGGCGCTGGAAAGCGCGCAAAAAATCGCCTCGCTTGGGGAGCGCACCGTCTATTTCGACCACGGCAGGCCTTCCCGCAACAGGAAATGGGTGAAATAACCGCGCGCTGTTTTTAAGGATTTGCGACAAGGCGCTTTCAGGAGGTTCTTGAAACCGTCCGCACATAAAGCCGCTCACGCAAAGTCCGGCAAGCCCGAAGCGGCATGAAAGGCAAAAGCCGGCTAATACCTGCAGAGCAGGTCGATGCAGAGCACATAATGCGCGCCGCCGGATACCTGATAGGCACAGGAGACCGTCTTGCACAGGTTCCCCGTCGCGTTGGAGATGTACTCCGGCGACGTGTAGATTTCCGCCTTGTTTTTCATCGCCTGGCGGAAGTATTTCTTCGCGCTGTAGTCCTCGCCCGGCAGCGCGGGCTTAAAGTTTTCGTCATACTCCAGGGAAATTTGCGGGCTGATAATCGTGTGGCTCAGCTGCCGCCCCGCGCCGTCGATGACGTACAGGCACTCCACGTCGGGCATGTCCGCTATCGCCGCCTGAAGAACCGCGTCGGCTTCCTCGGCCGTCGCCGCGCTCCGGAGACTTCCGGTGAGCTTCGATATAAGCTCCCGCGCAAGCAGCTCTTCCCTTCTCTTATCAAAGGCGGAGGCGTTTTGCCGGCCCATGAGCCGGTACCGCCGCAGCACGCGCCGCAGGCGCGCCGAGATATTTGCCAGTTTCGCGGCGCCCGCGCTGTTTTCCTGCGCGCAGGCGGCGCTGTTTTCCACGGCCCCCGATATGTCGGTGACGATGGCCGACGTCTCCCTCAGGCTCTCCGCCTGCGCGCGGGACAGTCCGGCAATCTCCCCGCACAGTCCGGCAACTTCTTCGATGGCGCCGCTTATGTTCCGAAAGCTCAGGGCGGTCTGCCGCGAGATGTCCGCGCTCTCGTCCGCCGCAGCCTGGCTCCTTGAGATGAGTTCCGCCGTTTTCTTTACGGCCTCGCCGCACCTTTCCGCCAGCTTCCTGATTTCGCCGGCGACGACGGAAAACCCCCTCCCGTGCTCCCCCGCCCTCGCGGCTTCAATGGCCGCGTTGACGGCCAGCAGCTTCGTCTGCTCGGCGATGCCGCTTATCAGCTTAAGGACGTGGGAAATATCGCCGATGGAGGACCTGACCTTGTCGATGGAGGCGAGCATCCTGTCCATATAGCCCCTGCCTGTTTCCGCCTCGCCCGCAATCGCGCGGACGGCGTCCGCAGCGGCCTTCGCGTTTTCGGCGGTGTGGGCAGTCCTTTCCGCAATGCCGTAAACCGTGGACTTAAGGTCCGATATGAGCGCGGCCTGCTGCGCCGCGCCGGACGCTAAAACGGCGCTGCTGCTCTCGACCTGCCGGCTGAGCGCGTCAATCTCCTCGGACAGCGCCCGGATTTCCTCAAACGACCTGCTCAGGGACTGGCGGATTTTGTACAGCGCGTTTTTAATCGGGAGGAAGTCGCCCTCGTACCGCACGTCCTCCGAAAACGCCACGGCCATATTGCCGGCAGACAGGTGCGACAGGACGCGCGTCATCTCGTCTATGTAGGCGCTAAAGGAGCGCGTCAACTGGCTGATATCGTCCGCGAGGTTTTTTAAGACAACATACCGCCCGGCGTCAATGTCCGCGTCGAGATTTCCGGCGCGTATCTGCCTGGTGCGGGCGCTGATGCTTCTGGCCTCTTTCAGGATTCTCATCCCTCGGCTCCTCCTTTTCCGTCTGTCTCCCTGATAACAAAAAACGCAACGAAGCTTACGCCTCGTTGCGTGTAGATTACTTTATCTGACAAATTCCGAGTTGTCAAGACGGTTGTACGATGACAACGCCGTCTTGCGCCATCATCTACGCGCACCAGTGAAAGAAGGCTTTTTTAATGGACTTTTCCGCTTACTCAAGCTGCATACTTTGCCCGATGGAATGCCGCGTCGACAGAACGGCAGGCCAGACGGGGCGCTGCCAAATGACCGACACGCTCGTCGTCGCCCGCGCGGCGCTGCACTTTTGGGAAGAGCCGTGCCTGTCCGGCGAGGAAGGCTCCGGCACCGTCTTTTTCTCCGGGTGCGCGCTCGGCTGCGTCTACTGCCAAAACCGCGCCATCTCAAAAGGGCTTGCCGGAAAAGCGCTCTCCGCCGCTCGGCTTGCGGAAATCTTCCTCGAGCTGCAGGGCAAGGGGGCCAACAACATAAACCTCGTCACGCCAAGCCACTTCGTCCCGCATATCATCGCCGCCATCCGCGCCGCGCGCGGCGAGGGGCTTTCCATCCCCGTCGTGTACAACTGCGGCGGGTACGAGAAGGTCGAGACGCTCAAGGCCCTGGACGGCCTCGTCGACGTCTACCTGCCCGATTTTAAGTACATGTCGCCCGAGCCGGCGGTAAAGTACTCCCGCTGCGGGGACTATTTTGAGGTCGCCGCCGCGGCGCTTGAAGAAATGATGCGGCAGTCCGGCAGGGCAGAGTTTGACGCGCGGGGCATCATGCAAAAAGGCGTGATTGTCCGGCACCTTGCCCTGCCGGGCTACCTTGAGGACTCGAAGAATATCATCCGGTATCTTTATGAAACATACGGGGATGCAATCACTTTGAGCATCATGAACCAGTACACGCCGATGGACACGGGCGCGGCCTATCCGGAGCTGGGCCGGAAAATCACGCAGGCGGAATACGACGCGCTGATTGATTTTGCCGTCGGCCTCGGCGTCAAAAACGCGTACGTCCAGGAAGGCGACACGGCCTCGGAGAGCTTTATCCCCGCGTTTAACGGCGAAGGCGTCTAGGCTGCGGCCAAAAAAAGATAAGGAGAAAAAGACATGGTCCATTTGGTGTACTGCGACAATGCCGGGAAAAAGGGCGAGCGCGTGCTGGACAAAATCCTGTCCGGGCAAAAAACCATGATCATCCGAAGCGCCTCGGGGCGGAAAATTCCCCACGGCCGGGTGTTTCAGGGCGAGACCCTGTACTTTATGGAAAAAGGGACGGCTCAGGTGGCGGCGAAAGCTACCGTCGTCTCCGTACAAAACTATGTGAAATTAACCGACGAGGAAATTGACAAAGTGTTTGCGGAGAACGAAGAGAAACTCGCCCTCACGGACAGGCAGAAAGCAAGATGGCGTAAAAAGTGCATCTGCCTCGTGGAATTTGACCATGTCGAGCCCATCAGCCCCCCTTTGCCTTTTGAGAGGCAAAACAACATGGACGATTGGCTGATTCTTGAAAAGATTGAAGACGTCCTGGCCGGGACAAGCGTCCCCTATAACTACGAGCTGTCGCGGTTTTAAGAAGTGACGCACCTTTCGGCTGATTGGATTACACCGGCTCCCGCCTTGTGAAAAGCACAGGCGGGAGCTTTTTACTGGTAATTTTTGCTTGCGCGCGATGGCAAACTCGTGTACAATCACGGTAAAACAGCCTGCAAAAAAACGGAAAGGAGCAGAGCCATGATCCGGCCCATTGAAGAAGCGCACATCGGCGAATGCGTGGACGTGATTCGAAGCAGTTTTATGCCAGTCGCCCGGGAATTTGGCATCACCGCGGAAAACGCGCCGCGTTATGTCGCCTTCGCGACGACGCCCGAGCGGCTTCGGCGGCAGTTTTTCGAAGAGCGGCGCCCGATGTTTGCCTATTTCAATCCGGACGGGAAAATCGTCGGCTATTATTCGCTGCGCCTGGAGGGGGACGGTCAGTGCGAGCTGAACAACCTGTGCGTTCTTCCCTCTTTCCGCCACCAGGGCATCGGCGAAAAGCTGCTCCGGCACGCGTTTGCCGAGGCCAAAGCGCGCGGCTGCCGCGTCATGAACATCGGCATCGTGGAGGAAAACACGGTGCTCAGACGCTGGTACGAATCGTTCGGCTTTGAGCATGTCAGGGTAGAAAGGTACGACTTCTTTCCCTTTACCGTCGGGCGCATGATCAAAACGCTTTGAGTCCGGCGGCACGGGCTAAAGCGGTGATGTGTCATGAAAGGGATAAAGGACTACTACAACAAAACGGCGCAGGCGTGGGCCGACAGGTGGTATGGCGACGACGAGCTGCTCCCGTACCTGAAGATATTTCTTACATACCTGCCGGAGCGCCCCCGCGTTCTGGATTTATGCTGCGGCGCCGGATACGAGAGCATGCGACTGAGCAGGCTTGGCGCGGTTGTCACGGGGCTTGATTTCAGCGAGGAGAGCATACGGATTGCAAGAGAGCGAAACCCTCATCTCACATTTGTCGTTTATGATATGCTCGAGGACTACTCTTTTCTCGGCGCATTTGACGGAGTCGCGTGCCTTGCCGGGCTGGTGCACATTCCGGATGAGAAGCTCGCCGCGGCGCTCGGGAATATCCATAAAGTCCTGAAAACCGGCGGCGTGCTTTTTGCCGCCGTACGGGACGGGACAGGAAAGGACGACGCGTCAAGCTGCTTCGTCGTCGACGGTGCGACGTACGACCGCGCGTTTTACTTGCACACCCGCGAGGAACTGGCGCGCGCGGCGGCGGGGCTATTTGACTTTGTGCGGGAAATTATCATGGACGGCCAGCCCCTGTGGAGATTCTACGTTCTCCGGAAACGCGCGGCGGAAGAGTAGAGCGAATTTTTTAGGCGCCTGAAAAGGCGCTTTTTTCTTGCCGGCGCGTGGCGAAAGCGCTCTCACGGGAACACGGCGTAAAACCGAAGGGTTCTTCGCGCCCCCTTGGGCAACGAAGGTGGCGGCGATGATTCAGTATACGTTGACCTTCCGGCTTTTTCATGCCGCACGGGGCGATGAAGGGGGGCTGATTTTAGCGCCGCCCTGCGCTTTCCGCAGTTGCATCGTCACTTTACCCAAAGCGCCGCCATGACGAAACCCGTTTTTTCGGCACACCCGCAAAATTCGACAAATTAGGTATAATTCCTTCGTCCCTGTGATATAATACGTTGGAGTTGTCTTTAGAAGGTGTGTCTGTTTGATACTCGCGCTTGTTTTGTTTCTCGCCACATACGTTTTGCTGCTTGCGTTGCCGAATTACAGGGCGCATATTGCCCTCGGTTCCGCGGCGCTTTTTGTGATTTTAGGCATCCTGCCGCTTGGCAAAGTCTTTTATTCGGTGGACTGGAACGTCCTGATGATGATTGCCGGCACGATGGGCATCGTCTCGCTGTTTATTGAGTCGAAAATGCCGTCGCTCCTCGCGGACCTGATCATCGCGAAAATGCCGAACGTCAAGTGGGCGATTATTTCGCTGGCGCTGTTTGCGGGCATCATCTCCGCGTTTGTCGACAACGTCGCCACCGTCCTGATGGTCGCCCCCGTCGCGCTGACCATTTCGAAAAAGCTGGGCATTTCGCCCGTCAAGAGCATTATCGCCATCGCCATCTCGTCGAACCTCCAGGGCGCGGCCACGCTGGTGGGCGATACGACGTCCATCCTCCTCGCCGGCCACGCGGGCATGGACTTCCTCGACTTCTTCGTCTACAGGGGGCGGCCGGGCCTGTTCTGGGTCGTCCAAATCGGCGCCCTCGTCTCCACGCTCGTGCTCCAGCTCGTGTTCCGCAGGGAAAAGCAGCCCGTTGAAGTGAAGGACAAGACCGTCGTGGAAGACTTTTTCCCCACCATCCTTCTCATCGGCACGATTGTCCTCCTGATTCTCGCCTCTTTCATCCCCGCGGATAAGAAAATATCCATCACGAACGGCCTGATCTGCATGGGGCTTATGGTCATCGGGCTTATCCGCGAGACCGTCCGCTCCCGCAGCCTTGCGGCTTTGAAGCGGACGCTCAGGGAAATCGACTATTTCACGCTGCTTTTGCTCGCCGGGCTGTTCATCGTCATCAGCGGCATCACGGAGGCCGGCGTTGTGGACGCCATCAGCCGGCTGTTCGTCAAAATCAGCGGCAGCAACGTGTTTTTGATCTATACCCTTCTTGTCTGGGCGTCGGTGCTCTTCTCCGCGTTTATCGACAATATCCCGTATGTCGCGACGATGCTGCCCGTCACAAGCGGCATCGCGCAGATTATGGGCGTCGACCCGACCATCCTCTACTTCGGCCTTCTCACCGGCGCGACGCTCGGCGGCAACCTCACGCCCATCGGCGCGTCGGCCAATATCACGGGCCTCGGCATTCTGAAAAAGGAAGGGCACGAGGTCAGCGCCGGGACCTTTATGAAAATCAGCGTGCCCTTCACGCTCGCCGCCGTTACAGCCGGTTACATACTCAACTGGCTGATCTGGCGGTAAACGATTAGAATACGAATCGTGATATATGTCTCCCCCGGTTGCGCGCCAATGCCTTACCGGGGGATTTTTCTTTCAGCGAAAGGCGCGCCCTGACAGCCGGAAACGCAAAACGCACAAAAAAATACCGCCGCGCCGTTTGCCTCATTTTCGCAACCGCGCGCCGCGCTGTTTGGTTATAATAGGAAAAAGATGGACTTGTGCCTCTATTTTATGCATCGGAGGTTTTGTCAATGGGCAGGCTGTCTAAACTGCCGAATATCGGGGCGGCGCTGGAAAAACAGCTGATCGAAGCCGGCATTACGACGGAGGAAGAGCTCAAAAGCGTCGGCAGCCGCGAGGCGTGGCTGCGCATCCTCGCGCGCGACCCGTCCGCGTGCTTAAACCGCCTCTGCGCGCTGGAGGGCGCGGTTCAGGGCGTGCGGTGGCATAACTTAGACGAGGCGACGAAAGAGTCGCTCAAGGCGTTTTACCACCAACACAAGGGATAAAGCCGCCCTCCGGCGCCTGCGGCGCGCCAGCGGCTTGCCCTGGAAAAGCGCCCGCGCCGGAGAGACCCGGCGCGCGGCGGGTAAAGCTTTAACCCCAAGAGGTCAGAACGATGCGGTACACGATTCAGACAACAAAACCCCAGCAGTTTGTTAACATCACGGGCATGGTGATGGACGCGGTGCGGCAAAGCGGCGTACAGAGCGGCCTTGCCGTCGTCTACGTGCCCCACACGACGGCCGGCGTGACCATCAACGAAAACGCCGACCCGGACGTTGTTCGGGACATCCTCGCCGCGCTGGACAGGGCGTTTCCCGTCCGCGGGGATTACCGCCACGTTGAGGGCAACGCGCACGCGCACATCAAGGCGTCCCTCATGGGCTCGTCCTGCACCGTCCTCATCGAGGGCGGCAGGCTTCTTCTCGGCACCTGGCAGGGGATTTACTTTTGCGAGTTTGACGGGCCGAGGCGGCGCGAGTTTTACGTCAAGGTCATGAAAGATTAGCCGCTCTCGGTTGGGCGGGCGCGCACAGGGCGGCAGCCGGCGCGAGCCTGCGGGCGCGTCAAGAAAGCCGGCGCGCACTTGGCGGCGGCATGGGGAGAACCTAGCGGGCGCGCCGCGAAAGTCACCGGCGCGCGCATCGCGGCAGCTGGCGGCACATGGGAGAGCCCGCGGGCGTATCATGAAAGCCGCCGCCACATAGTGAAAGGTGAAACCATCGCCCGCTCCCCCGCCCGGACTGCAAAGCGATAAGGGTTTCCGCCGCGCCCCGAGAGGGCGTTCGGAAACCCTTTTTGCGTGCCAAACCCCTATTCTATTCGCGAAAGGGGCGCGGCGTGCGTGTTTTCTCTTGTAGTTTTCCGCCGCTAAAGTATAATGGAGAAAATACTGCCAAAAGGGGGCCTCAACGTGGCCGAACTGCCCGAAATCGCGAAAATTGCGGGGCAGATGCGCGGCGCCCTGCGCGGAAAAACAATCGAGCGCGCCGAGTTGCTGCAGGAAAAGTGCCTCAACGTCCCGCCCGGTGTGTTTCAAAGCCGGATTGCCGGCGCGCGCGTCGAGGACGTCCGGTATAAGGGGAAATGGATCATCCACCGGCTGGGCAATGGCGAGAACATCCTGCTGTCCCCCGGGATGGGCGCGGATATCCTGTATTTCGAAGACGGGAAGGATGCGGCGGAAAAATTCCAGATTAAAGTCCTCTTTCGCGATGGGAGCGGCTACACGGTCCGCTTCTGGTGGTTCGGGAAATACCTGCTCGCCTCCGACGGGGAGCTTGAGTCGGAGCCGAACACGAAAGACATCGCCATCGACCCCTTCGACGCGCGCTTTACGCCGGAGTACTTTGCCGCGCTGCTCAGGGGCAAAAAGAAGGGCGTCAAAGCCTTTCTGATGGACCAGAAAAACGTCGGCGGCATCGGCAATATGTACATGCACGACATTTTGTTCAGGGCGCGGCTGCACCCCCGGAGGAAAATTTCGGACATGGACGAGGGCGACATCCGGCGCCTGTACGACGCAATCATGGGCGTGCTGAGCCTGTCCCGCTCGAAGGGCGCGTCTGCTTACGAGAAGGACTTCTTCGGTCAAAAGGGCGGCTATGGGATGGACGATTTCCTCGTCGGCTATAAGGAGGGCAAGCCCTGCCCCGCCTGCGGCGCGGCCATCGTCTCCATCAAATCGGGCGGCTCGGCTACCTATATCTGCCCCGCCTGCCAAAAGGCTTGACCACAAAAAGGCTTTCCGGCGGGCGGGCCGCCGGAAAGCCGGTATTGCGCGGCATGCGCCGTCAGCGGGATATGTCGTACCCGACGACGGTCCAGATCCCCGTCTCGTCCTGACGGACAAGGCGCTCTAAATAGACGGCCTTGATTTCGGTTTTGCCGCTGCTGACCTGAACCTTCATGCGCCGGCCGTCGGTTCGGGCGATGGTGAAATCCTCGTAGTCCACGGGGTATTCGCCGGTTATGCCCTCGGGGGAAATCTGCAGGCTGACGAAGACCTGCGCCGTGAATACCGGGTCGAGCCTCCACGGCGAGCTGCCCGAATCGGCGGCGATTTGCTGCGCCTGCTCGGCCTGCATATCCACTTCCACTCGGACTTGCGGTTCAAACGCCTCGTCCGGGCTTTCTCCGGCGGGCGCGGGGCTCTCTTCTTCCCCGATGTCCGCCTCGCGAAAATCCTTGCCCTCGACTTGTATCAGCTCGTCCGGTATGGCCTCTAAAAAGGTTATCTCAATGTACCGCGTTGTGTACTGGATAGCGTTGTGCATGGCTCCCTCTTTCTGGAGCGGGATTTTCGTTTCCTTATCCACCCACAGCTTGTACGGCAAGCCGCCCTGAGGTGTCACTTCCAGAACGTAAGCCGGCCGGCCGGCGACTGTTTCTTCGCCGGCAACCCGCGCGGACTGAGCGGCTTTCAGCGCCTCGATTTCGCCGCCCAGTTCAAAAATAAACTCGTGCGTCTCGGAGAAAACCGGCATGAGCGCGCCCTCGCCGGGCGGCGACTGCCACACTTTTTCCCCGTCGCTGACTGTCATCAGGCCCTGATACGCCCCTTCCAGCACGCCGATGGCATATCGCCCCTGCTTATCCGCCCACACGTCCAGCACCGACTGGACCTGCCGCTCCCCCGCTCCGCTCGTGAAGACGACTTCCAGCGTCCCGTGGTACGCGCTGACGCGGCCGTAGGCCCGCTCCATCGCGGAGACGATATTTGTATCCTTCAGCGCGGCAAAATACACAAGCAGGGCAACGGCCAGCACCGCCGCCGCGGCGGCCGCCGATTTAAGCAGCCGCTTCCCGCTTTTTACCCGCTTGCTTCCCCTCGCAAGGCTTTGGACAACCTTATCCGGAAAATCCGCCCCCGGCATAACGGGCGGCTTGAGGCTTTTCACGCGCCGCACCGCGGCATAGAGGTTCTCAAGCTCCCCGCACTCGGCGGCACCCGGCGCTTTTTCCCAATTGAGGCGGTCTATATAATCCGAGAGCTTTTTCACGTTATTCTTCATGGGACGTCTCCTCTTTGCTTAAAATCACGGCAAGGTTTTTAAGCGCCCTGTACTGCAGGACGCGGACGTGCCCCGCCTTGAGCCCCATCATCCTTGCCGTTTCGGACACGGAATACCCGCGTATAATTCTCAGCTCGACGACTTTGCGCTGCTCGGCGCCGAGCGTCTTAAGCGCCTGCTCGACCAGCATCTTTTCGCCGACGGCCTCCGCCGGGTCTTCTGTAAAGGCCAGGTTTGCGGCCGCGTCGAAGCCGACTTGTATCCCCCGCTTTTTATTTCTGCGCCATCTGTCCTTGACGAGATTTGCGGCCACGGCTTTGAAAAAAGCCAGGTATTCCGCCCGCCCGATCTCACGGAATTTCGGGTATGCCAGCGACCTGATATACGTCTCCTGCGTAATGTCCTCGGCTTCCTCCCTGTTTTGGACTTTATAGTAGACGTAGCGGTACAGCGGCTCCCACGTCTGCCGGCAGACCTCCGCGGCAAACTTCAATTCCTCTTCGTTCATATCGCACCACCTCTTTCCGGAAGCTCGCTCACTTTTTATAACGAACGGCCGGGCCGGAAAGTTACAGGGAAATTGCAAAAATGCGCTTTTCCGCCTTGCTCTGGCAGAACTCCGGGCATAGTATTCGCCTTTTTAAGCGGACGATGCCGCGCGGGCCGGTCCGGCGTTTTTTTCACAGGCTTTTGCCGTTTTTCCCAAGCTGTCTAACCCCCGCGGATTTCCGCGGCAAGAATAAAAAAGGAGTCTTACTCATGAGGCTTTTCATCGCACTCAACTTCACCAACGACGTTAAGGCGCGCATTTGCGAGGTCATCCGCCGGATGGAGGAAAACGCCGAACAGGGCCGGTTCGTGCGGGACGATCAGGTGCACCTCACGCTCGAGTTTCTGGGCGAGGTGCCAAATGGCCGCGTGGGGGCGATAAGGCGCGCCATGGACGCGCTCGACTTTGAGGCTTTTTCGCTGCGCCTTTCGAAAGTCGGCCGTTTCAGGCGGCGCGAAGGCGCTATTTACTGGCTCGGCGTGGAGGAAAGCGACGCGCTGCTTACTTTGCAGAGGGCGCTGCATAAAAACCTTCTGGAAAGCGGCTTTAAGCTGGAGGAGCGGGACTTTACGCCGCACATCACGCTCGGCCGGAAAGTGGCGCTCAGGCCCGGCTTTGACACCGGCGCGCTGTCGGAGCTTGTGCGGGGCGTCGAGGCTGAGATTACAAAAGTTGATCTGATGAAATCGGACTTCGTGCCCGGCGGGGTAAAATACACGCTTCTCTATTCAAAACCTTTGCGCGGCTAAACGCAGCGGCAGGTGAAAACGCACCGGCGCGTCTCACAAGACGCGCGGGCTTTCCCCGCTCGTGCGGTGCACAGTGGCCGCGTCCGTATGAACAAGCCCGCGGCCGCGTTTGGCTACGGCATGTTCACAAAAATAGCTCTCGGCCGCGTTGCAACGTTGCCAACTCACCCGCTGCCGCTTCGGGCGGCGGATGAACACGCTCGCTTCCTTCTGTCAGCGGACGCGTCCACAAAAACACTCTCGAATCTTTTCGGGCGGCGGCTGAGTTCACCTGCGGGCGGCGGACACTTCAGAATGAACGCGCTCCCAGCCGCGTCGAGCGTCGGCCGCTTTCATAATAACGCGCTCAAGGCCGCGTCGGGCGGCGGCGCCAACTCACCCGCTGCCGCTTCAGGTTGCGGGCGCAACCGAATGAACGTGCTCACATTCCTTCGGTCAGCGGTCGCGTCCAAAAGGATATGCCCGTGTCCGCTTCCACTAGAACACGCTCACGGCCTGTCGAGCGGCGTCCGCTTCAACGAGAAACCGCCCACATCCGCACCGGGCGGCGGCCGAGCTCCCCTATTTCCGTCTTTCAGCGCCTTGTGCCCGTGTGAAGAAGCGCGGTTTATGTCCTAACGAACGTTAGGTAGTTTCGCAGCGATCGCATTCTAACGAACGTTCGTCAATGCCGCGCGGGCCTGGATTTCTGCAAAACACGAGAAAAATTAATACAAAACCGCTTGACATATAGTCCACTACTGAATAATATATAATAGTAGATATGGTTTCCTACTGAATACCATAAAGGAGGATGGGCGTGAACGCGCAGTACAAGAAAGGCGTGCTGGAGCTGTGCGTGCTGTCGCTCCTGAAGCGGCGCGACTGCTACGGGTACGAGATTTCCGACTATCTGTCCCGCCGCATCGACATCGCCGACGGCACGGTCTACCCGATACTCAGAAAGCTCAAAAGCGAAGGCCTCGTGACCACATACATGCAGGAGGAGAGCGGCGGGCCGCCGCGCAAATACTATTCGCTCACAAGCCTCGGGCGCGAGGCGTACGCCGCGCAGCGCGCGGAATACCTTGAATTCGCCCGCGCCGTAAACGCTCTGCTGGAGGAGGATGAACATGACTAAAAGCGAATTTCTGCTCAGGTTATCCGACGCTCTGAGAAAAAGGCACGTCTCCGACTATAGCGACATCGTCGGCGAGTACGAACAGCACTTTGCCTTCAAAATGGCCGACGGGTTCTCGGAGGAGGAAATCGCCGCAAAGCTCGGCAGCCCGGAAGACATCGCCGCGCAGTTTGAGAGCGGCGGCGAGGAGAAAAGACAGACGGGACGGAAAACCGTCACGCTCGTGGGGCTCGTATTCTCGGACATTTTCGCCGGCTTTTTCTTCGCCTTTCTGTTTGCGTGGGAGGCCGTGATGGCGGCGTTTTCCGTGTGCAGCGCGGTCATTGGGGCGTTTCTGCTTGCCGGCAGGAGCCCGTGGGCGCTGATTCCTCCCCTGCCCTTTGGATGCGCCGTGGTGTTCGGCATATCTTTGGCCGCGCTCGCCGTTTTTTCGGCCGCGGGGTGCGTGTATTTTGCCCTGTTTATCCGCCAGCTCATGCGCTCGTACGGCCGCTTCCACAAGAACACGCTCGCGTCCGCTTCGGGCGGCGCCGTGCTCCCCCCTCTTTCCGCCTTCCCGCGCCTTTCGCCTCAGGCAAACCGGCGCATCCGGACGGTGGCGCTCGCGGCGCTGACGCTCTTTGCCGTCTGCTTCGTCCTCGGGATTATCGTGTCCATGATTGCCGCGGGCGCGCTTGAATTCTGGCACGCCTGGGGCTGGTTCGGATACGTCCCCAATTGACGGAGGGGCGGAGATGAAAGCCGTCGCAATTACCGGCGCGACGTCCGGCATCGGGCTTGAAACGGCGCGGCTGCTCGCGCGCGAGGGTTTTTGCGTCCTTCTCGCCGGGCGCTGCGCGGAAAGGCTCAGCCGCGCAAAGGCGCGCATCCTGTCCGAAAGCCCTTCCGCCCGCGTGGCGTGCTTTCAGGCCGACCTGATGCAGCAGCGCGAGGTTCTCCGCGCCGCGGCGGAAATGAACGCTTACCTCGACGCGCACTGCGGCGGGCGGCTACACGCCCTGATTAATAACGCCGGCTGCGTGCGGAGCTGGTATATGACGACCGAGGAAGGCTACGAGCAGCAGTTCGCGCTCAACCACCTTTCCGGCTTTCTCCTCACGCACAAACTGCTGCCGGCGCTCCTCAAATCGAACGGGCGCGTGATTATGACGGGCAGCGCCTCGCACAAGGGCATTAAAATCCGCTGGGACGACGTGATGCTGCGCCGCCGCTACAATCCCCTCACGGCGTACAAACAATCGAAGCTGTGCAACATCCTGTTTGCGAGGGGCCTTAACGACCGCTTCGCGCCCGGCCTCCGCGCCTATGTCGTCGACCCGGGCCTTGTGAAGACGGATATCGGCAATAAAGAGACGGGCGCGCTCGTTCACTTTATCTGGTCGCTGCGCAAGCGGGGCGGCGTCCCGCCCAAAATCCCCGCGGAGACGTTCGCTTACCTGTGCCTGAAGGAGCCGCCGCCGGACGGGCTGTACTACTACCGCTGCAGGGAGAAGAAGTACAGCAAAGAGGTCACGCGGGAAAACGCCGACCGCCTGTTTGCGCTCAGCGAGCGCCTTTGCGGCCTTGACGGCGGTTTTGCGGCGCAAGATGAAAGGGCCGGTGCCGTATGAACGTCTTCATCACGGGCGCCGCCGGGGGCTTAGGGCGCGCCCTCGCCGGGGAATGCGCCAGCCGCGGCTACAACGTGTTCCTGACGGACATCAACGAAGAGGGGCTAAATCGCCTCAAGCGGGGGCTTGAAAGGCAGTTTGGCGCCGCAGTGGCGGCAAAGTACTGCGACCTGACGGATCCGCGCAGCTTTGACGCGCTGCTCGCCCACATCGACGCGCACGGGCTTTTGTTCGATATGGTGCTCAACGTCGCCGGGTGCGACTTCGAGGGCGCGTTTACCGAGCGGGAGCGCGAAAAGCTCGTGCAAATCGTGCTGCTCAACAACGCCGCGGCGCTGCGCATCACCCACGCCCTCCTCAGGCGCCGCAGGCCCGGAAGGCGCTTTGCCATCGTCTTTGTGTCCAGCCTCGCCTCGATGTTCCCCATGCCGCTGAAGGCCACGTACGCGGCGTCCAAGCGGTTCCTGCTTGATCTGGCCATGGCGCTCCGCCAGGAGCTGAAAGCAGAGGGCGTGTCCGTTCTGGCCGTCTGCCCCGCGGGCCTTGCGACGACGGACGAGACGCTCAGCAGCATCAGGGCGCAGGGCTTTATGGGGGATGTGACGACAGCCTCGCTTGAAGACGTCGCCCGCCGGACGATAGACCTCGCGCTCGCCGGGAAAAACCTCTATATCCCGGGGCTGGCAGGCCGCCTGCTCTCCCTCCTCGGGAAAATCGCCCCGCGCTCTCTCGCCGCGGCGGTGGTCTACCGGCGGTGGCGCCGCGCCCACCTCATTAGGGCGGAAAAAATCAGGAGCTGAGAACGCCGCTTCTCAGCTCTTTTTCTTTCCCTGCGGAGGCGATACCACGCGCCGCCATCGCGCGGGAGGGCTTAAAACGCGGGAAAAAAGGCGAAATGGCAGCGCCGGCGCACTTTCCGCGCCGAATTGGATAAAATAAGCACTTTTGGAAAAATGAAACAGCACTTTCTCGAAAGCTTCCGCTCTCCTGATGTGCTAGGATATGTTAGATTAATGCGTCCGGGAGCTTCAGGCGCCGCCTTGCCTCTCTCCCCGCGCCGGATGCGCTTAATAAAGCCTTCCTCCAACATATCAGCGCCAATATGAAAGGAGTCAAGACAATGAAACGTATACTGTTTTTATTTCTTGCGCTGTGCCTCGTTTTTTCACTGGCGGCCTGCGGCGGCCGTTCCTCCAAAGCTGACAAGAAGGACGACATGATGTCCAAAACCATCGAGGATCTTGTGAAGGACGCCGAAAAAATTGATTCCGAAGAAGAAGCGGAAAAGTTCGTCGAAGACCTGTTGGGCTGGGAAATTGAACAAGACGGCGACGAAATGAAGATTAAGACGGGCTTTGGCGAAGACGGCGGCGAGGTCACCTTCCGGACCGGCGGCAGCCTCACCTGGAACCCTG
>Ga0134101_1001036_pt1 | contig 24861 bp, 21 predicted proteins | sample 12_3_2metaG_FD_94446 | JGI IMG/M metagenome (GOLD analysis project Ga0134101, IMG submission 94446) | Switchgrass degrading microbial communities from high solid loading bioreactors in New Hampshire, USA - 12_48_3.3_201_A2 metaG | ecosystem: Engineered > Bioreactor > Semi-continuous > Anaerobic...
CTGACTAAAATTGCGGAGGGCAATAGTCCTGATATATACGAGACCAAGATAGCGTATGGTTATGATGGTGACTATGGGCGAAACATTGTTGTTTATGATGTTAATACTAAGGAGACCATAAATGTACATTATTCCGATCAGGTATTCAATCCGCATATATATGGTAATAAAGTGATGTGGTCAGACTTCTTTAACAGAGATGGATACATCCAGATGCATGACCTTGAGACTAAAGAAATTATAGACGTTACCAGTGACCATACAGGTAATACTTTATACGGATCTGATTATGCTGATGCTGGAGCTGACACTGGCACCCACCCCAATATCCATGGTGACAAAATCGTATATTCAAAATCCGGTGATGACCAGTTTGGTTATGCGGGTGTATATATTTATGACATTCCTTCTGCAAAAAGCACTCCGGTCTATATTTATCCAAAAGGGACTCACACAACACCTGATATTTACAATAATACGATTGTGTGGGGGATAGACAGTAACTATGGTGCAATTAATGATACTGGCATCTATATCTATGATCTTTCTGTCACAAACACCTTGCCACCTGTAGCTGAATTTGCTGCAAACACAACCTATGGAGCTGCACCTCTAGTAGTGTTATTCATCGATACCAGCACTGGCGGAGTACCGACCTCTTGGATTTGGGATTTTGGGGACGAGATTTACTCAAAACATGCTATGAATGCAACCCACACGTTTACAAAACCAGGGAACTATACAATCAGTCTGACTGTGGGAAATGAAGCAGGTAATAGTAAAGTAATGAAACCAAATTACATTGTCGTTACTAATCCATTTCCAGTTGCAAACTTCAGTATCAACGCTACCCATGGTTATCCTCCTCTCTCAATTCAGTTTACTGACCTTTCACAAAATGCAACTGGATGGTGCTGGGATTTCGGAGATGGGAATAATTCTACACAAAGGAACCCAGTTCATGAATACACAGATCCAGGAATCTATTCAGTTAATCTGACAGCAAGCAACGAAAATGGTACAGATTCAAAGTTAACTACAATAACAGTAATGCAGCCATTCGGTGTAGGTCCATTTGCTTATATTGCGAACTCCGGCGACAATACTGTATCAGTAATTGACACGGCTACTAATAACGTTACAGCCATAATTCCTGTAGGAAACTATACCATGGGAGTTGCAGTCAGCCCGGATGGAAAAAAGGTATATGTGACTAACTTTTTCGACAGTACTATATCTGTAATTGACGCAGCAAAAAATAAAGTTACAGCCACAATTCCTGTAGGAAACGCTCCTCGCGGAGTTGCAATAAGTCCGGATGGGAAAAAAGTATATGTTCCACATACCGATGTGGGAGCTCCCAGCAACAATATGATTTTTATTATAGACACGGCTACCAACGAGGTTGAAGCCACAGTGCTTGTAGGCGTAGTTCCTTTTGGAGTTGCGGTCACACCGGATGGGAAAAAGGTGTATGTGACTAATCTCGATGATAAAACTGTCTCGGTAATTGACACGGCAACAAACACTGTTATAGCTACAATTCCTGTAGGAAACAATCCTCGTGGAGTTGCAATAAGTCCAGATGGGAAAAAGGTATATGTAGCGTGCGACGAAGGAAGCAATAACGGATATATCTATGTAATTGACGCAGTAAAAAACAAGGTTACAGCCAGAGTACCTGTAGGGGAATTTCCTTCTGAAGTCGCTGTCACACTGGATGGAAAGAGTGTATATGTGACTAATGGTCTTAGTAACACTATATCTGTAATTGATGCAACAAAAAACAAAGTTACAGCCACAATTCCTGTAGGAAATAGTCCGAGTGGAGTTGCTGTTACACCGGATGGATCATGGGTATATGTTACTAACTACGCCAGCAATAATGTTTCTGTAATTGACACATCAACAAACAAGGTTACAGCAACTATGAATGTAGGACGTAGTCCTAATTCCTTTGGGCAGTTCATAGGTTCTCTTCATGCATAACCAATATTCCTTGCTGCATACTTTATCGCCAGCGCTACCAGCGGTTATTCTCCTCTAGCTGTCCAGTTTATAGACTATCGGAAAATGTAGTGTCAAAGAGCTGGGATTTCAGTAATGATGGAATTACTGACTCTGCAAAAATGAATCCAGTTTATGAGTTCGTAACTCAAGGAAATTATACTGTTAATCTGACAGTAAAAAATGTGAACGGTGCAAATTCAAAACTTGCTACAATAAATGTACTGACAAAAAGCAACTCTAGCGGTGGAAACAGCGGTAGAGACTTTGGTGGAATCAGTGAAATCAGTGGAATCAGTGGAAACAGTCACAAAAGTGGCGGCATTGGCGGAGTTTCTCCTGAAACTGTAAGGAATGTCCAGGTCAAGGAACTTTTTCAGGCATTTATTACAAGTGGAAAGCTTGTAAAATTTGATTTCACAAAGAATGCAGCCTATGTTGTGTATGTGAGCTTTGATTCAAAGAGAATTTTTGGCAAAACCGCTACCATTGCAGAACAACTTAAAGGTAAATCTGCTCTGTTTCCGGACTATTCAAAGGTGAAGTTTACAAGTCTTTTCACCCGCGAAGGGTGCGACCTCTAAATAAATCGTGGCGTTTTTATATATTAAGGTATATTTCAATCCACACACCCGCGAAGGGTGCGACACTCATATTCTAACCTTTTTTATTTTCAAACGTATTTCAATCCACACACCCGCGAAGGGTGCGACGATAAACGAGAACGGATTAATTGACGGCGAAACAATTTCAATCCACACACCCGCGAAGGGTGCGACGATAGGGTTTTAGCACCCTCAAACACAGGGAAGAATTTCAATCCACACACCCGCGAAGGGTGCGACATGGGGGAAACGGAAAAACGAGGATGATAAGAAATTTCAATCCACACACCCGCGAAGGGTGCGACAGTACGGGCATGATGCAATACCGAGAGAGGGTTTATTTCAATCCACACACCCGCGAAGGGTGCGACCTGTACTAGCACGTAATAAACCAAGACCTAAGAATATTTCAATCCACACACCCGCGAAGGGTGCGACTATATTCGAGTGATTTAGGGCGGTATGTGTGCAGATTTCAATCCACACACCCGCGAAGGGTGCGACCGTCTTACTTTTTTGTATAAAGTGTAAATATGTGATTTCAATCCACACACCCGCGAAGGGTGCGACAAGTGTTTTGCTATCTTTTTCCACGTATCCCTGGATTTCAATCCACACACCCGCGAAGGGTGCGACATTTAATAGTTGATAATATCCCTGTGTTTGTTGGAATTTCAATCCACACACCCGCGAAGGGTGCGACCTTTGTTCACTGAAGATAGTAAGTTATATATACTTTATTTCAATCCACACACCCGCGAAGGGTGCGACTTTATGTAAGAGTCCATCCCTGCCTTCGTGATAAATATTTCAATCCACACACCCGCGAAGGGTGCGACTGGAACGGTCTCTTCTGATGGAGTACCTGCATTGAATTTCAATCCACACACCCGCGAAGGGTGCGACTGGAGCAGACACCACAAAACGCCTGAAAGAAAGGATTTCAATCCACACACCCGCGAAGGGTGCGACTCGGGTTTCAGGGTAACTGGAGTATATTCTTCGGTATTTCAATCCACACACCCGCGAAGGGTGCGACATCTTCTATAAGGTAATCAAAGGCATCTACTAATTTCAATCCACACACCCGCGAAGGGTGCGACTGATTTAAATCATGTATATAACATCGCTCTATGTGATTTCAATCCACACACCCGCGAAGGGTGCGACAAGAGATTACACATTCCGATATCCGAACGTGGAACAATTTCAATCCACACACCCGCGAAGGGTGCGACAGCGGGGCAATAGCGCCAGTTGCAGCGTTTTCAGATTTCAATCCACACACCCGCGAAGGGTGCGACTCAACAGTTACCGCAACGATTGATGGGTCTTCAAATTTCAATCCACACACCCGCGAAGGGTGCGACGGCCGGAAAGGTTACAAAGTTCTTTTCAGGAGCAATTTCAATCCACACACCCGCGAAGGGTGCGACTATATGGTTTGAAATCATCGAGGTCTATCAGGAATTTCAATCCACACACCCGCGAAGGGTGCGACAGTTAAAGAAGCGTTTAAAATTGCGTTTGGGGTTATTTCAATCCACACACCCGCGAAGGGTGCGACGATGAAAAGATATGGGAATCCCTTTCTCGAAAAGAATTTCAATCCACACACCCGCGAAGGGTGCGACTTACTATGCTGATAAAAAAGCAAAGCTCAAATGGTATTTCAATCCACACACCCGCGAAGGGTGCGACCTTTTAGGAAGTCTTCGTCTTTGAAGACTCTCTATTTCAATCCACACACCCGCGAAGGGTGCGACGTCTATAAAATGACAGTTGACGGCGGGGACGAAGAGATTTCAATCCACACACCCGCGAAGGGTGCGACCACAGCGCATCCCGAAGCAGTCGAAAAGATTCTATTTCAATCCACACACCCGCGAAGGGTGCGACCTTCCAGCTTATCCAAGGCCTTATAGCAAATTTATTTCAATCCACACACCCGCGAAGGGTGCGACGACTCCGGAGAAGCTTCTCGATGAAATGAGTCTGATTTCAATCCACACACCCGCGAAGGGTGCGACCTCATGTTTTGAAAGTTGACACCGATGCGAAGCCATTTCAATCCACACACCCGCGAAGGGTGCGACAAGATAGGAAAACTCAATTACAACCCACAAAGCAAATTTCAATCCACACACCCGCGAAGGGTGCGACTTTATCATCATTTTCCTGAATAATGTTAGCGATTTATTTCAATCCACACACCCGCGAAGGGTGCGACCAGTGTTACCTGTATGTACTCCTTCATTTATAGGATTTCAATCCACACACCCGCGAAGGGTGCGACGTATTACTCCAGGATCACAAACAAAGCCCATTCTTTATTTCAATCCACACACCCGCGAAGGGTGCGACGTCAGGTTTCACGATGAACGCTGACCAAGCTGGGAATTTCAATCCACACACCCGCGAAGGGTGCGACGACTTTCACGCTGTCGCCGTCTGCAATTACGGTTATTTCAATCCACACACCCGCGAAGGGTGCGACTTCATACTGCAGCTAATTTTGACGACTCAATGCGATTTCAATCCACACACCCGCGAAGGGTGCGACCCTTTTGTGGTTCGCCTTTGAGCCAGGCAGGGATATTTCAATCCACACACCCGCGAAGGGTGCGACGATTTTCGTTTCCGAATCACTGCCCGCCGTATTGATTTCAATCCACACACCCGCGAAGGGTGCGACAATGTGGTCCCATGCAAAAAATATACCTTTAAAATTTCAATCCACACACCCGCGAAGGGTGCGACTCGAAGGAGCGAAGTCTTAGCACACAGGCTTGAAGATTTCAATCCACACACCCGCGAAGGGTGCGACATTACTGCATTTTCTACGAGATCAGCCCTGTGCTATTTCAATCCACACACCCGCGAAGGGTGCGACGGTGGAGCCTTTACACAAACAAGTTTATCACATTATTTCAATCCACACACCCGCGAAGGGTGCGACCCCTGCCTCCGAGAGACGAGATCGAAGCATTAGAATTTCAATCCACACACCCGCGAAGGGTGCGACTGTAAAACATGGTATAATAAAGATCTCAAATTAAGCATTTCAATCCACACACCCGCGAAGGGTGCGACTTTTTTTAATTGTTAACGGTGCGAACTAATTTTTAATTTCAATCCACACACCCGCGAAGGGTGCGACGTCAACTGACGACTACCTAGCAGAATTTTACTTATTTCAATCCACACACCCGCGAAGGGTGCGACGCTTATTACCCCTACTTTTCCCTTAAACCACTGAATTTCAATCCACACACCCGCGAAGGGTGCGACGAACCTCTTCCTTTGAAAAACAGCCGGTTAGTTAATTTCAATCCACACACCCGCGAAGGGTGCGACAAGTATGGTCTTGCAGCCTGCGGAGCAGGAAGGAATTTCAATCCACACACCCGCGAAGGGTGCGACAATAAGAGATACTGCTAACGCTGTTTGGTCATGGCTATTTCAATCCACACACCCGCGAAGGGTGCGACTCAAAAAGAATTCCTCTTGATCTACGAATTCCTATTTCAATCCACACACCCGCGAAGGGTGCGACTCCATGAGCCGGGCTTCTTACAATGTCGCAGGCAAATTTCAATCCACACACCCGCGAAGGGTGCGACGTTGTCTATCTTTAGGAGCTTTGCGCCTTCATCAAAATTTCAATCCACACACCCGCGAAGGGTGCGACGTTTAGGCTGTTTAAGAAGCTCGTCAATGTCATTGAATTTCAATCCACACACCCGCGAAGGGTGCGACTTTCCGAAGAAACCGGATTACAGGCGGGAAAACTTCATTTCAATCCACACACCCGCGAAGGGTGCGACCTTGTCGATCTGTGCGCCTCTCAAGCTCCATTAAATTTCAATCCACACACCCGCGAAGGGTGCGACATTAAATGACCAACACACCCCCCGCGACGTTGAAATTTCAATCCACACACCCGCGAAGGGTGCGACCCGATGAATGGGCTGGAAAAGCAATTACAGCGATATTTCAATCCACACACCCGCGAAGGGTGCGACACAAGTAACATTGACATATATAATAATAAATTCGAATTTCAATCCACACACCCGCGAAGGGTGCGACGTTCCGGTTTCCGTTCCAGACTGTCTTACAGGATTTCAATCCACACACCCGCGAAGGGTGCGACTCTTCTTTCCTCTTCTTTGCTTGCTCTTTTCTGTATATTTCAATCCACACACCCGCGAAGGGTGCGACGGTATGATGACGATACCTCTATCCTAATAAAACTATTTCAATCCACACACCCGCGAAGGGTGCGACATTCCCGTAATAGTCATTGCCTGTGTAGCGTGATTTCAATCCACACACCCGCGAAGGGTGCGACCTTCCAGGAGCTTGTTAAGAGGGCAGAAGAAACGAATTTCAATCCACACACCCGCGAAGGGTGCGACACTTTTCCCCAGCTTCGATTACTTCGGGGTTAAGCGATTTCAATCCACACACCCGCGAAGGGTGCGACGATACCTCTGTCAATTCCGAGAACTTTATCACCATTTCAATCCACACACCCGCGAAGGGTGCGACTCCAGCCATGCTTCCCTTGATACCGGAGTCTGCAAATTTCAATCCACACACCCGCGAAGGGTGCGACTGGGAAAGCCCAGGGATGTCTTCTCATCCATGCAAATTTCAATCCACACACCCGCGAAGGGTGCGACCCCCAAGTGGCGAAGGCGTTCACGTCATAGTAAAGGATTTCAATCCACACACCCGCGAAGGGTGCGACTCGGAGAGGGCGGCGCAACATTCGACCCATGTATAATTTCAATCCACACACCCGCGAAGGGTGCGACGTGTTATGGCAATTCAATATATAATTGTCAGCATATTTCAATCCACACACCCGCGAAGGGTGCGACTCTTGAATTGCCGGGTGAAGTAGTGCAGGCCTTCGAATTTCAATCCACACACCCGCGAAGGGTGCGACATCCGTTGTTTCGAACATACCAGATCCAGTTTTCCTATTTCAATCCACACACCCGCGAAGGGTGCGACAAGATGGAGAGTTGAGAGGGTGGCTCACAGCACAGCCGATTTCAATCCACACACCCGCGAAGGGTGCGACCTATCAAAGTCGCAGGCCATATCGCAGCATTTATAATTTCAATCCACACACCCGCGAAGGGTGCGACTTCTGCGTTACACGAAAACGTTTCGCCTTTCTTATTTCAATCCACACACCCGCGAAGGGTGCGACCTCAAGGTCGTGCAACCAGCTCGCACCCTGCAAGAATTTCAATCCACACACCCGCGAAGGGTGCGACCTTAAGGGAGTGCGGAGGCACAGCGAGAAGACCCATTTCAATCCACACACCCGCGAAGGGTGCGACGATTACTTCAGGTTTAAGCGGAACGGTTGCTTTTTCATTTCAATCCACACACCCGCGAAGGGTGCGACAGTGTGATCCAAGTATGTATACAGGTAAAATCCAATTTCAATCCACACACCCGCGAAGGGTGCGACGCCTGCTCTTGATTCTTTGTTTGTTTCTCCGAAATTTCAATCCACACACCCGCGAAGGGTGCGACTGTAAATAAATTAAGGTTATACTTCTACCATTTTGTATTTTTCTGCCTTAAAAAATTTTAAGTATTGGATATAGATATAAACCGTCACAAAAATTAAATATTATGAACAAATTTTTCCTGCGAACCCCCCAGGGAATCGATGTTTACTACAGGTTCGCAGACATCATGCAAGTAATAAACCTTCTGGGTCGTACCCTTTTTTCGCGCCAAAATGCTCCACTCGATTTTTCCAGTTTTTACCCAGATAGTAAAATCTGAGACTATCTTTATCCTCGTCCATAATATCACATAAAGAGTGTTTAAGTTCTGCAAATTGCGCCGGATCCACAAGGCACTCAAAAACAGAGTTCTGAACCCTTTGTCCGTAATTTTCACACTCTTTCGCCACTTTTCTCAGCCTGTTTTTTCCGCCTTCTGATTCTGTATTCACGTCATAAGTTACCAGTACCATCACTATAAAACACCTCAATTCATAAAAAATGGCGGATAACCGTCTATGTCTCCTCTTAAATAACGAGCCAGCAGCATCGCCTGCACATATGGGATTAGCCCAACCTGGATCTTCTCATTTAGGTATGGGTGAGTAATCTGATCCTGTTTTCTCTTCTGCCAGGCAGCAAGTATGTTTTTTCTTCCGTCTTCAGTCATAAGGACAGCTCCGTTTTCCTTTTTAAGGAAGTCTTTTCCATCAACCTGCTTAAGGTTAACCATGCTCAACGCGAGACGGTCAGCCATGAAAGGTCTTAGTTCTTCCATCAGGTCAAGCGCAAGACTTGGTCTTCCAGGGCGGTCAGTATGGAAAAAGCCGACATACGGATCAAGTCCAACAGTCTCTAAAGCGGATTCAACATCATGTGCAAGCAGCGTATAAAAAAAAGACAACAAAGAATTCATATTATCTAGAGGAGGCCTCCTGTTCCTCTCAAAAATGAAAAAACTGTCTTTTTGCTTAAGAATGAGTTCGTCCAGTGCGTCAAAATAAAGTTTCGCACAATTTCCTTCAATGCCGCGAAGAGAATCTGGATTTAAACAGAAATCAATATTCTTGAGGTTCTCAATCAGCAAATTACTAACTGAGCGGATTTTATCTACATCGATTACATCTCCGTGATCACGGATACTCCTTCCAAGAACCGTTCTGCAGTTGACAATTTTTCCTATAATAAAGCATTTGGCGAGATCCAGAGAATCCTCTTTGTTATCCGCTTTTCGGTACTGAGTACGTCTCAGAAGAACGTTTCCTCTAATTTTTCCATTAACACGTGCCAGGAATTTCCCATTCGGGGTCAAAAAAGACAGTCCAACTTTATTGTCAGTACAGAGTTGCATCAATTGGGGGCTTGCACCCATATATGCAAAGCAAACTATCCCCTCAAGATTATGTATGGGAATACGAAATGTTTCGACGTCTTTTACCTTAACAACAACGTTTTCCCCATCCCTTAGAAGATAGGATTCCGGGGTTGTGACATATAACGTATTCAGCAGTTTTCTCATGGATTAAGACCCCTTTACTAAGCTGAAATCCGAATAGAGGAATGCTTCTTGGCATATATCTCTGGAGATTTGATTATCTCATATCTCACCGTTACATGCCTTATCCAAATGGTTTCTGACATATTTGCGGGCGGAAACAGATTTCTTCGTTAACTTAGGAACACAGACATCTACAAGAGAACAGTATTTGCAGTTCCGGGATTTTTCAGCAGATGGGGTAAGCTCTTTCTTAAAGAGATTATGCATCTCGTCGGATAAAGTAACCACAAGATTTCTCAATTCTTCGGTAATTTCAAGCTGAATTCGTCTCCTTATTTCATTATAATAGAAATCAGCAGAGTTTATAGTTACATTAAACATCTCTTCGAGGCACATTGCTTGTGCACAGAGCTGCACTTCATCCCGCTCGTCAATCTTTGGTTTGCCCCTTTTATATTCAACTGGACGCATTTTCCACAAACCTTCATAACCAGGAAGAGAAATACCATTTTCAGATCGGACATACTCAATAACATCCGCAACACCATAGAGTCCAAGTTGATACGAAACCAGTGGAAATGCTCTTGACAACACAACATCGCCTCTGCTCTCTTTAAGGAATGGATTATCCACGCGCTCATGGAGAAAGCGGCCTTCAGTTGTCTGAAGATTTTCTTCCCACTGGCGTTCAATATGAATTAAAGCCCATTGGCGCTTGCAAAAATGGAAATGTTGTATGCCGGACAACGAAAGCAATTCGTCTTCAGCATATTTCTTTTCGATCATAATTTCTCGATCATCTCAACGCCGTTCGGCATGTCAGCTGAAATTGTTACTTTGTAATCCGCAAAAGAACGAGCAGGCATATCACGGGAAAGCCTCTCCACCTTTACCTTATCAAACAGTTTATGAGACTGACAGCAGCCAAGTTCGCTGTTATGCTTGAAAACAATAAGTTTTCTTGCTGATAATTTTCCCCTTGCTGCCGAATGGTCATGCTCGAACATATTTATCAGGCTGTCCCAGAGAAGTTCCAGGTCATCTTCCTTAAATTCGGTCTTTTTAGCCAGATGGGCGGAAACGTATCCTTCTGCACGGTATAAGCCATAAGGTACAATCTGTTTTTTGCCCATGGTCTGGCCTTTTTCAGCATCTTTCTCATTGGTAACAGCGCATCGAGTGACTGTTACTTCTTGCTGAAAAATCGGGTCAATGCTGCGGGCAAAACTGAACTGTACAGGTCCCCTTACCTGACCACAGTTTACTTCCGTTGTCATCACTGCACCGAAAGTACGAATGTCATAAAAATTCTGACACATGAATTTTGTTAGTTCCTCTTCTTTTGGTTTTTTGGAATCCGGGTTTATTCCAAGGTAATCATAGGCCTTTTTGTGCTGGTTATTGAGAACTGCACCGGATTTAACATATATGTCATAACCCGCGTTTCCGCTTTTCAGAAGGTCAACATAATCTCTGACCTTTCTCTTGAGACAGACATCAGTGACAATTCCGTTTCCGGTCTGGGGGTCAACCCTGGGCATATTACCCATATCAGGATCACCATTCGGGTTTCCATTTTCTACATCAAACAGCAGCACAAATTCATATCGATTCTTGATGATTTCGCTCATAATGACACCTCCTCATTTAAAGGAACCTCTTTTTTCGTGAAAAAAGCCTTACGCTGGTGATAGTAACCAAGCATGAACATACCCTGATCTTCGAGATTCAGGTATGCAGGGAACTCATCCACACCTGCCAGAATCTGTTCGATTAGCTGGTTGGACCTGAAGCCCCATTCGGACTTGGCAATGTGGTGTTGTGCAAGTTTTAACAGCACCGGAAACACAACTGCGGGTGTTGATGAAGCGCTGCTGAAGTACTTGCTGTTAATGGTGCTCTTCATCTCTCTATTCGTGTCATTTTGTGCCTTTTCAAGAGCGGCAAACAACCTCCCAAGGCGGTATGGCACACTTAAACTCTCCTCGTTTAAACTCATGGTAATCAAATCCTGATTCAAATTCGATAATCCAGCTCTGCTCAATCTGAGCAGATACGCTTTGATAAAACCAGCTCTGACAAAATTTATTGAACCATCTACTTTTACACGGCTCAGGATCGCATTATATAACGAGATCGGATAGCCTGTACCGGTAAGAATAGAGCGTAAAATAAGACCACCAAGGAGTGGAGAAACTGTTTTTTTGTCGGAACTCTGAGGGACTGTCTCATTCAGCAGGCGGTATATTGAGATGCACCGTGGACCATAATAATCTCTGATGATCTCCATATCCAGATGGTGACGGGCCACTTTTTCAATCAAATTTCCAATACTGTCAATATACCAGAAACGGACTGCAAGCCGTGCATTATTAGGAGACAAACCAAGAATGTAGAAGTTGGTCTCAGGATCTGTCCCAATATCTTCTTGATTTACTTTCTTGCCGATTCTGATCTTATTGAGAATTCCCTCTATCTCTTTAATTCTAGTGATGTCCTGTACTCGAGAACCCTCGATGTTTTTTTCTTCTTTCTTCTCTGGTTCCGGAGGGTCAAAAAAGAATTTGACAAGTTCTTCACAGGATTTTTCGCTTGTCTCAGCCCAGAAAACAACTGTCGTATCAGCGATCCTTATCCTATTACTCTGGCTTGAAAGAAGGTGATTCAGGGCAGTTGTATACTTAAACATCGCGTATTCGCTAATTGGAGAATTAAAACTCTGTTTTTTTCCATAAGAACAGAAAGCATCGTTATTGAAACTGACAATTGAAGCACCTGCCGATTGAGCCCCAACAACTCCCTTTATTTTTTGATGTATCTTAGCTACCGGCTCTACTTTTCCACTTATCAGGCATTGGGAAAATGTGTTGTCAGTTTCATTCTGAGAGTAAGTTTCCCAGGCATTTCTAACCGCACTTTTCTGATGTAAAAAATTCCCATCACACTCAAAAACACAGTTTCCACCAGCAAGAAGGTCATCTTTATATTCTCTGGTCTTTGGATTTTCAAGGAATTCTTCTGGATTCCATCCGTCCAGAAAAGCAAGGAATCCACGGACCTCTTGATCGTCAAGACCATCCAATATACTATGGTGAAGGGTTTTGAAAGTCTCAAAACACTCTCTGGAACGCCGATGAACAAGAGTGACTTCTTTGTCATTCTCTTCTAATACCGTATGTTCAACAGAATTCTCTTCAGATGAAGCAAGATTAAATTTTTTCTCAAATTCACTTCTCTTTACTTTTTCTACACCAAAAACATACTTTGCATTATCGCAGACAAAATATGGAAACACTCCACTAGCACGGGATTTCTGGATAGGAACATCCATATCTTTGGGTTTTGGCTTCTTGTCATCACTTCTCAGATCAACAATATGGGAAAGAAAGCCATCAGGAGTAATGACAAGGGCAAATGAGACCTTAGCGTTACTATATCCAATCTTTGGAATATTGACATTCTCGTCTCCTTCAAGAACATCGTAATGGCGGCAGAGTGATTGGATGATCATGAGACTCCCCCATTAGACAGGCATTTCTGAACATCAATAACTCCGTCCACCATACAGGCACGGAAAAAGACGGCTTTCATCTCATCAGAAAAGTCAATATCATAAAGCATGAATCCAAGATCTTTTTCTCCCTCTTTTTTTCCATAATAGTAAGACATAGGAATTTCGTCATCAATTAACTCAAACTGGACTGGAAACTCACGACAGCCAAAATAAGGATAGTGGAAACATTGTCCTTTTCTCATCCGCCGAAGTGCAATGTTGTAGTATTTTTCTACCGTGTCATCAGGCCCTGCACGGTCTGTCATCTCAAAATGTGCCTCGATTACATAGCAGACATCGCGCAGAACAAGGGATGCCCTTTGAACAGTATCCTCTGTGGAATCCTGATATAGAGCAACATCGCCTCCTTTGAGCGCAGCTTTTACTTTACCTGTAGGTATTTTTCCTGGTCTTTCATTTCTGCGGATATTGTCAAACTTGATCGGGTTCAAAACATGAATTCTATCAATTTTCCAGAAAATCGCAGGCTTCCAGTAAATTGCTTCAAGAATTCCTCGCGCTGCTGAAGGAGTTATCACATCGTAACTTACACGTTCAACTTTCATTTCCGGTCGTGTGAAGCAGGCATAATCTCCCCATACTTTCAATTTGATTCCAAATCCTATTCCAACCACCTCCTTAAGCAATCAACAATAAGTCTTCACCATTGTATTTTCGATTTAAAAGTCCAGTATCTTCAGAATAATAATCTTCCAGTTTATTCAAAACAAAAAATCTATCCGCTATTGAAGAAATCGCATTGTCTTTTTCGAGGACCTTGAACTCTTCAACATAAATGCTTACTGTATATCCCTGTAAATTTCGAGCATATTTCCCAGGAAATCCAGTCTGTTGCATCTGTTTGATTATTGATCTCGCCTTATCATCATACGGGATAATGATATCTCTCGTATCATTCTCAATAAGATTGAATGCATTAGCCACATCCTCAAATGGAAATGCAACATCTCTTAATCTTTCTTCAAAAGAAGGAAGAATTCTTTTTTTATCAAGCCCATCGCCCTCATAGGAATAAAGTTTCTCAAAATAGCTGTCCACTGCAGGGAGTGAGAGAGGATCGTCCCATTCTTCAAAGATCATGCTCCCAATTTCGGCAACCCGGCTCTGCCAGTGCGTTGCTTTCCCATAGTCTTCAGTAGATCGAAAGATATACACTTCTCCAGAAGCCATTTTTCCTTCACGGTTACATCTTCCAGAAGCCTGACAGACAGAATCAATTCCAGAAATTGCTCGATACACGGCAGGAAAATCGATGTCAACTCCAGCCTCAATCAATTGGGTGGAAATGACGCGGCATTCAGCTCCGTTTTTCAACAAGCTTTTGATTTTCTTCAGTTTCTTTCTCCTATGAACCGGACACATTCTCGCACTCAGGTGATAACAACTTTTCGATTTAGAAAGTTGCCCATAAAGATTCTGTGCATGTTTACGTCGTGTGTTGGCAATACACTGAACTTGTTTATTCGCTTTTAACTGAGCTGAAAGTCTTGCACTTATATGATAACGGTTATTTGATTTAGAAAGTTGCTCATACAGATTTTGTGCGTGCTTACGGGTATTAACTATGCATAAAACTTGTTTATGTTTTTTTAGCCTAGCTGAAAGTCCGCTATCGGATATATCTTTCAAATCCGTTACATGAACTCTCCTGAAGGCTTCGTACAGCTTCTGAGGTGAGCGTATAATCTCAACAGGCTTTACATCTTGGTCTAGAAGACCATCGAGATTAGGCTGAGTAGCCGTACATATAACGACTGTAGATCCATAATTGACTACAAGTTCAGAGAGTGCAGCAAGGCAAGGTTTTAAAAAACCTGTAGGTAGCATCTGAGCTTCATCAAGAATAATAACACTCTTTGCCAGGTTATGCAGTTTCCGACATCGAGAAACTTTGTTGGAAAAGAGAGACTCAAAAAACTGGACATTGGTTGCAACGATGATAGGAATATCCCAGTTTTCAGATGATAGTTTCAGTTTCTCCTGTGTACGATCATTATTTTCAGATCCTTCATTTTTTGGGTCATAGTTACTGTGGTGTTCAAGCACATTTTGATTTCCAAAAATCTCACGAAATACATCTGCATTCTGTTCTATAATGCTCGTGTAAGGTATTACATAGAGAATTCTGTTCAAATTATGTTTTCTCAAATGATTCAGAGCAAATGCCATTGATGAGAGTGTTTTTCCTCCACCGGTAGGGACAGTCAAAGAAAAAATCTGTGGCGGCAATTCTGCCATCTCTATACATTGTTCATAGATTTCTCTTCGATATCTATTGATAGGATTTTCTTCAGATGTTGAAAGTTTGGCTTTCATGTAGTTGTCAAATTTTAAAAAAAGCTCATCAAACGACTCGTATTGCCCTCTTAAAGAGAATTTGTCAGGCGAAAGAAATCGTTCAGTATCAAGAAAATCTGCATCGACAAGGCATGAGAAAAGCATACGGATATAAAATGAAATTGCAAACCCCATCTTATTGTTAATAGGAGTCAGACTGGGGCGAACTTTGCTTAGGTCTGGAGCCGAGATCTCATTTTTGTATGCAGAATAATCCGATAAAACAGGCCTTGATAAACGTTCATCGAGTCCACATTCTTTAGTCCCATAATTGAGAAGGCCTCCGTGGTGTCCCGTTATAATATATTCAAGTATCCGACTCTGAAATATTCCATAGAGTTTTTTAGCTTCTAATGCGCCGGCAGTAGAATGATCAACTCTGATCTTGGCGCCATCTAAACGTCTCTGAAATTCAGGCGAGTATTTCCCAATATCGTGCAATAAGCCCGCAGAGTATCCGAATTCTTTGGCATTAAATTCTCTAGAAAATCCTGAAGCAATATCTGCTACATTTTCTAGGTGATCTTTTAGGAATTGCCAGTCATACTTATCTTGTCTGTCTGTAGAATGGGCATAATACATGATATATCACATTAATAATCGTTCATTAACTGCTGCTAATGTCTCTTAATACCAGATTAAACACACAAAATAAAACGAACACTTAGGATTGAAAAAAAATCGAGATCTAGAGTATGGTTCTGATTCTTAAATCTATGTAAGATAAGAAACTAAGGTTTCATATCAAGAGATATCCTTTATATTGGAAAAACCTCTCCACTCTTAATAAAATAATTTATTTATTTAATAATATGCATTATATATTTTCATAGATATCACTAAATGGGTAATCTCAGTTTTATTTATTGATATTCGTTAATTAATCATAAAATATTAGATAGGTTCTGATATTTAAATATTGAGTTTTTCATTTATAACTAATATTTTTTTAAGGGTGATTGAATATAAGGCAAGATTAAGTTTTAGTCAAAGATTTATGCTCTTATTTCCAATTTTACTGCCTAAGTTCCAATAAAAAGGGATTTATTAAAACTTGTTTAAAGAATAAAAATGTTTAATTCCTAAACCTTTCTCGATTCATTTATCTTTTATGAAGTACAGGCGTCTATATTTAACTTGAATCTAGCTCCTTGATATGATTTTTACAAGCAGTAAAGATTTCAAATAGAAGAATTTGATCTAAAATTTCCTTTGAGTCTCTATCAATAAACTTGCTAATTCATAATTAAATCTCTAAAGGTTTAACGAGAAATTTCAGCAAATTTTTAGTCTTTGGTATTCTGACATATTGACAATACAAATCTGTACACAAAAATTTAGGTGTTTGAAACACTCAAATTTAGTTTCTAATAGTTTCAAAGATCTGAAATAAAATTGAATCTCGAAAATAACTAATAAGAACGGAAGTAAGGATAGAAGCTACTAATGATTAAGAAAAAAGGAAGAGTGCGAGGGGTGCGATTCGAACGCACGAACTCCTACGAGACTAGACTCTGAATCTAGCGCCTTTGACCTGGCTGGGCAACCCTCGCACGATATAGCTTATGTTGCAGCAGCAATAGTAGTGCTCTTTGTTCTTATACTTTTTCCTTGAAAGCCTGTTCGGAGGGCGAAATTTGTCCGAACTTTTTTAATAATTCTTTTTTCCGTGTATAAAGTTTAACCAGTTTTAAACTTTACTCTTTAAGCTTATACTCAAAAAACAGGAGGCGAAAAACCTTTTCATATCTATAAATTATAAAAAGTTGGGATTGATGAAATTTTCATCTCATCAATTTCAGGATAAGGGCTTTTTGCGCATGCAGGCGGTTTTCGGCTTCCTCGAAAATTACGGAGTTTGGTCCGTCCATAACGTCATCCGTAATCTCAAGCCCGCGCCTGGCTGGGAGGCAGTGCATAACTATTACATCCGGTTTTGCGACCTCGAGGAGTTCGGTATTGACCTGGAATTTGGCAAAGTCCTTCAGGCGCTTCTCCTGTTCGGCTTCATCACCCATTGAGACCCAGACATCCGTATAGATAATATCGGCATCTTTTGCAGCAACTTTTGGGTCGTCTGTAATTATGAACTTTCCTCCGAGGGTTTTTGCTTTCTCAAGGAACTCAGCTTTTGGCTCATATCCCTTTGGGCAGGCTACAGCAAATTCCATTCCCATAATAGCCGAACCGAGCAGGGCAGAGTTGCAGACATTGTTTCCGTCTCCCACCCAGGCGAACTTCAAGCCTTCGAATTTCTTTTTGTATTCCATTATTGTCATGAAATCGCCCAGAATCTGGCAGGGGTGTTCCAGATCCGAAAGTGCGTTGATGACGGGTATTGTTGAGTATTTAGCTAACTTCTCTACAGTTTCGTGTTTCATAACTCTAGCCATAATTCCATGAAGGTAGCCTGATAGGGTCCTGGCAGTATCTTCAATAGTCTCTCCTCTTCCTATCTGGATATCCCTCGAGTTAAGGTATAGGGCGTGTCCCCCAAAGTCGGTCATTGCAACCTCAAAAGATACCCTGGTTCTTGTGGAAGATTTCTCGAAAATCATCCCGAGGCTTTTGTTCTTCAGGAACTCTGTAGGTTCTCCTGCCTTGCGTTTTGCTTTCAGGTCTGCGGCCGATTCGAGGAGCTCATAGATCTCCTCTCTGGTTAGGTCAGTTATTGAAAGTACATCCTTCTTCATCGCTTCAACCCCGACATTATTCTAGCAAAGCTACTCCATTCTAGCTAAATTTGCTTCATTCTGGCTGAACTTAAACTTTATATTACTGCTATAGTACTTATTTGCACGCTGTATATCTGCAGGACTTTTTCAGGCATTTAACAAAATTTTCAGGAGGTTTGCCTTATTTTCAAGAGGTCAGCCCCTGAGTTCTTTCATATGGTCAATTCTCTTCTGGATAAGAGCAGCAGTTCCAATATCTCTCCGGAAGAATAGCTTTCCGTGGAGGTTCTCAAGGGCGTTCTGGGCAATCTTTTCGGCTTCAGCTATAGTTTCTGCAATCCCGACTACTGCAATTGCACGGGAAGTAGTTGTGTAAATTTTTCCTTCTTTTTCATAGACGCTGGCATAATAGATGGAAGCTTCCCCTATATCTCCTACAGTTACCTCGCTGTCCTTCTCAGGTTTATCAGGATAACCAGCAGGAACTGCATATTTACACACAGTTGCTTTTTTACTGAAGCTTACAGGCAAATCTCCAAGGGTACCATTAACCACTGCAGACATAATCTCCACGAAATCGGTCTCAATCAGGGGAATTACATTCATAGCTTCGGGGTCGCCGAATCGCGCATTAAATTCCACGACCTTGGGACCGCTGGCTGTAAGGATAAACTGCCCATAGAGCACGCCCTGATACCCGGTTCCTGTTTCCTCGTAAAGCGCCTTCACGGTATCCTTCATGATTTTCTTTGCTTTTTCAAGGTCGTCAGGAAGCATAAAAGGCAGGAGCTCTCCGGCGTCGCTATATGAACCCATGCCGCCTGTATTGGGTCCCACATCTCCCTCATAGGCTCTTTTATGATCCTGCACGGCAGGGAAGAAAACAAGGCTCTTTCCGTCCACAAAGGCCTGAAGTGTGAATTCCTCTCCTATAAAACGCTCCTCGATAACTACAGGTCCCTTCTCAAGAAGCTCGCTTGCATAGGCTTTAGCAGCTTTAAGATCAGGAAGCTGATCTCCCATGACTTTTACACCTTTGCCCCCTGTCAGGCCTGAGGGTTTTACCGCCACATCGCCAAGTTTTTCTATGAAAGCATGCGCAGGGTTTTCCTCTGTGAAAACCTCATAGGCAGGGCAGCCTTCAATTCCGTATTTTTTCATGAAATTTCTTGCCCAGGCTTTGTCAAATTCTATAATTGCACAGGCTTTTTTAGGTCCTACAACCGGAATTCCGGCTTCCCAGAGGGCATCTGCAGCTCCTGCTGCAAGGGGGGCTTCGGGACCTATGAAAGCCATTTCGATATTTTTGGCTTTTGCATACTCAACGACTTTCTCAATTTCAGTTTCCTTCTCAAGGAGAAAATCCTCACAAAGAGCGGCAATTCCGGGATTTTTTCTCGCCATTAACGCATAAAGGGAGGGTTTATGCTTGCTTTTCTTGATTCCTTCGGCGATTGCATGCTCCCTTCCGCCTCCACCGATAAGCAAAATTTTCATCTTTATTCTCCTGTTTTAAAAAGATTCTTTTTACATTCAAGTATAAGTATGGTTTCAATATGTACTGATATAAGGTGAAATAGATGAGATAAGAAAAAGGTAATGAATTTCAGTCCTCAAAACCTTTCAATGCTGCTTTATACGCTGTCTCTTTTTATTGATAATTTGTTGGCAATTTAACTAAATACATTTAGTAAGGAATGTACTGAAGGACTTCCTAATTCTCTATTTCTTCTAATAAATATCTTGTCATTGTCAGGCTTTAAATCCAACTAATAATTTTCCTTTTTGAGATCGATTTCATATTTTTATTCCAATTTTTTCCAATAATAAAAAATTCATTTTCTCCTAACCGAATACCCGGTTTTTCTTAGGAAGGTGAGAACACGTACTTTCTTTTAGATAAAAACCCAATTTTTATAAAGTAATAGTGGTTAGATTCTTTCAGGAGATGAGAAACACGAACCAAAATCCATATGAAGTTTTCCAGAAAGAATGTCCGGAAGTAGCAGCACGTTTTAATGACCTTATCGAAGCCCAGAAAGCATTAAAGGGCCTTGATGCCAAAACAAAGCAGTTGATCAACATAGCTATCCAGACTGCAAATCGAAATCCAAGAGGTGTACAGATGCATGCAATGATGGCAAAAAGCGAGGGTGCAGCTCGTGAAGAAATTATTGCTGCAGTGGTACTAAACCTTCATCACTCCGGTTTTGCTAACGTTCTTGAGTGTCTTCCTGCAGCAATTGATGGGTTTGAAGGTAAAATCTGAAACTTCCATGCAGGAATGTGCTCTCGAACTTTCCTTATTTTAAAAGATCGCTTGCACTCACAAGAGGAATAAGTTCCGTACCTGCTTCGTTCAAGTTTTCTTTCGCTCCTTCTTCCCTGTCCACGACGCTAATAACGTATTTTACGCTTGCTCCAGTTTCCCTGATAACATCAATTGCATCCCTGACCGAGCCTCCGCTTGTGGTCACGTCTTCAAGTATTACAAGCCTGTTTTTAGGTTTAATGTCACCCACAAATCTGCTCTTTGTACCGTAGTCCTTTACAGCTTTCCGGACTATGAGCAGAGGAAGTTCGGTCTCCAGGGAAACTGCGGTTGCAAGCGGCACACCTCCAAGCTCCACCCCTGCTACTATGTCCACATCCATTTGCTTTATTCTGGATGCAGCCTGCTGCGCTATAAGTTTCAGAGTTTTGGGGTCAGTACTGGCTCTTTTTATGTCTATATAGTACTTGCTTTTCTTTCCCGAGGCAAGCGTGAAGTCTCCGTAGCGGACAGCTCCACAGGCTTTGAGGGCTGCGATCAGTTCCTGCTTCTGCGTCTCTAATTCACTTTCTGTTTCCGATTTTTTCATAGTCTCACCGGTTTGCAGTCTTATAGCTCCCTGTCTTTTATTAAATCTTATCTGTCCAGTATTACCACGGTTCTTTCTTTATGCCTGTAAGGTATCCTATTATATTTGTTGTAAGGTGCATCAGAGGTGTAGTTATAAGGATTATTATCATTATCAAGGGCGTAAAATTGCTTATAAACCATTCCGGCGCTGTAAGGTATGTAAAGACCCACGCTCCTATTACAAAGTCCAGCTGGTCTACGAACGGAAGCGGAGCTCCTCTTTTCAGGCCCATCCTGCGCTTGAAGAAGCTTTTGAACAAATCTCCGAAAAGCGAGCCGAAAGCAAGTGCCAGGACAACTTTGAGAGCTTCTATGTAGTTCGGGCCAAAAGATGGCATCTCGATTCCAAGAATCTCGAACCCTCTAGAATTCAGCCAGATCTGGATGCTACCTGCAAGCGCTCCGAAAAAAACGCCTGAAAAAAATCCTCTGTAAGTTTTTCCATCTCCAAAAATCCTTCTTCCATCCTTTAGAGTCCTGCCTCCGTCAATTGGCTTTCCGCCGCCGAAAACAGCTGCAAAAGGGTTGGGAAGATATGCAGGAATCATCAGCCAGAACGCTTTAATTATTAGCTCTATCGTGGTATCAACTCTTTGTATTAGTTTTGTTTTCTTTGAAGTTAGATCAGCTTCCGAACATTGCTGTACTCCTTATTCTCCTGTGATTTGCCCATAAAACATGCAATTAACTCGTGCCTGCTGTCATGTAACTGTTGACCCTATTTAATTGTATTTATTTATTGAGGTTTAATCTCAGTTGAAGCCTGTCAATGACCTCTTACAACCGTTCTCCGAATAGTTACCTATGACAGGTAAAAGTCAGAATATGCTCTGACAATAAGAAATTGGCTAATACAAAAACCTATAAAAATAAATATTTTCAATATCAAATTTCTCAACATCAGTTTCAATTTTTATCGTTTAGATTATTAAAATTGAGACACTATCATTTTTATAATTTTTATCTCCTGAATTTTTAAACATTCCTGTCTTTTTAGAGAAATTGTTGATATTAAAAAATTATAGTATTGTTTAATTCACCCATTTCGGTCATTGCTTTCCTTCGACTGGGCTTGAAATCCCAGGTTCTAATCTGTTATCTGATCCTTTTCTCCTGAAATTGAGGTCCAAATTATTAAACAGTTGAATTATAATATTTTTATGATTATTATTGAAATTTTTTATTTAGACCAGGTTATTAAAATATATTCTACATTTGAATATTTTAAGAAAGTTACATGTGTCAGGAGTGATTGAAAGTTTTTTCAATTCCTTTTTAATATATACAACTTTAAATAGTATGAGTACATTATTAATTGTTGGAGATGAATAACCTTCTAATTATATACGTATACAGGTTTAATTCTTGAACCTGTATTGCCCTTCCCATCAATCTCATAAAACGGGGCTCTAGTAGTCGGTTACGAACATGTTATATTTGTTTTCGGTAACCGGTTGTTGGACTTAAAACGAGCACAATCTGCTACATCACGTAAAAACGATTTTTATGCCTTTAAAAATTCAAAACGGAATACGTTACCGTATAAATATATCTACAGTGTATATATTTAGGAATTGTTGTCAGTTTTGAAAGGTGATTATAAAAGAAGTCTTTAAAGGTCTAAACATAATTATCTTGAAATTATTTTTACTGACCAACTTATTCGCTAAACTACAAGTATAAAGGGGTTATCATGAAAGACTATGAAGTAAAAGTGCTGGACGAAAACGACCACATTTTTATTGAAACGTTAAGGAATCTCGGGATGTCCAGAAATGTCGCTACGACTATGGCATATCTTATGAATGTTGACGAGGCGTCATCCCGTGAAATCGAAATCAGTACCGGACTAAGACAACCTGAAGTAAGCCTTGCAATGAGGCTGATGCGCAACCAGTCCTGGGTCAACGTTCGTTCGGAAAAGAAACCTGGTAAAGGGCGCCCTATAAAGATTTATTCTCTCGCAGCTCCCGTTGACGAGATTATAAGCTATTATGAAGATAAAATTTATAAAGAATCTCAGGCAACCATCTCAGCAATTAAGAAGCTGAAGGTCATGAGTAAAAAGGTGCCTATTACTCCCTCAAAATAAAGACCCTCAAACAGAATTTGCTCCATAATGGCTGATAATCCTCTCTGGAATTCGCCCATTATGGAAGTAAATATCTTCTCATCATTTTTTCTTTCTATTTCTTTACTCTCCCTGATTCCCCTCAGTACACTCAATAATTTCGTATTAAAACCAATTCTATTTCGAATCTTTGCAGCTCTTACTGCAGTTTCTGTTCTTCCTCGCCCGTTTATATTCAAGCTTTGCACCACTTGATCATGCCGTTGCTTGGGGGTTTTCATTCAAGCCTTTTTTCAAAAGGCTTGTGATCAAGCTATTTTTCTAAAAAGTCTGCAATCAAGCTTTTTTTCTAAAAGGTTTGTGTTTGTGAAAAGGCTTGATAAGAGAAAGGCTTGATAAGATGATAGGATAAGGATTAATAAGAGTAATGTCCTGATGATAAAAATAAGCTCAAAAAAAAGGTGGAAAAAAGGAATTGTAATAAAAGGAGGGTTGTACCTTTTGCTGGCAGGTCAGCCACCTGTGACAACTCTAAGGATTGTAAGTCTGTCGGAATTGACTGCTCCATCTAGGGGGACAGCATTCCCTCCATTTAATACAAGTACTGTTTCCTGATTTATATTCAAAGTGTTTAGCAGGTCTTCGTAGGTAGCGCTCTCAGCTATTTCTACGGTCTGCTCAGAAATCTCTCCAGCTTGGATTGTTACGTGTACTCTTTTACTCACTCTATAGATCCACCGCCGCTTACCTGAATTTCGTTTACGATTTTCTTTATTAATTTCTGCTCCAGTTCATATTCTTTTCTGATGCCTTTCCTTTCTGCATTCCTTTTCTGGAACTTTCCTGCTGCCATTTTCAAATCTCCTACGATTTTTCAGGTTTGCAACATAGTTGGTATAGATCTCCTCGAGCAGACTTGTCTCTGTCTTCTAGAGATGTATATCCAGTAATTATAATGATTTTATGTTTTAATTAATTTTTTGGTTAACGATGAATGGTTAACATATTTAATTTTCCATATCAATGTCTGTTACTATTCTAAATATCGACTCCGATCATGGTTAACGTTGAACCTGATATCATTCGAAAAGTTGACAAAAAATATCTGGGATTGAATTATTAAATATAACAAACAGTACATTTTTTCCAAGATTTTATATTTTTTGGAAGTTCGGACAATAAAATATTTACTTCAAACTCAAAACAAAAAACTTTAATACATGTTTAGTTGGAAGATCAGAACTTCCAGAGAGCAGAGAAAGAAGAGGAAAGTGTTAAAAGAAATTAGCAAGAAGGCAAAAGAGATTAGCAAGCAAGAAAAAAATTAGTAAGAAAGAAAAAGAAATTAATAAAAAGGGTGGAAAATCGATAAAAATAAGAATATCAAAAATTATACTAATTCAACTATTTTTTGGCGTAATTGAATTACAACTCAATCTGCCTGAGTGCAACCATTGAGCTTAAACCGCTGCGACGCTTGACCACACCGTTGCTGCTTGGGGTTTTCGCTCAAGCCTTTTTTGAAAAGGCTTGTGATACATCAGCCGGGATTCGAACCCGGGTTCGAGCGTTGGCAACGCCCGGTGATAACCGCTACACTACTGATGTACTCTGGTGCCCAGACCCGGATTCGAACCGGGGACAACTGCCTCTTC
>Ga0134101_1001041_pt1 | contig 24835 bp, 20 predicted proteins | sample 12_3_2metaG_FD_94446 | JGI IMG/M metagenome (GOLD analysis project Ga0134101, IMG submission 94446) | Switchgrass degrading microbial communities from high solid loading bioreactors in New Hampshire, USA - 12_48_3.3_201_A2 metaG | ecosystem: Engineered > Bioreactor > Semi-continuous > Anaerobic...
CCTGTAAACTTGTGTCGGGCCACATCAAACTCGCTATCGCTCAAACAGGTGATGTGGCTATTCCTCCACTGCGTTAACAGGCTCTAAGCCTTTTCGCAATGTTTTTTCCATAATATTCATCAACTCAAATTATCTTTTTCATTACTGCTTCCTTCCTCCATCTCTTCTACTCTTTCTGCCTTTTCCGCCTCTTCTACTTTTTCCTCCTCTTCCGCCTTTTCCACTCTTTCTACTTCTTCCACCTCTTCTACTTTTTCCGCTTCTTCCACTCTTTCTACTTCTTCCACTTTTTCATCTTTTTTATCACAATCAGCATTCAAACCCGTACAACCGGAACATGGCGCTGATGCTTCTTCTATTGTTATAATGCAATTATTCTCAATTAATGTCTTTACTAAATTCCCCCAAAAATTATTTGGTGTACTTTGATTCACTGCATTTTCAACTTCTTTTATGACACGTTCCTCTTCATTATTTCCGGTTTTTAACTTATTTTCATCTATGTTACTTCTCTCCGTCTTTTTCTCGTCCATCGTCTTTTTTTTATCCTCGCTTTTATAATTGTACTTAAAATAATCAAAGGGAATATACCGTTGATTTCTACAGTTATAGTAATTCACTTTTTCATTTGTCTTTTTTAAGTACCGGCTCAATATTCATACCTCCTTAATCGATTTCTTAAGAGAAAATTCTATACTTTATCCTATGTTTACGGCACACAAAACGTTCATACAAATAAAAAACGGGGCTTTCGCCCCAAAAGTTTATTGATTTAAAAGTTCTACACTTCCGCCTGCTTGTTTAATTGAATTTATCACACTGTTCCACTGTGGTGTCAGACCACCCAAAATAGGTAATCTAACAACCAAACATATACCTCCCGGTGATGTTACTTCAATAAGATTGAGCAGATTAATTACCGCACCTGCTGGAATGAAAATGCGAAGAATGGTTCCAGGCAATTGTGGACAAACCTCACGTTTTTTGTCACACATTCCATGATACCCCCTTGTTTGAGTAATAATGATGAAGCAGTGTACACTACAGTATATACTATGCTTTTTTTTGCAATTTTGTTACCATAATATATAAACATAATTTTAATCAATTAAGCGTTCTAATTGTTCCCACGTAATCATACTTTCATTATTCGGACTCATTTCTTTCACATGGACTTCTCTAACATTTGGCTCCTGAAGCTCATCTTTTTGTTTTATGTCTCCTTCTATATCACTGCATTTTATATAGTTGGTCTTGATTTTTGGAAACATAATTTCATGAGCGCTCTTTTGTTGTTGGTCCTTTTCCTTTACTGCCGGATTTTGATCTTCATTTTTATGTTCCGTAACTTTTGATTTCGGTTGTTCCTTCTGATAAGCACTGACGTCATTATCCATAATAAAAAAGGGTTTATACTTCATATCCCTGCAATTGATTCGATTCATTTTCAAAGTCCATACCTCCTATGTGATATTTACATATCATATATAAATAAATCATCTAAAGTTTAATAATCTTCTCTGGATTTGTTGTAACTTTTTCCGTTGCATTTCGGGTGTCAAAGACAACCTTCGAATGTTTAACAATCCAGTCAAAGTCATAGCTGTCATGAGGTGTTATGATAACTGTACAGTCACAATTTTTTAACAAGTCAGCATCGAGTTCCTGTGATACATATTTATGATCATCTATATCAATTTCTTTTACATAGGGATCATTAAATAACACCTTGCATCCTTTATCCTGTAGTTCCTTAATAATTTTCAGTGCAGGTGACTCACGAACATCCGAAATATTCTTTTTATAGGCCACTCCTAACACCAATAAGGTAGAATGACTCAGGGCTTTTCCGTGGCCATTCAGGATATCCGTTATTCTTTCGATAACAATTTGAGGCATTGCACAGTTTACTTCCTCTGCCGTTTCAATCAGCGATAAAAACATGTCATATTCCTTTGCTTTCCAAAGCAAATATAGCGGGTCAACAGGTATACAATGGCCTCCAACACCCGGACCGTGATAAAACGGCATGAAACCAAAAGGCTTCGTAGAAGCGGCTTTTATTACCTCATTGGTATCAATCCCCAGCTTATGACATAATAAAGACAATTGATTCACTAATGCAATATTTACATGCCTAAAAGTGTTTTCATAGAGTTTGGCCATTTCTGCCGTTTTTGTACTGGATACCTTGTAGACATTCTCAATAAATTGGCTGTAAAAAGCATAAATCAGTTCAGAGCATTTTTCGGTCATTCCACTGACAATCTTAGGTGTATTCCTGGTTGTATATTGATGGTTGCCCGGATCCACCCTTTCAGGAGAAAATCCCAGATAAAAATCTTTCCCTACCTCCATACCACTCCGCGCTAATTTCGGAAGTACTACTTCTTCAGTAGTTCCCGGAAAAGTTGTGCTTTCTAAAATAATAATTTGACCTTTTCTTAAATGTTGGGATACTACATCGACTGCCGAAATAATATGGCTTAAATCAGGCTCTTTATTTTTTGTAAGGGGAGTAGGTACACATATAATAATAACGTCAAACTGTTCCAGATTATTACAATGAGCTTGTGCACCTAATAATCCTGATTCTGTTAATCCACGAATCTCTTCGTCCTTAATATATTCAATATATGATTTGCCATGATTAATATGGTCTACCTTTGTATCATCTACATCAATTCCTACCACTTTAAACCCAGACTTTGATATAATCAGTGCCAAGGGTAAACCGACATACCCCATCCCCAGCACTGCTACCGATACTTTTTTCTTCTCAATTTTATTCCGTAAATACACATAATCACTTCCTCATTATAATTTTGTATGAACACAATGATAATTGCTCCTACATTAATATATGTTGTCACCTGATTATGTGTACCTTGATAAACAAAAAGAGCAATATCTATTGACATGCTCTTCAATTGATATTGCTCTTTAACTTATCCAAATTAAATTTTCTCTTAAATAACTCTGTATTTTTCTTTTGTATCTCCTTAACATCTAAATCCATCTTTTTAAAAGTTGCTCGATGTTTATGATATACATAAGTATCCAATGCAAGAGCTATTTTATAACCTTTTCTTTTGGCCCTTTCACAATAATCATCGTCATCACCTAATCCTATTTCGTATTCTTCACTTAGTATCCCTACTGTTTTAATCAATTCTTTTTTTACAACGGTACAAAAAAATGCAACCATTCCTCCCATGATTCGATATCGACCTCTATATTTATTTTCTATGATTTTTGCATATTCATCAATAGATTTTCCTTCCCATTCCGGTAAATCCTTAAGCCATTGACTCTTTTTTTTCAAATGATTTACACACTGCCAACCTTCTTCACTTGGTGAAGCCAAACAGCCTACAATTCCTACTGCAGGATCTTTTTTATAAACCGAAATCATTTTGGATAGCCAGCCTTGGGTAACCTGTACATCATTATTCAGAAATACGATATATTCGCCCCGTGCCAGTTTTATAGCCTGATTGGTGGCTTTTACAAATCCCTTGTTTTCACTGTTTACAATGATTGTGAAATTTACATTGTTTTGCGTTAAATACTCACGCGCTGTATCACATACAGGTTCACTGGAATTATTATCTACTAAAATAATTTCATAAGGACGCCTAGTATTTTTTACCACACTTTGCAAACATTGAAGCGTTAAATCCAAATTGTTCCAAGCACAAATCAATATACTGACGAGTTTATCATCATCATACCTCATAGTTTTATATTTTTGATTAATCTCTAACATTTTCTTCTTTCGTTCCTCATGAGAGTTTTTAGAGGATTTATTTTGATTATGCTTCCTATAATAAAATAATGGCTCCGGAATACGATATGCATCACAAGCGGAAGTTATCTTAAGCCAAAAATCATAATCTTCAAGAATGGATAAACTTTCATCTAAAGTACCTACCTTGCTAATCAATGATTTTCTAAACATACTGTTATTGGTAATATAATTATGATCCAATAAAATTTCCCGATTATAATCTTCCGACTTCCAATGTTTTATTGTCCCGTCATTGAATAGCCAATAACAATCCGTATATACTAACCCGATAGTTCTGTTATTGTCTAAAATATTAACGGCTTTTTCGATATAAGTGGGTAATAAATAATCATCCGCATCCAGAAAAAGAATGTATTCCCCTTGCGCCACACGGATTCCCTGATTTCTGCAATAACTGGCATAATGAGGAGTCTTATTTTTTATATAACGTATATTACGATACCGCATGCATATTTCTTCCGTATTATCCGTACTTGCATTATTAATGACGATAATTTCGGTATTTTTATAAGTCTGTTGGAGGACGCTGTTAATACATTCTTCCAAAAATCTGCCGTAATTATAACATGGTATGATTACTGAAACCTTTTGCATCATTCATATGCACTCCCTTTCAAAATTTCCAAACGTTTTTATTGATAATGCTCTCTGATAATTTCTACAAATCGTTTTACTCGTTTTTGAAATGTATGATGTTCCCTGACGAAATTGCATACTGCTTCCACTTTATTTTTTCTTAACTGTTTATCACTTAGATAAAGGTTTATTAACTCTTTTAATTCATCCGGTGTCTCATAAGTTACTAATGAATCACCGAATACTTTTTCCACGCCTTTCACTTTATCCGATATAATAAATGTTTCTGAGGCAAAACCATCAAATATTCTATTGGAAATAAAGCCATATTCTCTCATGGCATCCGTATGATCATTCAAAAGAATTTTGCACGAGGAATATGCTCGATTCAACTTATGATTTGGAATATAAGCTCCAAAGTAATATTTTTTATCAATGAATCTTTCCCAATCATTCCCATATACTCGGAGTTGTTTCTTTGTAGGAAGCAAATCTTTGAGAATTTTTCGGTTTCCTTTCCTTGAAGTTCCCACAAATAATAATTGGGTTTTAAATTTTTTGGAAGGGAAATGATAAAACAATTCCGGATCCGTGCATTGGAGCATAACTTCCACGGGAACATCACATAACCTTTTCAATTTCTCTGCCCAAATATTTGAAGCAACAAACACGTAATCATAGGAATTATATTCTTCTACGGTCACTTCATCCGGATGAGAAATATTCCACATAATATTAAGATGTTTTGAATTCGGCAGGTATCGACGTGCCCCTCTAAGCACAATCGCAACATTATATTCGGAATTGTCTGCATCATACCATTCCGGTAACACCTGTATAACGGTTTTATATCCTAAGGCCTCAAATTCTTTTTTTAAAGCCTTTGCTACGTGATAATCTCCCCACGTAGTCGCTACATTCCAATTGGGAACAGGCACTTTGATTGCAATTTTGCATTCTGAACGAATTCCGGTGTTGTTATGGGTATTGTCTTTACATGTAAATTGTTCCAAATAATAGGACCATTTATCATTGAAAATTCTTAAATTTTCCTGTCGACGTTGTTTCAATACACGCTTTTTTTCTTTTCCTTGGGTACCGCATTCAACATGGAAAAGCGAAGCGGTGGGACAGTAAATGTTGACATAACCATGTTTTATTAATTTAAGGCAAAAATCCACGTCTTCATATCCATAATGATATAATTCATCCAGTCCACCGACTTTCCAATAAAGCTCGCGTTTTACCAATAATGCCGCTCCCGTCACCGCAATTCTTGCTGCTTCCATATTGACCGCTTGATCATGAAACGTCAAGCCTTTTCCCATATTATAGGGTTTAAAAATTTCGCCGTTTTTTTGAATATCAATTCCTGCATGTTGAATTAAAAACGCATTTTTCGTTTTTGAAGATTTATCTGAAGAATACGGATAGACCAGCTTGGCTCCGATGGCTCCGGCATTTTCATGCCTAAGAGCACACTTTACCATTTCGGTAAGCCAGCCATGCATAGGCCGCGTGTCATTATTTAATAATAAAATATATTCGCCATGGGCATATTGTGCCAATTGATTATTCCCTTTTGAAAAGCTGACATTCTTTTTATTTTCTTTAACGGTAATAGGTAGTTTCTTTGCTTCTTTCTTCAATATATCCATGGAATCATCGGTAGAACCATTATCTAAAACAATAATTTCATAATTGGGATAAACGGTATTTTTCTTAAAATAATAAAAAAAATCTTTTAAATACTGACTTCCGTTATAATTCAGCATAATAATCGAAACCAAGGGGTGCGTTTCCGGGAGGTTTGAGTACGATGCTTCTTTTTGGTTGCCATCCAGGTACTTCATTGAAATAAAAACCCCCTCCGTTTTGTTTTAAAACCTTCCGTCAATGCAAATAAACAAAATAATTTTATAATTGTGATATAATATATTATGTTAATAACTTTTAAAAGGTTCTTGTTTAGATGCAAAAAGAGGCTGTCACTGACAGCCTCTTTTTCCCGTATGTACGTATTCTTCCTATGCACTATTCGGTTTTTTCATTGTTCGCGGATAAATTTACCGGTTTGGCAGGGATAATGGTTGAAATGGCATGCTTATATACCAGTTGCTGTTTTCCGTCACTGTCTAAAATAACGGTAAAGTTATCAAACCCTTTCACAAAGCCTTTTAATTGAAAACCATTGGTTAAAAAAACCGTTAACAAAATATGCTCTTTTCTCACCTGATTGAGAAACACGTCTTGTAAGTTAATTGCCGTCTTATTCATATGCATCCTCCTCTAGTTAAAATAAAAATGTGATTTCCTTTGTATTTTGTAAAAATCAATCCGGAATATAGTTACATTTAATAAATATTTTGTATCTCTATATTAATAGTTCCATATTCCAACTAATATTATACTATAACAATCCAGATTTTTCTATATAAATCATACTTTTTTCTAGAATTTCTTGTTTTGTACTGTTTTCTTCTACCTCAATCCAATGAATGCGTTTGTCTCTTCGAAACCAAGTAAGCTGCCTCTTGGCATATCTCCGTGTATCCCTTTTTAAAATTTCTACTGCCTCGTCCAGAGAACATTTCCCTTCCAAATATAAAATCATCTCCTTATAACCTAATCCTTGCATGGAAGTCAGATTTTTATCATATCCCATATCCAGCAGTCTTTTTACTTCCTCCACAAGTCCTTCCTGAAGCATTGTATCGACACGTTGATTAATTCTATGATACAAACGTTCACGCTCCATAATAAGTCCAATCACCAAAATGCTGTAAGGAGATGGTTGCTTTCTTGAATTCTCCTGATGCTTTGATATGGGAATCCCGGTATACTTATACACTTCCAGCGCTCGTATGATACGACGCAAATCATTTACATGCAGCTTTTTGGCAGTAACAGGGTCCACTTCTTCCAACATCTGATGAACATACTCGTTTCCTTTTTGATGAGCAAGTTCACTAAGCTCATTACGATAATTCCAATCGCATATGGTTTCCGAAAATTGTATGTTGTCCAGAACGGAACTAATATATAGTCCGGTTCCCCCAACCATAATCGGAATTTTCTTCTTTCCTAAAATATGTTCTATATATTGATCTGCTAACCTTTTATACCGTGCAACGCTAAACTCTTCATCAGGAGTCACTTCATCAATCAAATAATGCGGAATACCTTTTCGCTCTTCCATAGTAGGTTTTGCCGTACCAATATCCATATATTTGTATATTTGCATGGAATCCGCCGATACAATTTCCCCATTAAGGTGCAAAGCCAGTTCAATGGAAAGTCCTGTTTTACCAACTGCCGTAGGCCCTACAATAACAATCAGTGGTTTATGTTCCAAAAAATAATCACCAACCTTTATACAATCCTTTTAAACTGCTTTTCAATATAATACTTGGACATTGATATAACAATCGGCCTTCCGTGTGGGCATGTATTGATATTCTCTAATTTTAACAAATCGGAAACTAATTGTTCCATTTCTTTCATGTGCATATTTTTATTGGCTTTTACTGCGGATTTACAGGCAATGGTATATAAAGCCTGATATTCTTTTTCCGTTATTGATTCGGTCTTGGAATGTTGAATAGACTCTAAAATTTCAATAAATAAATTCTTTAACTCCGGCTCCTCAACACTGATTGGAGTTTGTCTGATTATTATTGAATTATTCCCAAATTCCTCCACCTCAAAACCTAAATTTTTGATAAAATCGAGATTTTCCTTTACAATTCCCATTTCTACATTGGATAACTGCGATACAACAGGCACCAACAAAACTTGTGAATGAATCTGTTTGTTTTTGTAACGGTAAAGCAGCTTTTCATATTCAAGCCTTTCATGGGCCGCATGTTGATCAATTAACAGCATTTCTTCCTTTTTTTCTACGACGATGTAAGTATTAAAAAGTTGGCCAATGATTTTATAGTTTTGAATCTCTGCCTGAACATCCGTGCTCTGCGTGGAAGACGTGGAATAAGAATCCATAGAAACCTTCGATTCTATTACATTTGTGCCTTCCTTTGACGTTTGATTGGGAGCGGCAGCAAATATATCCATCGCTTGCTGTTCTGACTCTTGTATATAATGGGCGCCGTCTTGAGACGGCATATATTCAAATATGTTTTTTTTCGGCAGAGTTATTTCAGGAATATTTGGCTTAGCATACAAAGCATTTTTAACCGCCCAGTAAACGGCTTGATAAACTTGCTGTTCATCGGAAAATTTTACTTCCATTTTTGTGGGATGCACATTGACGTCCACAAGGGAAGGATTAATATGCAAATGCAGTACTACCACGGGATAACGATTCACCATCAGTTGGTTCCGGTAAGCCTCCTCTACGGCAATAGATAAAATTTTGCTCTTGATATATCTTCCGTTAATAAAACAACTTTGCAAACTCCTGTTGGCACGTGCAATGTCAGGCTTTCCGACAAAACCTGTTACTTTTACGGCTTGGGCTTCATGAGCAACAGGCAACATGGCCTTTGCATAATCTTTGCCGTACAAACTGTATATACAATTAAGCAGTTGATTATCTCCGGGGGTAAACACAACTTCCTTGCCGTTGTTGATAAAACGGAACGATATTTCCGGATGTCCCAATACCATTTTGTCAATGATATCTGCAATGTACCCTGCTTCCGTTGAATCCTTTTTAAGAAATTTCATTCTTGCCGGCGTATTAAAAAAAAGATTCCGAACAATCAACGTTGTTCCTTCCGGACAGCCTATCCCCTTCTGCTCCGTAATTTTACCTGCCTGAATGCTGATATACGTGCCCTCATCATAATCCCTTGTTTTTGTAAAAAGCTCTACCTGAGAAACGGCAGCAATGCTTGCCAACGCTTCTCCTCGAAATCCAAGGGTCCGGATGTTATTTAAATCCTTGTCGGTACTGATTTTACTTGTGGCATGTCGCTTAAAAGCCAGTGCGGCATCCTCCGGTGACATACCGCTTCCGTCATCCGAAACTCTAATATAGGTAATACCGCCGTTTTTAATTTCCACCGTTATACTACGTGCCCCGGCATCTACTGCATTTTCTACCAACTCTTTTACAACCGACGCCGGCCGTTCCACTACTTCACCGGCAGCAATCAGGTTTGCCACCCGTTGGTCAAGTACATTAATTTTTTGCATAGTATCCTCCCATTTCTTTATCAGGCAATTCCTGAATCACGCCTACAAATCAACAATACAGTCAATTTAACACTCTATGCTATAGATACATGTTCATATATTCCTAAATTGGTATTCCTCGTGCACAGACTCATCGGCTCGTCAAACATCCATTTAGGCCGCATCAACGCAACGTCCGTGTTGCGAGTGATGCTAAAAATACCGTCCGTGGTATTTTTGCCTAAATGTCTATTTGCCTTCGCCGTGACTCTGTAGCACTCAGAATAAAAGAATTTATCCATATATGAACATGTATCCATAATATGGTGTGTTAAGTTGACTACATTGCCTGTGATCTCCCCTGCATTGAATATGACACGTCCCTACATTACTTTCCTCTGCAACTCATACAACTTATTCATGGCCTCGATAGGCGTAAGGGTCATAATGTCAATCTTCTTCAATTCTTCAATCACTTCATTATTCCCTATCTGAAACAACCCGATCTGATCTTCATCCGCATTACTTTTTTCCTTTTTGCTTAACCTTTGTTTTGTTTCTACAAAAGAACTCTTGTGCACATCCGTATCTTCCAAGGTCTTTAATATTTGCTTTGCACGCTGGATAACCTGGTCGGGTACCCCTGCAAGTTTTGCAACTTCTATTCCGTAACTGTCATCCGCACCGCCTGGAATGATTTTTCTCAAAAATGTGATATCATCACCACGTTTTTTTACGGCAATACAATAATTTTTAATGCCCTGAATTTTATCTTCCAACTCGGTAAGTTCATGATAATGAGTGGCAAATAAAGTTTTGGCTCCGATTTTCTTAGGGTCTGAAATATATTCAATCACCGCCCACGCTATGCTCAATCCATCATACGTACTGGTACCTCTTCCTATCTCGTCTAAAATTAACAAACTCTTGGAAGACGCATTGTTTAAAATATTGGCTACTTCGCTCATCTCCACCATAAATGTACTCTGTCCGGAAGCCAAGTCATCCGAAGCCCCTACCCTTGTAAAGATCTTATCAACAATTCCGATTCTGGCAGATTGCGCAGGAACAAAGCTTCCCATCTGAGCCATAAGGACAATTAAGGCTACCTGTCGCATATAAGTAGATTTTCCTGCCATATTGGGCCCGGTAATAATGGATAACCGGTTATCATGATTATCCAGATAGGTATCATTGGGGACAAATAAACCGTCCTTCAGCATTTTTTCCACTACCGGATGCCTTCCGTCCTTGATAATAATCTTATCCGACATGTCCACTTCCGGCATACAATAATTATTCTTTTGAGCTACTTCTGCAAGAGAACACAATACATCCACGGTCGATATCACTTTTGCGCTGTTTTGTATCCGATCAATTTGTGACGCAATTTTTTCACGAATACCGACAAATATCTGATACTCCAATTGAACAATTTTTTCTTCAGCCCCTAAAACAGTATTTTCTATTTCTTTTAATTCCGGTGTTATATATCGCTCACTGTTTGCCAGGGTCTGTTTGCGGATATACCTTTCCGGCACATTGGAAATGTTGGATTTGGTTATTTCAATAAAATACCCGAATACCTTGTTAAAACCTACTCTCAAATTTTTGATGCCTGTCTTTTCACGTTCTTCATTTTCCAATTTCGCAATCCAATCTTTTCCTTCGGTCATTGCCTTTCTCAAATAATCCACATCCGGATGATATCCGTCTTTGATAATATTTCCTTCGCGCACGGAAAAAGGCGGATCCTCTACAATAGCTGCGTCAATCAATTCATAAATATCCTCTAAAACATCCAATTGGTCATACTGTTCGGTCAACAAAGCCGTTTTATACTTCTTCAATTGGTCTTTGATCTTTGGCAAAAACGAAATGGACTTTTTTAACGCAACTAAATCCCTGCAATTTGCCGAACCATATACAACCTTACTCATGAGCCGTTCTATATCATAAATATTTTTTAGGCAGTCCATCAGTTCTTGCCGACCCGGCATATCGACTACCAATTCATTCACAGCCAGTAGCCTTCTCTGAATATGAGTGCAATTGACCAACGGTTGTTCCAGCCATTTTCTTAACAGTCTTCCTCCCATTGCCGTCTGAGTTTTATCCAACACCCAAAGCAAGGAGCCTTTTCTTTCCTTTTCCCGCAAAGTTTCCGTCAATTCAAGATTTCGTCTGGTGGAAATATCGATATCCATAAATTGAGCGGTTGAATAATAATTGACGGAACTTATATTGGACAAATTGACCTTCTGGGTCTGCTCCAGGTACTCAAACAAAGCACCTACTGCTCTGATTGTATGGTCGCAGTCATTCAAACCCGTAGCAGCAAGAGTCAATATGTTAAAATGCCGTAGAATTTTTTTGGTTGCTGTTTCCAGTTCAAAACTCCAATCAAAAAAGTATTCTATGTAACTATTAAAACGTTCTCGAATAGGCGTAACGATTTTTGTATCATCAAATGCTTCCTTGTTAAGAATCACTTCGGAAGGAGAATATTTTGCAAGCTCGTTGATGAGCTTGCTGTGAGCCTCCTCTTCACACAACTGCGTCGCATATAGCTCACCGGTTGTTACGTCCACGAAAGCCACACCAAAACCTTGACCGTCCTTATAGATGCTTGAAAGGAAATTATTTTTCTTGTCATCCAGCAAATTTGAATCGGTGACCGTTCCGGGCGTAACCACCCGTATTACATCACGCCGTACAATTCCCTTTGCTTCACTGGGGTCTTCCACCTGTTCACAAATGGCAACTTTATAGCCTTTACGAACGAGTTTTGCTATATAACTATCGGCAGAATGAAAAGGTACCCCGCACATGGGAGCCCTTTCCTCCTGACCGCAATCTCTTCCGGTAAGGGTTATTTCTAATTCCTTGGATGCAAGTACGGCATCTTCAAAGAACATTTCATAAAAATCTCCAAGCCGAAAAAATAAAATACAGTCTTTATACTGTTCTTTGATCTCCATATACTGCTGCATCATGGGTGTCAAGCTTGACATACCAATCTCCCCTTCCTAAAATCTAAAAACCTTATGAACGGCATCCACTGCAACTTCCGCACGCTCCCGGAGAGCAACCGGATTGTTCTTTTCCGGTTATATAAAAGTTCAGTACATCATTTACCGAACGAACCAGCTTATCAAATTCCTTCTTCGCTTCAATATACTCTTTTATATTCTTGTTTTCCAGTAACAGATTAAATTCCTTTTGCAGTTCATCCCTATATTCCTCCAACATTTCCTGGCTTGGCTGCTCAGCTCTCATTTTTTGAGCAATTTCCCTGCGCTTGTCATTATATCGCTTTAACAATTTTTGTGCTTCTTTATCATTGGCCTGCGCTATTTCCGCATGAATCACTCTTTTATTTTCCACGGATGCTGCCAACATTTGTCCCAATTCTTTTGCTTTCTCCAAAATATCCATGATAATCCTCCTATTATTCTTCTATTTGTCCAAATAATGACCAAGTTTGCACTTGATTGATTTTAACATTTATCAAATTACCGGTCATATTTTCATTTCCTTTGAAATGAACAATTTTCCCTGTACGGGTTCTGCCTGTAAGCATTTCAGGATTGGTTTTGCTATATCCTTCCACAAGGACTTCCACCGTCTTTCCTAAATAGCCTTCGTTAATTTTCCTGGAAATTTCATTTTGAACATCCAAAAGCTTTTGAAAATTGGCCTGTTTTTCTTCAGTTGTTAACACATCCGGCATTTTTTCCGCAGGTGTTCCCTTTCTCGGCGAATAGATAAACGTAAATAATGAGTCAAATTCGACTTTTTTTACCAAATCCAAAGTCTCTTCAAAATCTTCATTGGTCTCTCCCGGAAAACCGACGATAACGTCACTGGTCAAAGCAATCCCTGGTATGGCCTTTTTAATTTTGGCAACGATTTCAAGATACTTTTCCTTGGTATACCGGCGGTTCATCTTTTCAAGTACTTTATTGCTACCGGCTTGGAACGGCAAATGAAGCTGTTCACAAACTTTCTCACATTCACTCATGGTTTGAATCAATTTATCACTAATATCCTTCGGATGAGAAGTGGTAAAACGAATGCGGTGAATGCCTTTTATGTCATTTACTTTCCTCAACAAATCGGCAAAATCAATGGGCTCATCCAAATCCTTGCCATATGAATTTACATTCTGCCCCAATAACGTTATTTCTTTATATCCTTCCGCCGCTAACTGCTCAACTTCTCTAAGAATTTGCTCGGGCTCCCTGCTTCTTTCCCTACCTCGCACATAGGGAACAATGCAATAAGAACAGAAATTATTGCATCCATACATAATGGAAACCCACGCCTTTACCTTGCCTTCCCTTTGAATGGGCATATCTTCTACAATATATCCGTCGGTATTCAAAATATCAACTACCGTATAGGCTTCATTCATGGACTTCTCAAGAATTTCAGGAAAACGGTAAAGCGTATGAGTGCCAAATATCATGTCAACATGTGTGTACTTCTGTTTAATTTGCTGAACAATATGCTCCTGCTGCATCATACAGCCACAAACACCAATGAGCAGTTCAGGTTTCCTCTTTTTCAAATGCTTTAAAGCGCCTATATTGCCGAACACCCTGAATTCTGCATTTTCCCTGACACAACAGGTGTTATACAGAATAAGGTCGGCCTCTTCCTTATCTTCCGTAAAACCATAACCCATTTCATACAGCATACCCCTGATTTTTTCGGAATCATTTTCATTCTGCTGGCAACCGTAAGTGGTAATCATGGCCAACTTCTGCCGGCCGGAATGTTGAAACATCATGTCATTTCTCTGCCGTATTCTTTGGATGATTTCTTTTTGCTTTTGTATTTCTTCTATAGGTACTTCAAATTTTTCTCTTTTACTCAACTTTGCTCCTCCTGATTTAAAAAACTATATTTATAGAATATTACCCTCAAAAAATATATCCAAACATCTATAATATTGTATCATAAATTATAAAATATGTTAAAGGATTTTAATGACAAATTCAATATTTTTGAAATGATGAAAACAGAAAAAAGATAGTATCCTTAATTTACTACCTCTTTTCTGCTATCTCTGTGTTCATTTATTTTTTCCAAAATTCATCCGGTGTAACACCCAACTCTTCCTTAAACTGTTTATAAAAATACGTGATAGTTGTATCATAAAATTCCATACCTAAAAATTTTTTGAAGTCCTAAAATGAAGATGCTGCTTGATTTATCTTTTATACCTTGGACGATCAGTATATGTTTGGACTTGTTTTTTGCATCTCCCTGCTAAAAGCTCTAAGCCTTCTAGATTGTCCACTGGTTATGGATGATACCTACTAACTTCCAATCATTTTCATATTGTTCAAATACCAATCGAAGGCTTTTCCAATCCATTCCTTCATATTCAGGATGGAAGCCTGAAAAATAATATTCTACAACAATAGGATTCTCATATACTTCAAATTGGTTCTCCAGCATATTTCCAAAACTCAATACTTCATTGTATCCAACTTTTTCTGCATTTATAAAATCTTCCGAATATATGAATTTTTCATAATATTCACTGGGTGTTAAGGATATTGTATCTCCCGAACCATCATAATGTCCCCATTGATAAACAGTTTGGTCTTTAAAAAAAACTTTCATCTCTTCCTTGTAAAAGACAATATCATTCTCTAAAGAAACATAAGTATACGGTGTAAATCTTACGCCTTTGACGGGATGAACAAAATCCGAAATTTTTTCTGAATCTTTAATGCTTATTGCATAAATTAATTCATCGGCACTTTTTTTAATAATCCTTTTTGCATCTTCAGGACTTATGATTCCTTCTTCCGTTAGTTCATATTTATGTCTTGCACTATTTTCCATCGCTGTGTGGTTATTTTCCAAACCATTTTCACTAATTTTATTAGTTCTACATCCAATAATTTCCATAAGCATTAAAAAAGCCACTCCAATAAATATCATTTTTTTCTTCATCATTTATCTTCTCCTTCAATTTTATTTCATTCAGCTTTCGGGAATACTTTTTAACCCTTTATTTCCTGTCTGCTCCTTTCATGTTATTTATTTCAGATTGCTCTTTCATAAAACATTTCTTCCTAAACTCATCAGGTGTAACGCCTAGTTCATCCTTAAATTGCTTATAAAAATATGTTACATTGGAATATCCAACTTCCGCAACTATATCCACCACCGGCATTTCCGTATTCTGCAGAAAATATTTTGCCTGTTCAAGTTTTTTATTCTTTATTAGTTCTGTCAAACTTTTCCCTGTAATTTTTTTAATAAGCTTGCCCAGATAATCCGTATTATAATTAAAATATTCCGCCATGGATTTTAAATTTGCGGTTTTATAATGATTATTAATATAATTCATGATTTCTATATTGATTGTTGAATCAATTTGATAGACAATTCGTTTCGACAAATATTTTTCGTAGTCCCTAAGCAATTCATTGAAAATTAACAGCATATATGCTCTGATGGCCGTTTCCATTCCATTTCTTTGCTCGTAATATTCTATTAACAGTTGTATCATAAAGTTCCATATTCTATAATTTTCGGAAGTTTCAAAATGAATGTATTGCTTGAATTTGTCCTTTGAATAAATGGCTTTGACGACAAAATTAGAAATCAAATCATTATAAGCAATTTGTTTCATAAAAATCCAATCAAAAAATTCTTTTTTGATTAAGATATTGATACCAATATCATTTTCACCGGCCGACTCAATACTGTGTTCTACATTCATATCCAGCAGAATAATCTCACCTTTTTTTATTTCTAACTTTTTTCCTTCTATCTCTTGACGAATGGTTCCGGAATATACAAAAAACATTTCAAAATAATCATGCTTATGCTTATCAAACTGAATAAATCGATCATGCCGATGAATCGATATGACTTCTGATTCTTTCATTAACTTTTCGCTGTTGATTATCCAATGATTTTCCTGCGACTTTTTAGAAAAATAATTTTTTAATTGAATATTATTTGAAGTTTTGACTTCTTTTTCAATATCATTAAGCTGTCTAAGTTTTTTATCCAGTTCTTGAAGATTCATATTATCACCGTTATTATTCACAATGTATTTCTTAAAAGTATTATATCATTATATGTTGGTTATTTCCAACGATATATTTTTTAGTACAAAACTTTATCAAATTTGATTGTATAATATTAAATATCGTTGATATGGATGACCGAAATATGCTTGTCAGAACAGACAACGGTCAATACGGAAAGTGTAGGCGAATCTGGAATTCTCTTGTTGACTCGTTCAGCATGGATTTGCAGGCAAAAATTTGGTACCTTAGTATGGTCCGGAGATATTCCGTCCACTTTCGAAGCGCTTCGTATGAGTGTAAAAACAGGATTAAGCATGGCAATGTGTGGAATCCCTTGGTGGACCACTGATATTGGGGGATTTTGGAGCGAAGATAATGAAATTTGGAGCTTTGGCGAAGAAACCTATCACATCCTGAAAAAATTAATTGAATTGCGTGAAAGACTTCGTCCTTATATACACAAATACATGGATACCGCAAGCAAAACAGGTGTATCCATTATGCGTCCAATGTTTGTTGAATATCCGGAAGATAAAATCTGCTATACCCTGGATAATCAGTATATGTTCGGAGAAGATATTTTGTTTGCTCTTACAGTGAACCAAGGACAAACCGACCGTAAAGTATATCTTCCGGCCGGTGAATGGATTGATGTGAACACCAAAAAAGAATATAAAGGCAAGGAATTTATCAATGCTAATGCCGAACTTGCCAATTTTATCGCTTTTGTGAAAAAAGGAAGCGAGTGCCTGCGCATTTTTGACAATTAACGTGGTCTGTTTGAATAACTACTTCCCTTGAAAAAATCTTTCTGCAAAGCATGTCCCGCGACCATGGAATCCGTTTGCTCTTTGTAATAATATGTCATAAATAGCAGTTAGCAGGCCTTCAAAACTTCCGTGATATATGTATGCGGTATCAACGCAACGTCCGTGTTGCGAGTGATGCTAAAAATACTGTAGGGACCGCCACGGGCCGTCCCTACAGTATAAATCGTGTGATTCTAAGATTATGGAAGTTTAACTTCAATTTCCTTAGTATTACGACTCCAAACTATGATAATAAAACCAATCAAAATCGGCACATATTCTCCTTCCGTTTCCTCCGTTGTTAGCATATAATCCTACCATCGTGCCAGTATGATGTTTGCCTTCCAAAACTCCTTCATCGCTTAAAAATCTGGCATCACTGATATGAGCAACATGAATCCAAGTCTGATTATCCAAACTATAATAAAAATCCCGTTTCTGCTTTTTCACTTTTACTTTAAAATACATCACATTGCTTTGTAAACCGGATGCCTCTCCAAGACAAGTAACACACTTGTTTCTATTCTCCACTACCTTTACCTTTTTCATGCCATCTTCATAGGTCAAAAACATTTTTACATAATTGCGGCGGCCGTAATAACATACCAACCCTGCTTGTTCCCCGGCATTTGACGGATAAAACTCCAGCTTCAAACTGGCTTCATAGCAATGATGCTTTTCTCTTCTTACCAAGGTATTGCGCGCTGCAATATTGTTCAAATCATAATTTTCCGTCCATATTCTAAAATGTCCCGGCCTTTCTTCCAATGACCAATTCAATTCATTTGGATTTCTGACAAATTGCCATTCCAATGAAAGCTTGCTATCGTCAAAGTCATCAAAATTTTTTTCAGGATATATTACTTCCGGCAAGGAAGGTGCTTCTTGTTCTTCACTAGGTCCCTTTAAATTATTTACGATAAACCACCCATCTTCCGTCCATTGAACCGGGTCCAATGCCGTTTCTCTTCCTAAAGTACAAAATCTGCCCTCGTTGGGTCTACCGCATAAATATAAAATCCACCAATCCCCATATTGGGTCTGTACCAGTTTACCATGCCCTGCTCTTTGCAGTTTTGCTTCAGGGTCTGTCTGTGTAAGCACGGGATTATACGGACAAGGTTCATACGGCCCGTACAAATTCTTTGAACGAGCTGCCGTCACACAATGGCCGTACCCTGTTCCGCCTTCTGCCAACATGGCATAATAGAATCCGTCTTTTTTAAAAATATGGGGACCCTCCGGTGCTCTCCTGCCTGTCCCCGGCCAAACAGCCACAGGCTCGCCTATTACTTCTGTACAGTCGTCATTCAATTTGATAATGTTAACTCCGGGAGGCACTACCATATAATGTGTACCGTCATCATCTATAAAATGAGACGGATCAATTGCATCAATGGGAATAATCACCGGTTTGCTATATGGGCCTTCGGGACGGTCTGATTTCATGACAAGTTGCACCCGCAAAGGCCCTTTTTCACCATTTTTAGGATTATTAAGCCGCAACGGTGCGAATATATAATAGGTACCGTTGTAATAAGATATATCCGGTGCCCATATTCCATGGGAATCTTCAATTCCTGTTAAATCGAGGTACTCATTTTTGGTAATGGCATGCCCGATAATTTCCCAATGAACCAAATCCCGGGAATGAGAAATAACAATTGCGGGAAAATACTGAAACGTGGAGTTAACCATATAATAATCTTCTCCCACCCTTATTACTGAAGGGTCAGGAAAGAATCCTTTTACCACAGGATTTCGATAAGTTCTTTTTTTCATACATCCTCCTCCTCGGGATTCCAACCATCCGGACCATACAATATATTTTTTACGGTATAATTCTTTGCTTGTGAATTATCCAAAAACTTTGCCCAACTTACTCTGCCGGTAGTATTGGCTCCGGGTCCCGAATTATTATATTCTTCATAGGATACCGTGGACTCTCGTTCAGGTTTTGACCAGTTATGCCATCCTTCTGCCTTAATATGAGGTCCCATCCAGCAGTTAATAAAAGCAGTTTTGGCATATTCACGCCATGGTCTTCCTAAATACACCGAGTTTTCTGCCGCATCACTGATAAGTCGGCAACTTAAAAATACATAGCCAAAAGGCTGATCTTTATAGGTCGACGCCGCAGTAATATATCCATTAGGATGCATATTCCTATTATTGGAGTAAATCTCACATTCTTTAAAAACCGCTGTCGCAGAACCAAATATAAAATCTACATCCCCTCTGATATAACATTTCTCGTAAAATTGTCTGCAATAAGTTGAAGTATCTTCTTTGGGTACTAATGACGGAGGGTCAGAGGGTACCGGACCGGTAAACAATGTATCTTGGCTACCTAAAAAACGGCAGTTCACAAATTTCGCTCGATCTGCCGCTACATAGGCAGCTAATGCCTGCCCTACAATCTTACCGCTTCCCGCTGAATTTTCAAAAGTTATATTTTTTGCAACAAAATTATTTCCTGTAATTAACGTACTGTAAGTAAGAAAGGTTCCCATTTCACTTCCATCCGGCAGCAGTTTATGTGCGCTGTCATCATAGGTAAGAACGGTATAATCACGATCTTCCCCAATAAGAGTTATATATGGTTTTGTAATCTTCACTTTTTGCTTATATACTCCGTTTTTTATATAAATAACCGTTCTTTGATTGGCAGAGTCATCAATTGAATCCACAGCATCCTGAACATTATCATAATCCCCTGACCCGTCTGCTGCAACAACAATTGTTATTACATCCTGCATCATAAAACACTCCTTTATGAAAATAGTTTTTGTCAAAATTCGTTAAATCTTTTCATAAAGCTCCGTTATAAACCTCTTGCTCTCCTCCATGGTTTCAGGACGAGTGCCTTCCATGGAAACATTGACGTATGGCTTTCTTGTCTTAATAAGCTTAAGAAGTAATTCATAGTTCATCAAGCCTTTTCCGATAGTATGAATAGGAACCGCTTTACCGTTTTCAATCATAAAATCTTTCGCATGAACAGCTACAATCTTGTCACCAAACAGCTCAAAGGACTGTTTTATAACATCATCCTGTTTCTGATAATCATCTTTAGGAATAAAATTAAATGGGTCAAAAACCACCTGCAAATTATTGGATTTTATATGGCTTAAAAGCCTGTACATCCATTCAGGAGAAGATATGGTATCCATATCTCCTCCTTCTATTCCAATAAACACACCAAGTTTTTCCGCTTCATATACCAGTTCCTCTACTGTTCCAAGCAATATATTAAAGGCCGTTTCCCGTTCTTCCGGCTTTACATGACCTGTTTCGGTTGCCACAATATAAGAGCCAAGCTGAGAAGCATACCGGATATGCTCTTTAAACTTCATAATATTCTTTTTTCTTTCTTCCGGATCAGGATGAATGGGATTAATATAACAACCTAATACGGCAATTTGGATATTTCTTTTATAAAATGTCTCTCGAATCCTATATGCCAATCCGGGACTGAAGAAACCCGGATCGGTAGGAAGGCCCTCTATCGCTTTCCACAGCGCCAATTGTATACATTGAAACCCTTTTGCAGAAATTTTTTCCGCCAATTCCTCCATCGACGATTTCCCAAAATCATGTGCTCTTACACCTAAAATCATTGGATCATCTTACCCCTCCTTTAACTTTTCGGCTTGCCGGCCATAAGCATACCGTTTGTCATATTCCTTATTTTATTCTTCTCCATTCAACAAATCAACGAACATTTATCCTGCAAACATGCAGAAAGTATACAAATTCAATCAACAATAATGTATAAATGAAAAAACTTTGAATAAACGTATACAGGGGACGTTGTCCAACATCTCCTGTATAATCTTGAATATGTTTATTCTTTCAGTTCAATTACATTACTTAAAGGAACCATTCCTTTATAGCTGTCCCATACATATATTTTAACAACCCTATTAGCCGTTTTTGAATACGTGATATTAGACACTTCACCAGAACCGGATACATTGATTGCTTCCAATTCACATAGTTTACCGTTTGTCTTGTCATAGCTTGCAATCAACAATTTTGCCGCAGGTGCTGCACCACTTCCGTTATATTGCAGTGTAACACGTAATTTCCCTTGGCTATCATAAGCAGCCGCTGCAATGCTGTAAGGTTTTGATATTATAGCCTCGTCACTAAAGACTGCATTAATAGTTACATTTGCTTCCGGCATTACAAAAGTTCCTTCCGTCTTATCCCCATTGAAAGCAATTGGCAAGTTATTATTATCTGCATCCACCGCACTGATAGATTTCACGTGGAACCCTGCTTTTGGTGTAGCTGTTATCTTAATGGTATCACCCGGTAGAGCCTGTATTGAAACAACAGGTGCTCCTGGTGTAAATGATGAACCTAAAAATGCTCCTTTTGAACCTAAAACTGTGGCATAATACGTTTTGCCTTTTTCTACCGGAACAGTTAATACTTTGTTTCCGGAAGCACCAGGTTCAGTAGCCACCAAATAATCTGTTTGCGATGTAGCATCTGTTCCAAATATTGCAAATGTTTTTGTGTTTCCTAAATTATAAACATAAACTGACCAAATTCCATCATCCGGAGCGACAAATTTTAAGCCTGAGCCAGTAGTATAAGCTCCTGTTGTCGCATTATACATAAACTTTCCATTTTCCGTTGATGCCACCCTTCCTGTAAAGGAAACATTATTTACTGTTACATTACCGGAAGTATATGACAAAGTAATAGTTGAACCATCCACTCCATAAGTAGGCGTCAATCCCGGCATTAGCTCTTCTCCTGATGTCACATTTTTACTTGCCTTCCACCAAACTGTATCATCTGATGCCATTAATCCTACTTCCGCACTCATCATTGTAACTTGTGACTGGCCAAGATTGGTAAGTTCCAACGTTCCGTTCCTGATTCCAGCTGCCGTTGTAACTGTGTAAGCCCTCACAGGAACAACCAACTGGGTACAAATAACCTCACGGTCATTGCTTAGCTTTGTTGTATCACTATCACTTTTAACAACATACATAACAACCTTCTGACCAACATTCATTGCAAGGTCAAGTCCTTTCACTTCTCCGCTTCCGCTGACATCATACTTGTTGGTAGAAAGCTTGGTAGTTCCGTCTGTATCATATAATTCCACTACCAACTTATTGGATGGAGTATCGGTTCCGTTATATTTTAAAGTTACACTCAGTTTATTGCCATTCTGTTTATCAATATTTACAGAACTGAATTCATAAGCAGGCGGAGTATAGTTGATTGGTTGATAGGTAATAGTCTCCCTGCCGGAACCTACAGGAACGGTCAATACTTGGTTTTCTGCCTTTACATCAGTTTGAGCAAGAACCCATAAGAACCAAAGCTCTTTTGCTGCTTTTTCACGAGTTACAACAAGTTTCGGTTGAAGTTCGGTACCGTTCTTCATGATGCCCCGCGCAATACCAGTCTCACTTCTCATAAGGCCGAGGTTGTAAACCTCATAGAATTTTTCTGCATATTCCAATGATATGGATTTGGTATCTGTCAAGGCACCCCATCCAACCAGTGGATAATATTGAGCTTCTTTACCTGTTAGGTTTGGATCATAGTTCGGATCATCCGGCGTGATTGTACTTCCGTTATACTTTGTCATATAATCTGGTTTTATCCACTTTCCATTTTGATCTTTTCCAAATTTCAACAAATAAGCATCATAAATAATAGCCGCCATCACTTCTCGTGTAAGGTCACAGGAAGAATAATACTTTTCAAAATGACTTACATCAATTTTCCAAAGGGAACATAAAGCACTAATAAAATCGTTGATTTTCATTGGATTTTTGGGGCAAAAATTACCTTTGCTGTCTTTAAACAGTACGCCAAGTTCCAACAATTTCTCAATTTGGTTTCTATAATAAGCATTGGTGTTACCTGTTTCAGACACGTCCTCTGCCATTTCAGGGAAAACGGCAGACCAATCATTTTTGGCAGATGCTTCTTGAACTTCTTGTCTTAAATATGATTTTAAAGCAACCATCTTCTCGGATGCCGTACCCGCAGCAACCTGTTTACATATCTGATCGGCAATAATCCTACACCATTGTTTGGATGCCGCCTCTTTATAGTGCGTGCCGTCTATTTTATTATCAGGATGTCCGTTTGCATAGGACCCTGAATTGGTTTTTCCGGGGGATTCTCCTGCTTCTAAGCTCATGTATATGTAAGTGGTTTCTTCAGGCCCTATTTTATCAATATAAGCCTTTGCATTTTCATATAATTCAATTAATTCCACATCAGGGTCTGATGCTGCAGCTTGACGCATAAATCCCACCGAATCCGGATTAAAACCGTTTGGCTTTTGGTCGTTTTCTGAGTATTTTCCGGCATTGGTTCTGGGCATGGCCGTAACAAGCACAGGAATCATGCCTCTTGCTTTTAAAGCAGGAATATATACTTCATTTAGCCATTTAGGATAAGTAGTTGCATTTGAACCACGTCCAAACCGTGCTTCCGGACCATTGTCATTACCCGTTGACTCGTCATTATGAGCGGAATGTATAAAAACATAGTCTCCCTCTTTACCGTCCATTAAAACGGCATTAAAACGTCCTTCATCATGGGAAGATTTTAAAGAACGTCCGCCCATGGAATAGTTAATGACATTTACTTTGTTCAAATCAAACATTCTTGCTATAATCTGTCCCCAGCCTGACATGCCTGCTTCTTCAAAAGTGTAAGTTTTTTGTGTGGAATCTCCCAACACAAAAATTGTGGGCTTATCCCCTGCCGGGGTATTGCTCAGCTTGGTAATTTCAATTCTTTTCACTCCAACGGTAACAGAACTGCCGCTGGCCGGACGGTTAGCAGGTTCTATTTCAAACTCAATAAATTTTCTTCCCGTAACATAATTATAAACCCATGTGTAATCATCAAGCCATCTGGCCGGATTATTGTTGGGAACCAAACCTGCAGCGTCCCACGCTCCTGTACCGGTAATACGGCTTGCCTGCATTCCGTTGGGCGCTACTGCAGTGTTGCTTTTAGTTGATGTGGTAACAACTTTTAATGCATATGCTCCTGCATCCTGCAAATCTACACGGAAAACTAAGCCACCATAATTGTAATTATTGGAGTTTACATAAGAAGTAGTATTGTAATTCTCTTCAATAACAAATCCCTCATCAGTCGAGCGAATTCTGGACAGATCAACCGTTCTTGACGGCATTGCAGAGGTTTGCGCTACAAAGCCATAACCTTTTTCCGAAGAATACAATGGTGCACTACCATTCTCGAATACAACATTGACTCCATCAGAAATTTGTTCTGATGAAAAACTAAACTTTAAAGTACTGCTTTCAGTATTTGCTAATGCGGTTGTTTTGAAAGTTGGTAAATTGATAACAATTAAACCGAAAGATAAAACAATGCTTAAAAACTTTTTCATTCCTTCCCCTCCTTAATTTTTTAAA
>Ga0134101_1001050_pt1 | contig 24555 bp, 23 predicted proteins | sample 12_3_2metaG_FD_94446 | JGI IMG/M metagenome (GOLD analysis project Ga0134101, IMG submission 94446) | Switchgrass degrading microbial communities from high solid loading bioreactors in New Hampshire, USA - 12_48_3.3_201_A2 metaG | ecosystem: Engineered > Bioreactor > Semi-continuous > Anaerobic...
TTTATCCTTGATGAAGATAAATATTTCTGTAGAATCAAATTAGGGTGAAGAAAAATTAATATGAAATTCTAAGATATATTAAGCATTAGTGAGTTTTTGTCCAAAATAAGGGGGACAATACGGTTTTAAGTTGCTTGCCAGTCATCCCAATGGACTGTAGCATTGCAAACTCACGACGACGGCTTATAATCCCTGTCAAAATCACATTGAGAAAATTGAGTATACCTACAAGTCCAATGATAAAACTCAACACACCACCCAATAGAAGGTACATATTTCGAAAAGAATTGAATTCAGCTGCATAAGTGGCTTTACTCTCATAGTTCAACTGAGGCATCTGTTCCTTAGTCAAGTGAGATAAAAAAGACTCCATATCGTCGATCTTCTCTTCGCTGACATCGTAAGAATAATACATGATGCTGTTAGTACCGCTGTCCTGAATAAATATCTGGTCATTCATAATGAACTCATCCACACTACTATAGCGATATGTAAGAGAATAGGGTATAGCGACCAATGCCACTACTTCGTAATCCATATCCCGATAAATTTTTGCCCGGCACTGATAAGGTTGATCATCAAGAATATTAGCAGGGTCGAGAATCTCGCCTGTATTCGGATCATAATATTCGTATTCATCTATATATCTCAGAGTAACTGTATCACCCAACTTTGCCCAGTGAGAATCCACCCAGAGATTGCCATAGTCATCTTCGGAATACACAGCTGCAACATAACGTCCCCCGGGTTCATAAAGCTTGGATAAGTCACCTTCCAGCAGTCGAAGCTTGTCAAGGACATAGCATTCCATCCCGTAAAGCTGTACTTGTCCAGCCAGTAAACCATCTTTGTTTTTTTTCTGACATGGCTATGAGACGATCCAGTGTTTCTTGATCATTCCATCTACCGTGTAGTGTTCGATAATAGTCCTCGGTGATAAATTCCTCAACCGGACTGACTTTACCGTATACACGCCCTCCAGTTTCAATACCTGGTTGGGAGGCGATAGTGGAGATCACTTCTTCGGGAAGTGCCTGGTCTCCTCCCCAAAATTTTCCTACGTGAAAATAATCTGCATCAGCTACTATAAAATCAGTAACCACTCTATCGGATAAATATTTATCCATATCAAAACCATTAGTAAAAGTCACAGTCATATTAAGCAAAAGAACAGCCAGTGAAAGGGAGACTACTGTTATAGCAGTCTTACTGTAACTCCTGCTTAAATTCGCCCACGCCATCCTGGGTAGGGATGCGCCTGCCTGTGCCTTACGCATCTTCTTATTATATCCTGTCCCCTCACTATAACGAACTGCCTCTATAGGAGATACCTTAGCTGCCATACGACCAGGTCTTCGACAGGAAATTAATACTGTAATCAAAGAAAATATCGCCGAGCCAATAAAAATCACTGGATCTGCCGACACCACATCCTGTACTACTCCATTAAGACGACTAAGTATTACAGGGGTCAGTTTGATACCTATCCCATAACCAATTAAAATTCCAAAAGGAATGCCTATCATAGACAACACTAATGCCTGATGGAGAATTATACGACTGAGCTGCCTTCCCGTCGTTCCAATAGTCTTTAATAATCCATAAAAGCGAATATCTTTTGAAACGGAGATCTGGAAAATGTTATAGATAATAAGATACCTCGTAAAGATAATGATGAACAGAAGAATGATCATCGCTATCACAACCACTGGATCAATATTGTTAATAAACTGTGTGCCAGTGTAACCCCAATTGACTCCAGTTGAAATATAGTTATCTCCTAAGGAACGGTTTTCATTTTGATAACCGTGATTTGCCAGTATTTTATTGAGATCTTCTTCAATATGCAGTGAACTGTCCAACATAACATCCATATTCAATGAACCGGTCATGCCGTCCTTACCAATACCACTGCCAATACCCACCTGTTCAAATATGGCCTGTGCACGACTGTGAGGAATAAGGACATGATTGGCAACAGTTGCCTCATCATATTCCCACCAACCACTCAAAACAAAAGTTTCTGTTATTTTTGTTCCATCCACATCAAAGGTAATAGTAAACTCATTCCCCAAAGTCGGCTCGACACCCAGCAATTCCAATACCCGCGTGTCAGTAGCGGCTTCACTAGTACCCTCCTCAGGTAAACGACCTTCTACAGGGTCACAATATGTCCAATGGGCATGAATTGCATCACTGTATCCAATTTCCACTTGGGATTTATTAAACGGTACATCATAGGCCATGCCTACAATACGACGCAGTCCATATTGTTTTATAAGAGAATCATTTTTTATCTCATCAAACTGCTCATAGGTCAAATACTTAAATGATCCATGAGACCAACCTCCTACCCTTCGAAAGTTAGCCTGTTGGATAGAATGATTTATGGATAGCATCACCGTAAACAATGAAGTAAACAATATGGTGGTTAAGGCAATGGCAAATATAGCAATAAGATTTCTGGTTTTCGTCGCTTTCATACTTTTTATACTCAGTTGTTGAATGCATTTTTTATTCGCTACATTCATATCCATACCTCCTTATCGAGCAACAATCAAGCCGTCCTCGATACGGACAATACGATCGGCCATCTGTGCAATCTCTTCGTTGTGAGTGATCATTACAATGGTTTGAGTAAATCTCTCACTTGTAATTTTTAATAAACCAAGCACATCCTGGCTTGTTTTAGAATCCAAATTCCCAGTGGGTTCATCTGTTAATATAATTGCGGGCTTAGTGGCCAAAGCCCGGGCAATGGCAACACGCTGCTGCTGTCCCCCCGAAAGATTATTGGGCAAATACTGTAGTTTGGACCTAAGCCCCAATGTATCGATAATATTTTCCACATAAGGAGTATCTGGGGAGTTTCCGTCCAGCTGAATAGGTAATACAATATTTTCATAAACGTTAAGTACAGGGACCAAATTATAATTTTGAAATACAAATCCGATCTTGCGACGGCGAAAAATTGTCAATTCTTCATCCTTCAACGAAAAAATATCCTTTCCATCCACATAAACTTTTCCACTGGTAGGACGGTCCAGACCACCCAGCATATGCAGAAGTGTGCTCTTACCACTTCCTGATGTACCAACAACAGCCACAAATTCTCCTTTTTCTACCTGAAGATCTACACCTGCCAGGGCATGAACTGTATTTTCTCCAAAACCATATATCTTTTTTAAATCTTTCGCTTCTAAAATGGTCATCATAGAACCTCCTTAAATAAAGTCTGTTTGTAACTCTTCAAACAGACTTTATCATACATTTCTTTCTGAAATCTTTCAGGCAGGTAAGTAATTCTAACAGTTTTGAAAGAATTTAATCTTCTCTGGGCAAAAACATAGAAAATACAGAACCTCTACCTAATGATGAAGTAACTTTTATGTATCCACCCTGCTCAGATAAAATCTGGCGCGTAAGATACAAACCAATCCCTACACCATCTTGTTCGCTAACAGAAGGTGAGCGATAAAAGCGCGAAAACACTTTTGCCTGTTCTTCTTCGGAAATTCCTATACCAGTATCAGCTACATCAATGCGGCAAAACAGATTGTATTCTTTGACAGAGATCTGTATCCTTCCTCCTGGTGGAGTGTATTTTATGGCATTGTCCACTAAATTGCATAAAGCTTCCTGGGTCCATTTATAATCAAAGATTGCATAAGCCTCCGTAGGTTCTATGATCAACTGAAGCCCTTTTTGAGTCACTTTGGGTAAGAATTGCTCCACTGTATCCTCCAGCATAGGAGTAATAGCAGTATAAACTGGACGAAGTGTGAAAACTCCCGTTTCCAGACGTGATAGTTTTACCAAGGAAGCAATTAAAAAGTTTAACTTCTCTGCTTGTCCTCGTAATGCCATCACACAATCCATACTTTGTTGAGGGAGTTCCTGTTCCTCCAGCAGTTGTGCATAGAGAAGAATATTGGCAATAGGAGTTTTGGTTTGATGAGAAATATCTGCGATCAGTTCCTTAATTTTTTCCTTCTCAACGGCTAAATTACGCGCTGATACCTCGGAAGCAGTCAGATATCGGTACAATCTGTTCTCCACTGCCGATAATAAACTTTCATCAAAATTTTGCTCTGTAAAGCTTCCATCCAATACACTATCCAGCATTTGGTTAAGGGTTTCTAACATTTTTTTGATTTTATAACGCTCAAACAGGACAACCACTGTGCACAGCAAAATAACTAGCAAAATAATAACAACAAAAATTACGTTACATTCATTCATCCTGTTTCATCACCCATACATACCCCAAACCATAAACGGTTTTAATATACTGCCCTGCATCCAGCTTGTCCCTCAGACGCTTAACTGCAACTGAAAGTGCGTTTTCATCCACATACGCAGAACCATCTCCCCAAATACGGTCTATTAAAACCGCACGACTTAAGGTTGCACCTCTATTTTCTACCAGCAGGCGAAGGAGTTTTTGCTCTGTTTTACTTAATTCCACAGCAGCATCTGCCTTATAAAATTCCATATGTTCAAAATCAAATCTATAGTGATCAATAACCATGTTCTTTTTCTCATTTACAGAGATGCGGCGCAATTGGTTCTTTACTCTTGCACGCAGGATTTCCAGACTGAAAGGTTTTGTGATATAATCATCAGCACCCTGTTCCAATCCCATAACCTCATCCCTCTCCGTATCGTTGGCAGTTAAAAGAATTACCGGAATCAATTGGTCCCCATTTTTTATTTCACGAAGCAATTCAAGTCCATTACCGTCTGGAAGGTTAATATCAAGCAAAACCAAATCCGTCATGCCGCAAGCCAATTGCTTCCGGGCAGACTTTAAATCAAAACAAGGAACAATTTAAAGATCCTGATTCTTTAAGGCAAGACATAAGCCCCGACTAAGATTGCGGTCATCCTCAACAATTAATACTTGCTTCATGTATCCACCCCTTACATCTATTCTATTCATTGATCAAAGCTTATCCACACAATATGGTTTATTACATCATTGGTTCTATATGTTCCTGAATAAACTGAATTCTGTCAAACACAGCCGGCTTAAAAGTGGATGTCACGGTTACAATGAATTCCTTAACAGGATTTATATATATCACATTTCCTCCATCCCCTATAGCTGCAAATATATTATTTTGGGGATCAATTATCCACCATAAATAGCCATAATTCATAAATCCAAATCTCTCACCGCATTGAACAGACGAAGAAGTCATCTCTTTAATCCAGTTAGCAGAAATAATCCTCTGATTCTGATACACTCCTTTTTCCAAGCACATCTGTCCAATTTTCGCCATTTCCAGAGAAGACATACATAACCCAAATCCAGCAGTAACATTTCCGTTAGATTCACAAAACCAAACACTTTTTTTCGGTTCTTTAGAAGTTATAAAGTCAATATACTCCTCTTTATTTTTTACTGTGTAAGCTATCCGAGGTTTAATCCCAAGGGGAGAAAAAAGCACGGCATTGGCAAATTCTATGGTGCTTATACCGCTTACTTTGCTGATGAGATCACTTAAAACCTGTATCCCAAGAGTCGTATACTTAAATTCTCCTGTAATGCCTCTTCTTCCGCCCATCAAATCCAGAACAGTCTTAGACCAGTCAGGACTTGAGCAAACCTTTGTCCATGGTTCTGACTTGAACTTATAAGGAGCAGTCATCGTCAGCAAATGCCTGATTGTAATTTGCTGAATTGTTTTTTCTCCACGTTTCATCTGATAGTCAGGATAGAATTCCAATATCTTTTGGTCCAAATTCATCAGTTTCTTATCCACTGCAATACCAATTAAAAGAGAAATAATACTCTTTGTAACCGATGCAATGTGAAAATGATCCTGCCCATCAAAGCCATTCCATGTGTCAGAGTATACCACCTTACCTTTCTTCATAGTCGTAATCTGACAAATATTCTTGTGATTCTCTGACACAAAATTATGTAACAGCTTATAATCCATCATTTATCACTACCTTTTTCATAAATGAAGAATTGGCCAATCCTTACTTTCAGATATCTGTATGTATAAACTATACGATTATAAAATAATATTCAAGAAAAATTTTTTAAATATTGAAAAAGCCATAAAGTTCAAAATAACTTTATGGCTTTAATTACATTCTGATTTTACCGAGCTGATGACTTATTGATGCTTATTTGATTTTAAATTTCGTAACTTGATCGAGAAGTTCATTTGCCACATCTTTTAACTGACCAGAAGACTGAGCAATGGTTTCCATTGAAGCCAATTGTTCTTCTGAGGTCGCTGAGATTTCCTGCATACCAGCTGAGGTTTGCTCAACTACAGAGGAAATATTCTCTGCCTGATTCGTTACTGCTTTAATCTGATCACTAATCTCTAATAAACCTATAGAAACTTCATGGGCAATTTGTGTAAGCTCTGTAACAGAACCAAATATCTTATCAAAACTTTCTTTGGTATCTTCTGCTGAATATTCCATGGCAAGGACGCTTTCTTTAACCTGATTCATATTCTGAACTGCTTCATTCACTCTGTCATTGATATCATTAACAATATTTTCAATTCTTTTAGTAGCATTGCCGGATTGCTCTGCCAGTTTACGAATCTCTTCAGCAACCACAGCGAAACCCCGTCCTGCTTCTCCCGCACGGGCTGCTTCTATGGAAGCATTTAACGCCAGGAGGTTGGTCTGCCCTGCTATATTGTTGATTTCTCCAATGATATTACGGATCTCATCAGCCATTGTTGCCAGCTGATGTATGGATTGGCCAACAGCATATGTAAACTGATTGTTTTCTTCGATTTTTTGACCTTGATGCATAAGAGCCTCCTGGCCTTTTTTAGCAAGCTCAAGAGATGTTTTTGCCTGATCTGCTGCAACTTTAGTTTTCTTCGTAGATTCTGAGATGATTTCAGTAACTTTAATAGTCGCATCCGTTGTCTCTTGAATCATTGACGCTTGCTCACTGTTGCCCTGGGCCATCTCATTAATCGTAGTCACGACTTGAGTTAAGCTCTGAGTAGCCTCTTCACTGGTTAGGGATAACTGCAAAGAATGAGAAGCTACCGTTGAAGCAACGGTTTGAATACTGCCTACAAGCCTTCTTAAATTCGTAATCATTGACTTAAGACTATTAAAGACCTGACCAATTTCATCTTTTGAGTTGAATTTAACTTCAAAATCTTTTAAATCCCCGTCTGCAATAGTTTGGATGATAGAAGATAATTCAACCAGAGGCGCAGTAAACCTCTTGGAAAAATAAAGCCCCAATAATCCAACAATAACAGCTACAGCAACAAACAAAATAACAGCTACGTTCAGGAGATTAAAAGCAGAAGACATTGCAACTGAAAAAGGAGTTTCTACAACAATTAACCATCCTGAAAGTTCATTTAATGCATGGCTGACGATAACATCCTCACCTTGAATGTTTTTGGTTCGCAATGTCGTATTATTTCCAGAAAGGCCTGCCTGTACAAATTCTAAAGCACTAAAATCTTCTTAATTCTCCACATATTCAATATTAGGATGAGCTATTACAATCCCTTGTCTGGAAAGCACATAAACCTTCGTACCATCCTGTGAAAGTCTTGCAACAAAATCACTGATTTTAGAAAGCTCGGTACTAGCCTGTAAAGCTCCTACGATCTTATTATTCCTATCACGGACGGGTGTAGAGATCACAACATTTGATTTACCGGTAACTTTTGAGATGAGAATATCAGATACATACTTTTCATTTCCATTCATAGCCTGCTGAAAAAATTCTCGTTCCAATACGTTGGTAAAGGCATCATCATTACTTTTAGCCACTTGCTCTCCTTGAGCATTATCCAAAGCAATAACAAGGTCTGAATTGACATTAGCTGCGCCTACCAGTATATTTTTTGCAGAGTTCAAATCAAAATCGCCAACAGCTGGCTGATTAGCAACCATATGCAGGGTATTGAAGTTCTTTTCAAGCATACCATTAATTTCTGCTTTAACAACTTCCAACTTATCCTGGCTTGACTGATAAATATCATTTTTGGAAATTGAAATGGATAGTGACATGGATATCACTGAAAAGATTAATATTGGAATCAGACTGGTAGTTAAAAGTATCGAGAATAGCCGCGTTCTAAGTTTCAAAATATCTCCTCCTGAATTTTATTGTTTATGTATATTTGATCAGTTCTACGCGCGATTAGACTTAAAAATAACTTATGTAATAGAAGATATATTCCTATTACATAAAATGGCATAAAAAAAAGCCGCTTTTAGCGACAAGATAGATCAGTACCAGAATGTTCGGTAACCTGGCAGCCATCAGCAAAATCTGGAAGGCCCATAGCTTTGCGCCCTTAGCTTTCACTAAGTTTGCCTTTATCGCAATATATCTAATTCAATTTTAACCGGTATGTGATATCACTATGTAAATTTTACGACATTAATCGACAAATTTCAATATAATTTATTAATTATTAATATATAAATTTTCTATATCTTAAAACGACCTACCAATGTTCTCAATTCTTCAGCCATACTTGCCAATGCATGAGCAGATGACGTAACTTCCTGTACTGTTGCCAGCTGTTCTTCTGATGCACAGGCAATTTCAGTTGTGCTCTGAGAATTTGCTTTTGCTAATTCTGCTATCTTTTCTATGGACTGATTGACTTGTTCTACATTTGCTGACAGTTCTTCCGTAATGGTCGATAGATCCTGTGCTTGTCCACTGACGTTTTCAATAGACTTCAAAATCTTTTCAAAAGAATTTCCTGCCTCTTCCGCTAACCCTAATCCATTTTTGGCAACAGCATTAGCACCTTTTGCCATGTTTGAGGCCTTTATAATACCTTCCTGAATGATTTTTATGATTCCATAAATCTGATTTGCAGAATTCCTGGATTGATCTGCCAATTTGCGAACTTCCTCAGCTACTACCGCAAAACCTTTTCCATGTTCACCAGCTCTTGCAGCTTCTATCGCTGCATTAAGCGCTAAAAGGTTGGTCTGTTCAGCGATCCCAGCAATCACATCAATAATTTCTCCAATTTCATCGGAATGATTTCTCAAATTCGTCATCACTTGTATCGTGTCACTTGTTGCATCGTGCATGTTTCTTACTTCTCCAACTACTTTTTGAATGTATTCATTTCCATCATGGGCCTGGACCATAGTTTCATTGGCTGCTTCCGCGACCGTACTGATTGAATCTGCAATATGTTGAATACCACCCGTAATCTCAGCAATAGCTCCAGCACTTTCTTCTGTATTTTTACTTTGGACTTCTGCTGTCTTAGCTACTTCCTGAATTGACGTCGTAACTTGATTGGTTACAGAAGCTGTTTGCTCTGAACTTGCCAACAGCTCTTCCGATGATACAGCTACCTGCTGCGATGTATAATTCACCTGACCAAGCATTGTCCGCAAAGTCCCAAGCATTTTGTTAAATGCCGCTGCCATATCTCCTATTTCATCCTTTGATTTCACATGAATCTCTTTGGTTAAGTCTCCTTCTCCTTCCGCAATATCTTTTAATTGAGCATTCATTTCTTTTATTGGACGGACAATTGAACGAGTAAGCACCATAGTAGCAATCATAGCAAGAATGCTGGTAAAAATAATTGTAACAAGAAGGGATAATAATACTGAAATAATCGTATTTTTAACAGCTTGGATCGGACAACCTACTAACCACATACCAATGTTATTACCATTCTCATCTTTTACTGGTTGATACATCGTTAAGTACGGATTTCCTGAAATATCTGCTTCACCTACATAGATTTCCCCGCTCCCAAGTACAGCTTCTGCAATAGAGTTATCTGCATCAGCCCCAATTTTTCTTACTCCATCTACAACGATATTAGTAGCCACAGTGTAATTCTTAAGAAATATATTAACAATTCCACCCGTTATTTCTCCAATTTCTTCAAAGATTTCATTGTTATCATTAATCTTTACATTTCCTTTGTAGAGTTCACCTTCTTTAACATTCCATGCTCCTGGATACCTTTCATTGAGTATGCTCATTCCCAGATTAGATTGAATTGCAACATCATCTCTGTATATCTCAATCATGGTTTCTTCAATCTTATATTTTGAAATGAAGAATACAACCATAGTAAGATAAACAATTACACCAATCATTAAAAGGTTGAATTTTGTTCTCATTTTCATTTTTTCTAGTCTCATCTAAATGTCTCCTTTTTGTGTATTTTGTAGTTTGGTGTCGAAAATGCTTAATTAGCTTAGCATAATTTCATTAAATATGCAAAACTTCTTGCAAATTTTTTTGCTCAATAACATCAAAATGTTTATTGTTATGCGTTTGCCTGTATTACCAAAGTGCAACAGTCCCTTTATTCATTTTTCCTCATAATAGAATTGAATGGCACAATAAAACGCACCTTTGTAGGAGCAAGTCTGTCTCGTTGCTGCAAGCACGATCAAACAGACAATCCTCAAAGGAGCGCTTTATAATAAACTCTTATAATCCATTAAATCTTTACTTCGACAGTAACCGAATACCAATCTTTATTAAAGTATGTTTCAGCATATTCTATGATCTTTCCAGATTCACCATATGTGGTTCTCTTTACAAAGAAAGTATCTGTACCTTTCCTCAGATTCATCAATTTGGCAATATGGCTGTCATTAACTGCTTTCACTGAATAGTTTTCAGTTGCACCAACCGGAAAAATATTATATTCAGCCAGTGTTTTATAAAAAGACTTGCTTTCGCAAATTTTCTGAGCCTGTTCAAGATTAAGCATATTACTGTCCATAAAAGAGCTTTGATAAGCAACTGGCTCATTATTAACCATTCTGATTCTTCTGACACAAATAATGGAGCGCTCAGGGGGTATTTCCAACTTTTCTGCAATATTCTCATTTACAATTTCTTCAATCTTATCCACTTGCATATCGATCTTATAACCTTGCTGCAATAATTCATCACTGAAACTGATCGAAGTTAATTTGCGATTGATACGCTCTTTGGCAACAAAGGTTCCTACACCTTGAACACCTATCAGATAATTTTCATTAATTAAATCATTAAACGCTTTCCTGACTGTAATAGAAGACACATTATATTTTTTCTTAAGGACAGATTCACTATCAACTTTATCACCTGGCTTCAACTCACCTGACTTAATGGCATTTATAATATCCGTTTTTATTTGCAGATACTTTGGTACTTTATATTCCATAATGATAAGCCCCCTAATATATTAATATAGAAACCAGTCAATATTATAACATACCATTTAAGACATACAAGTATTGCCACATTTCCTATTCAGGAAACTTTGCAACCGCTGTCTTTGTGGTTTCTATAGCCCGATTTGCCAGTTCTTCAATCGATAATTCACTGCCTTCAATCATACTTAACTCTATAAATGCCATCGTATTCAGCCCAGCTACTGTATAATACTGTCCTGGCTTATTCACACATAATTCCGCTGCTACTCGAAATGGTGACGCCCCCAGCAAATCACATGCAAATAATACCTCATCAGTCTCATTAAAACTTTTTAACAAATCTTCAACCTTACCTTTAAAAGAAGCCAAATCATCTTCCTTAGTTAAATCAATGAAATACATTAATTCTGAAAGTCCTACAATCATTTCCAGATTCTGTTTTACTCCTTTAGCATATCCACCATGCCCCATTACTACAACTCTTTTCATGTGAACAATCATACCTTTCTGCAAGTTGCAAATTTTAACTACATTGTTTTACTGCTGTTTCAATTTTTAGCCTTATTGTATAACATGCTTAAGCATTAAATGACAGAGACTTTAATTCAATATGATCATTAAAGTCTCTATCTCGTAAAATCTATCATCTTTATACATGCTCAACTTACTATATTACGCATAAAATCCTGTCGCATATCCGATAAAAGTAAGCACACATGCAATTACAAAAATTAATCCCATCAATTTAAGTGGAGACCACTTTTTCTTTGAATACAGATAGTAAACCACTAAAGTTAAGAGCAATGGCAAAATGTGAGGAAAGATAGAATTAACAACTTTATCCGCATCGAATATAACCTGATTTTCTAATATCTGGCCTGTTGTTGCATCATATACGTCTCTGATGATCTGAATTGGTAATTGAAGCGTAACGAATGACGCTGTTAATGCACCAACAACAATTAATCCCAGTACTGTCATGGTATCTGTCAAATAATTCAGTTTACCAGTTGACATAAATGTCGACATTCCTTCAATACCGGATTTATAACCCAGCTTAAACAAATACCAGCTTAGTAAAAAAGTTCCTATCGGATAAACCAGCATATATAATACAGGACCTAACCAACCAGTTGCTTGTGATGCCTGAGAAATTGACAGACAAATTGTTAAAAGAATAGGAATAAAGGTTGCAACCCATAAGGAATCCCCAATGGCAGAAGTCGGACCTATTAATGCTACTTTTACACTACTGATTAAATCAGGAGTACATGCTCCATTAGCATTCGCTTCTTCCAATCCGCAAACAATACCATTACAAATAGATCCAACTTGTGCTTCTGTATTGAATAAAGTGATATGCCTTTTTAAAGCCTCTGCTTTTTCTTCTTTCGTATCGTATAATTCGTCAATAACCGGTGCCATAGATTGTCCAAAAGCCAGTCCTAACATACTTTCTGCCTGCTGCGAACATCCATTCCAGAAAAACCAGTTTAAGAATGATTTTTTAAGTGTCTTCTGACTAATCTTTTTCATTATTGCACTTCTCCCCTCTTAGCTTCTAAGCTTGTAATAGAAACATAATATAAAATAGCGATAATAATTGCTAAGACGGCAACTGCCATTGTACTCAGGTTAAAATAAGTTACCAAGATAAATCCTGCAAGGAAAATTACGATATGATATTTTTTCTTAAATAAGAAAGAAATAATGATTCCCATTCCCAATGAAGCCATCATACCACCAAAGACACCCAAAGTGGTTGTAACCCAACCAGGAATTAAGGATGCAAAGTCGCCTTGCGCAGAAGCAGCAGTCATAGAAGTCAGTACGATGATTGCAGGAATAAAGCGGCATGCAAAACCAATTAACTGTCCTAAAACAAGATTAGGAATAAACATCTTCCTGGTTTCGCCTGCTTCGGCATATTTCTGAGCCACACGGTTCAATGGAAGATTCAGTGCATAGGAAATATTCCACATGATTTGTCCTACTAATCCCCCAATTCCAGCAAAAACAACCGCCAGACCAATAATCTGTGCAGTATCTAATCCTCTTCCAAATACCAGCGCACCCGCTGTGCCAATATAGGTCGCGTAGGATAAGTCCCATGCAACTGCACCGCCAGGAGTTACATTACCCATATACATGATTTGAAGCGAAATACCGATCAATACAGCAGTCTGAACATCTCCCATAATAAGACCTACAACAAATGCAGCAACCAAAGGCCTTCCTAAGGTGTACCAGCCAATGGTATTCCCAACAATTGAACCGATTGAACCTAAATACACAAATAAGGCAATAAGAATGATTTGATAGATTTGCATAAATCTTCCCCTTCTCTAATTAATAGATTTTTTGAATGATTCCCAACTGGTTTTTGTAGTTGTAGGCAATTGCTGAAAACATACTTCCTTACCTTTTGCAACGATGTCATCTATGATGGCCACGTCACGGTCACTTAAATAAAAAATTCCTGTTGCACCACTAACTTTATGAATTGTATCCGAACGTTTTGCAATATTCCCCAAAATAACCAACTCAGCCTGTTGTACTACTTCATCTTTTAATTGCTCTAACTTCTCAGGAAATTTAACAATTACCAAACGATTTACAGTACTTTCCTGGCTCAGGATCTTTTTAGCTTCTTCAGTGGTTACAATATGAGTCTTATAAGTTGGAGGTACCCCCATAGTCATAATAGATTTCAACATCGGATTTTTCGCACTTTCATCATCAATCGCAATAATTTCCTTGATTGAAAGTGTGGGACACCATGCAACAATGGTTTGTCCATGAATTAATCTGTCATCTACCCTTACATAAGTCTTTGCCATTTTACCACTCCTCTTACTTTAATCGCTTATAAAATCAAAGCATTTTCAATATAACTTCATGATGTCAAAAATTTAGTCCACAGTTACGTTTTCGATACATTTTCTGATAAATCCTTTGTTTTCAATAATTCTTCTTTGCGCCTCCTCTCTTGGAACACCTGTCAGAATCATAATAATTGCTTCCTTGATAGAAAAATCTGTTTCCTCTAACGTTTTTGCTGCTGTATCCAGATCACATCCGGTACTTTCCATGACAATGCGTTTCGCACGTTCTACCAGTTTAAGGTTTGTTGGCTTCATATCCACCATTAGATTGCCATAAACCTTCCCTATTCCTACCATAGATGCTGTTGAAATCATATTTAAGATAAGTTTCTGGCACGTACCAGCCTTTAGACGAGTGGATCCGGTCAATATTTCTGGTCCGGCATCTACTTCAATAGCAACATCAGCATATTGTGCCAAAAGCGAATTTTTGTTACATGCGATACCAACGCATTTTGCCCCCACTTTTTTAGCATGTTTTAATGCGCCAATGACATAAGGGGTCCTTCCTGATGCTGCGATTCCAACAACCACATCATTTTCTCCCAGATTGACTGCATCCAGGTCTTTTGCTGCCAGTTCCTCAGAATCTTCAGCTCCTTCTACTGCCTTTACAAAAGCTTTTTCTCCACCCGCAATAATCCCAATGACTTCATCTGTTGTAGAGAATGTGGGAACGCATTCAACGGCATCCAATATCCCCAACCTGCCGCTTGTCCCTGCACCAATGTAAATCAGTCTTCCATTCTTGTTGAGTGCATCAATCACCAACTGAACACATTTTTCAATTTGAGGCAATGCTTCTTTCACCGCATCAATTACTTTTTGGTCTTCTTCATTCATGATGCGAAGCAGCTCCATAGCAGACATAGTATCTAAATTCAATGTTCTCGGATTACGGCTTTCTGTTTTTAAATGGTCTATTCTTATCTCATTCATAGCAATCACCATAATTTATTTTCTATCAGGCTGGCATACATATAGGCTGCTGTAAAACCAGTATTATTGGATTCAATTTGGCGGACTTTTCCTATGGTTGGATAGTACTCAGTGTATGGGAAGTTATTCACTTTTCCGCAGAATACGGAGTATTCCCTTAATGCAGAAAACCATTGCTCCACTTCATCCGGTTCCAATTTAAAGTAAGCCTGCGGAATAAAACCAACCAAGTCCTCAAAATTTTCTCCATAAAGCAGTCGGATAGAACTTCCTTTCTCGCGTAATCGTTTTACTGCGGTAGTCACTGCATCATGGGTGTTGATGTGTCTTGGATGCATTGAACCACGCCAATGGGTAATGACTAAATCAACTTTCTCGTCTAAGAAATACTGTTCCATTCTTGCCGCGAATTCCTCTAAAGAAGGCATATTGCTGGAAACATATCCTAACCAAATATAATCTCCATTTAATTTCTCAGCCGCTCTTTTGTTTTGATTGAATAGTTCTTCTAAATAAGCTCTCTTTTCCTCTTCTGTTGCATTAGGATCTTCCAGGCGTCCCTGGGTAACATGGACATAGGTGCAGTGGGCTCCTTCTTTTGCATATTTCAGCATAATGGGACCGCCCATAATCTCCGCGTCCAGCGAATGTGCTCCAACACTTACAACCCGTTTAATTTGACTCATTATTGATGTCCTCCTTAGATCGTTTTTTGATAATCTACAAAGGTTCTGAATACCTTAACCCCATGTCTTTCATAAAATCTTCTGCCCGGTTCATCAGTAGACAGGAAAAACAAATGGTATATCCCCCGTTTCGCCATTTCAAACTGCATAAGATCAAACAAAATGCCGCCTATACCATAATTTCTGGCTTCTGCTTTTACTCCGATCGGCCCAAAACGCATTGGATTGCCATCAATCATTCTCATGCAAAATCCTACTATTTTCTGTTCTGCATTGAGTACCAGCAAAATGCAATCTTCAGCTAAATTGTTCTGCATTGAAATCAACGCGTTTCTTTTCCAGCCGCCGCCAAATTCATCTTTTAAGAACTCCAGAAGCTCCAGAGCATATTTGTATTCAAAATTGATAAAAGAAAATCCCGCTTCCTGTGCTTTTGCCATCTTGTCCAAAGTTCCCTGACTGATTTGATAACCATGTAAATCTTTACACATGGAGTAGCTTTCTTTCCCAGCTTTATAACCCATTTTTTCAAAAAATTTGATTGCATCACTGTAATTGTCTTTATCTACACCTGGGAAAAAATAATTTGGGCTGTAGGCTGCCAGTGTTACAGTCTCAACCCCCAATGATTTTAGTTTTTCTTCTGCACGCTGAACTAAAGCTGTTCCGATTCCTTTTCGCCTGTAGGCCTGATCCACAAACATGACATTAATCCAGCCTCTTGTAGGTTCCAATCCTCTTTCAAGATATGGGAACTTTCTTTTGGTCGAAAGCAGGAATCCAACGACCTGATCATTTTCTGTTGCTACATAGCAGAGTTCCGGATCAAAATTTTCATCAAACAATGCTTGTTTTCTGAATTTCTGAACAGTAATCGGATCAGCAGTCAATGTCTTATTCCATAAATCAACGACTTCTTTTTCGTACTTTTGACTATAATTTAGTATTTGCATAGTATCCCCTTCCTTTATGCAAGACTTTAATTGACGATTGATTATTATGTTAACGTATTAATATGTTAACATATTAACCTTAACTGAGTTCAGTATAACATACCATTTGTAATTAATCAATAGCATTTTTAGGAATAATATATATATTCATCATTAAACTCTTTATTTTTTTGTATATTTTATTTTGTCCAAATATCCTGTTCATATTATTTGCTATCAAAAATGTCTAAAAAGATAAAATACGCGACCCATTAGTATTTACCTGTAGCAACAAAAAAGAAGTGCCTCCTCTTTCAGGCACTCCTTTATTTTACATATTTATTTGATCACTTTTTCCGTAAGCTTCATTTGATTTCTTTCTAAACATTTATTTTTAAACAGAGACTAGGAATCGCAACATCACTTACACTAGAGAAGGGATACGAAAATGTATGAGTCAGCCCTGGTTGGAGCCATATGTCAAAGTTATTGATGAAAATCATGGGTACGTTGAAGTATATATTGATAAAAGTGAGCTTGCCTATGTTTCTGGTTTTTTTCTTCAGTTAGGTACAAATGCAAAAGTAATCAAGCCACAAAAAGTAATAGACTTTATCTGTAAGCAACTGCAAGATACTATAACGCATTACTCTTCATAAATAGAATTATTTTTTTCATTGACAAGCAAATCTATATCAGATATAATAACATCCAATAGCAAAGGCGCTGAGGGTAAAAACCCACAGCGCCTTTTATGTTCTATTTCGCTAAGAAAAGCCTGGAGTGTCTTAAGAGACATATCTCATCTTTTCCTAAGCGTAGCCATTTGAATATGACAATACATATTGCACACAAAGGCGTGTGTTTTATCATATGCATCCTGGGATGCTCATGGTAAAATACACGCCTTTTATTTTATATTTTTTAAATATAGGAGGAATAATTTATGAGTACTATAATAATCATCGATACCCTTTGGGTATTATTTGCAGCTGTACTGGTATTCTTTATGAATCTTGGTTTCGCTGCAGTCGAATCTGGTTTCGCCAGATCAAAAAATACAGTTAACATTCTATCGAAAAACTTTATCGTTTTCGCTGTATCATCTATAGGTTTCATGCTCCTTGGCTGGGGACTGATGTTCGGTGGAGCCAACCCGATTATCGGTACAGAACACCTGTTTATCTTAGGGAAATCCAATGATTTTTACAATGATACGCTTACATCTTATGTACCCTTCTGGGGGAAATTTTTCTTCCAGTTGGTATTCTGCGGTACTGCAGCAACCATCGTATCAGGAGCAGTTGCCGAGCGCGTTAAATATCTCTCATTCATCGTATTTTCTTTCGTACTGACTATTTTCATTTACCCAATTGTTGGTCATTGGATCTGGGGCGGTGGATGGTTAGCTAATCTTGGTTTCATGGATTTCGCCGGTGACACTGTCGTTCACTCCGTTGGTGGTTGGGCAGCTCTGGCTGGTGCTATGATCTTGGGCCCCCGTCACGGAAAATATGATAAAGATGGAAAGCCACAGGCAATCCCAGGACACAATATGTCTTTAGCTGTTATCGGACTTTTCATTTTGTGGCTTGGATGGTTCGGATTCAATCCCGGATCCACCATGAGTTTTCAAAATCCTGCAGATGTTATGCACATCCTTGTAACCACCAATACCGCAGCCGTTGCAGCTGTACTTACAGCTACCGCTACTTCATGGATCTTCATTGGCAAACCGGATCTTGGAATGACCATCAACGGCTGCCTGGCAGGTCTTGTTGGGATCACTGGCAGCTGTGCTTATGTAAGTGTTGGCAGTTCAATGATCATCGGTGCTATCGCTGGCGTGATTGTTGTGTTCGCTGTACTGTTCTTTGACCGAATAAAAGTTGACGACCCTGTTGGTGCTACCTCAGTTCACTTAGTATGTGGTGTTTTCGGTACAATTTGCATTGGTTTTTTTGCTCAGGAAGGCGTAACTAGTCTTTCTACAGTTAATGGTTTATTCTTCGGCGGCGGTTTCGCACTACTTAGTGTAGAGATTCTTGGTATCTTAGCTGTTGGTGTATTTGTATTCATCTCATCTGCTCTAATCTGGCTTATTCTTCAAAAGACCATGGGAATCCGCGTTACTCTTGAAGAGGAAATCATGGGGCTTGATATCGGTGAACATGGACACACTGCTTATCCTGATTTTGCAATCGTAGCTCCTATTATGGATTCTGCTAATGAATATGGTGACACATTCCCAACATTAAGCCCGGTTGAAATTAATAGACCTTCCAGTGCAGTATCACCGGATGTGGCTGTACCAGTAGTGAACAAAGCACGTTCAGGTGCTAAGATGACAAAGGTTACTATTATCACTAATCAGGAAAAACTGGCAAAACTTCAGTCTTCTCTTGACAAAATCGGTATTACAGGACTTACAGTTACAAATGTTCTTGGTTATGGTATGCAGAAAGGACATACTGAATACTTCCGTGGTGCTCCCGTGAAAACAAGGCTTCTTCCTAAAGTTCAGGTAGACATCGTTGTGTGTAAAATCCCTACTGAAGCAGTGGTTGATACAGTAAAAAAAGCTCTGTATACAGGTAATATGGGCGACGGTAAGATCTTCATTTACGATGTTGAGAATGTTATTAAAATCAGAACCGGTGAAGAAGGATATGACGCCCTTCAGGATGAAGAAGATGAATTATCCGCTGTATCTGTACAATAACTATCAATCCAAGAAATAGGGACTTGATTAATGTTCAAGTCCCTAGATTCAAATAACTATCAAAAGCAAATGCCCTTGTTCAGCATCTACTGTAATGAACAAGGACAGTTCAATCTGTAAATTTCCACTAAATTATTTTAAGAAATTTCTTATAGTGAATGCAAACTTCTTTAATCGAAAAAGCTTTTTGCAGATATAATGATTCTCGTATCAGGATCACTGTAAACTCAAATGCAGAGAATGTTTCTCTATGATCTACAGCATTCCCCAAAATAAGTTGATATGAGCGGTAAAGAAATAAAGTAGCAATCCTATGATGATCACCTTAATGATTTGCTTTGAAGACTGATATAAAACAAAAGCACATTGATGGCAGATCTAAAAGGTGATGTGCTATATATAGAGATTAATACCCCAAGGAAAATCCAAATCCCCATGCGAGAAAAGAATATGGTAAAGTAGTGCTATTCTAATCATTTTTAAAATCCCTGACATGCCCTGTGATTCATTCAAAACTTTATCTATCCGACTGCACTCATCTTCTCTTGTTATATGAATGGATTTTGAAAAGCAAATGAATCTAACCCCATACTTTCCCATCTTTTTATGACGCCCTTCATTTGCTCTCCTCTCTTTAATACAAAAGGTTTAATTCCTATGTAAAAAATAATAGACTGAATTACTCTTTGCAAAATATATTTTTTATGCATGACTGCATCCTTGTAAATCTTATGCGCTGCTCTTTTGGTTTTTCTAATCATTTTTTCAGACAGCCTGCTTCCATATGGCTGTGTAACAGGATAAGCCTTTGATATGAATGCCCCTGAATAAAGGCATAATTTTTTCAATATTTTTAGACTGTCTTTGTTGCCATAATTCTCACCTGTCGTAATACAAATAGCATATTTGTTAGTCAGTAATTGCTCTAAAACAAAATGTCCCCTATCAATTAAAATCTTTCCCTGGCCTGTTATATTACTGGCATAGGTTGGTGAACCAAATATGATGATATCTGCTCCGCCAATTAATACAGATAAGCTTTCTCCATCATCATCTATATGGCACTTCCCAGTCTTATAGCAGCTATAGCATCCCAGGCAAGGAGCTATTATATAATCCCCTATGTTGCAAAAATCAACATGGACCTCCTTATACTTCTTTAATTCTTCCTCCACTACGTGAAGAAGGGACGCAGTAAGTCCATTATTGCGAGGACTTAGATTTAGAATCACAACTTTCATTGATCTCACTCACATTCTATAAAATAAACATTTGTATACTTTCCATTTTAAAATATAATATAGGTTAAGCTGAGTCAATAAATTTGAAGCAAACGCTACTATTTTATACATTTTGTGTCATTTGAGGAGGTATATGAATGAATCTGACTCAAAATCCTGTTGCTATGAGATCGAAAAAAGCTATCATAAAAGCTTTACTTAAACTTATGAAGGAAATGCCATATGAAGAGATTACCGTAAAGCAAATATTATTGGAATCCAAGCTGACAAGAAAAACTTTCTATCGAAACTTTGACAATAAAAAAGATGTTTTAGATTCATATATAGATTCAATTATTTTTGAGTATCTCAGTGAAGTTCTCAGAAATAATGCTTGTAAAAATAGTCATTTTTTATTTGAAATTATTGTAAGTTTTCTTGAGCAATACAAAGAAGTTGTATCTATTCTTTGGCAGAATGGACTTGAACACCTACTGCTCAATCAATTAAATACCCACATTCTTAGTAATCATCGTATGCATCGGGAGTCTAGTACAGATTCTGTTCTTTCTGGAGAAATGTCAGATTACCTGTGCGTGTTTAATATAGGTGGTATTTGGAACATTGTTAATATGTGGATACGCACAGGTATGAAAGAACCTATGGAAGACATTATTAAAACAATAGAAATGTAGTTTACCAGAATTTCCTAATGCCTCAATTTAAAACGTTTATTTAAGCGAATGGTCTCAATAAGGGCACAATATTTATCGGCAATACATATGATCATAGCCTCTTTACTTTTAGGGATTTTCGTAATATTCAGCGGCCACATATGGCTGCGGATAGCTTCTTGTTCTTTCTCAGATATCCCAAAGTGTTTTACTGCATTATCGCATGCAATATCAGGGTGATCAAAACCATGGGTTTTGCGGGAAGAATCACCATCATGCCAGTCATAGAGGTATAAATCGTGAAACATTGCAGCTTCTATCAGTTCCTTTTCATCCGCATTAAGATGTAATTTTTCGTTAATCAGGTAACTAATCCATGCTACATTTTCGCAGTGTTCCAATGTGGTAGTTGTACCATGCTGAATATATTGATCCATTTGCTTTACCACATCGGATTTATAATAGTCTTTGATCAATTCCATAAATTGCTTTTCACGAAGTTGTTTTGCTATCTTATTCTTACGTCCTGGAAGTTTAAAAACTGCAATACGCTGAATGGCTTTCTTATAAATAGAATTCTGATTGCCATAAACTTTTTCAACAATGTTGGTCATATGATTTTGAAATTCCTCATCTATGGAAGCAACATATTTTTGGAAATCTGTAAGGGACGATATAGTTAATGTGGTATCTACAGATATAAGTGAGACAAGGATTAGTGCCAGAATATCTAGTAAAAATTCAGGTAATGAGGAAAGTCCTCTGTCCACCAAAGGGATCATAACTTCCATCACTAATATTCCGGCAACACCAAAGGCAACGGAAGTTGGTACACTGGTCCTTCCGTTAATATTGAGAGGAATATCGCTATAATCCCACCACCGTGCCTTGAACCATTTTTCAAGCACCCATGATGTAGGATATTCTAAAATCATACTTACAATGAATCCAAGTATAAAAATTATCCACCACTCCATTTTTGGCAGATAACCAGGTTTTATTAAATCATATATCAAAAACCCTAGTAGTGCTCCAAAACCATATATGGGGCAAATCGGACCATAAAGGAATCCCCTGTTAGCCCACTTATGTTCATGTATAGTGCAATATACACTTTCCCAAATCCATCCAAGAAAGCAAAAAATAAAAAAGGCAACTATATATCTGTTCAACACCATCCCTCCCTTTCTTCCTGTCATATTGATACAGCATAGAAAGTTTCAAGTTGATCAGATTTATACCCTCACCCCTCTGCTATTTTGAAAAAACATATTACTCTTAATCATGATTATACCAAACGTCATAATATTTTCAACGCAAAACACCCTCGATATGTTCCCTGAAATACATATCGAGGGCATAGCAGATTTGTTTTCGTCATATCCCCTTTTTAAATAGCCAATATTATACCCCTAAAGTCTATTTCGAAAACTCGTTGATCTTAACTTATGCAAGACTTATACTCAAAAGCTGTTATTCCATATATTCTTTTAAAATACTTATTTAAATGGGTCAAATCGACAAAACCACATTCTGCGACTGCTGAATAAACATCTTTATCTTTTTCTATCAATTGCTTTGCACGTTCAACCTTACAGTTTAGAAAATACTGATAGGGTGAAATTCCTACATTGGCTTTAAACATCCTGATAAGCTGAAATTTTGAAAGACCAAGTTCACTCGAAATTTCGTCAAGTTTTAAGACATTTCCCAAATTGGAATGAATCCTTTCTTTGGCTTTTTTGACCATGTTATTTTCCTTCCTGTAGTACATAAAAAGATCGCTCTCAGTTAAGGTATCGACAAGAGATAAAAGCAACTCACTGCACAATGCTTCATCACTTCCACTTAAAATCTCATAAGAAAGATTCAATATTCTTTGTCGAAGCAAATAATTGTAAACAACGGGTGAGGAAAACCGGACTATATCCTTTTTTTCACTAATCTCTAACAACAACTTTGGATCAATATATAGCATAACATAATCAATACCTGTCTCATCATGTGCCATGCCGTCATGCGGCTGCTCCGGATTAAAAAGCATAACACCATTTTGACAGGAAAATTGATGGCTTCCAGCTAAGTTATACTCTTGGATGCCTCGTAATGTTACACCTATTGCATACTCCTTATGGGTGTGCTTTTTATATTTAAAATCCGTAAAACTTACTGACAAGGCAGTAATCCCTGCAGCCTTTTTATAGATAAACCGCTCCATAGGAATCACCTCTTTATTAACTCAACTGCTCCCGATACCATGAACGCAGAATAAACCAAAAACAGTGCCATAACTATATTAACAATTTTTTGATGTTTCTGCAAAAACTTTTTAAATACTGAACCGAAGAGAACCCATGTAATAAATGCCAGAAATCCTATCAATGTTATAACACTTACAAATAATGCAAGTTTCATAGGTTCTCTATAATATGGTATCACAAAACTTGGAATGACTGTCATTGTAAACAGGACGACCTTTGGGTTTACAAACTGCATCAAAATACCGGAAGCAAAAGTGCCTGTTTGTATCATCGCCTGTTCCGATACCTCCATTTTGTATATCTGATAAGCAAGATAAAGCATATAGACACTTCCAATGATCTGCATAACAACCAAAATTTTTGGTATGACTGCTACGAGTGTCGTATTCAAAACAGCAGAAATACTAAGTAAGAAACCAAAAGCAACCGTTGCCCCATAGCAATATTCGAGTGCCTTTTTCGTTCCCAAATTATAGGCTGTAGACAGTATAACAATATTTGTGGGCCCAGGAGTAAATGTAACGATAATACAGTAGATCAAAAAAGATGTAACATTCATAATTTCAACTTCCTTTACAAAATTTTTATAAATTATACATCTTATAATTGATATCATATAGTATATTATTGCAAAAAAAGCCAACAATCCTCAGATTGGATTGTCGGCCTTTCGTTTTCTCTATAATCTATTTGAATAATTTATGCATATCTTTTTGAAGCAATGGTACCATACTGTTTTTATATCTTGATAGCTCTTCCACTGCAGCCTTAATAGTGTCACATAGTTCTGGCCTATATAGCACAAGCTCATGGAATGCTCCAAGGTACTGTCTTACAACACCCGTTTTATGGAATGACATACAATACGTTATATCAAGATCATAATCTCTACTTTCTAATTAGGGCATACATTTTCATATCCAAAATCTCACCATTTTTTACTGCATTGCTGCTCTTAATCCCCCTAACCCATTTGGACAATCACACACTAGTTTAGTAAAATAATACTAACAGGAGGTTGTCAAAAATGAGGTCAAAGCAAAACAGATTTACTGCTGAATTTAAAAATCAAA
>Ga0134101_1001077_pt1 | contig 24027 bp, 19 predicted proteins | sample 12_3_2metaG_FD_94446 | JGI IMG/M metagenome (GOLD analysis project Ga0134101, IMG submission 94446) | Switchgrass degrading microbial communities from high solid loading bioreactors in New Hampshire, USA - 12_48_3.3_201_A2 metaG | ecosystem: Engineered > Bioreactor > Semi-continuous > Anaerobic...
CAACAGAACTATTTGATGAGTTTTTGGATCAGGTGTATTCGATTGCCAAAGTACAGGTAACTTAATTCTATTAGTGTTCAATTTGAAATTGCAATTTTAGATTTTAAAAATTGTGGCTATTATCCAATAAACAATTAAGTAAATTGATTTAAATAGAGACAACTCCTCTATATCTCTATAAACTATCCAGTGATATTTCACTAAACTAATTTTGTTACTAGATATAGAGTTTCTTCTTATGCGATGGCATCCAAGAGGTTCTTTTATTCCATATAAGTACTTCTCTTTTTTTATCACTTGTAGCCACATAACATAATCATTTCTTTTCTTAATATCTAGAATTTTAAACTTACCTAATTTCTCCGCATTATAGATTACAGTAGAATTTCCAGGACATGTTTTTAAAATACCATCGTAATCAAGTTTATCCTTGGCTATTACAATTTTGTTTATATCATTACCTTTATCATCTATCTTAATATAACTTGTACATGTAAAACCGTAATCATTATCTTCCATGAATTTTATCTGTTTAGTAAGTTTTTGTGGAAACCACACATCATCACTATCAAGAAAAGCTATATATTTCCCATTTGCTATATCTATTGCTTTATTTCTAGCAATTGCTGCACCATAGTTTTTATCTAACTTATGATACTTAATCCTTTTATCTTTCTTAATAAATTCTTTTATTATATCAGCTGTTTTATCTGTTGAACAATCATCTACCACAATAAGTTCCCAGTTTTTGTATGTTTGATTTATCACAGAATCTAATGCCTTTTTAATATAATTCTCACAATTATATGCAGGCATAATAATAGATACTAATTTATCACAATCATTCAAGTTATAATCAATCTCCTTTCTCCGAATAAACAATTGAATCCCATAAATCCCGTACTCTATAGCAACCTTTATGGTACTCACTTATACTCTTATCATAAACTAAACTTCCAAATACTTTATTTACAATACTAAATCTATACATTTTGTTAATAATTGGATTTAATGCTTTCGTTAGTTTTATCTTATGTCCATTAATCTCAGCAATTAGTTTTACCATTTCACTTGTCTTAACATATTCTTCATCTTGTGGGAAAAATAAACCCTTTTCTTCATTTTCTATACTTAATCTTATAAATTCACATAGATTGTCTATATGAATCATGCTGCGTTCATTATCTATGTCAGGGAAAAATGGTAGTATTTTTGCTGCTTTTGATAATTTATTATAATTCCCTTTACATCCTTTCCCATAAACCATCGGTGGTCTAAGTATAACTAATTTGAATGTTTTATCTTCTATTTTTTTCAATTCTATTTCCGCTTGAAGCTTACTATCACCATAAAAATTATTCGGTGCAGGTACAGTTTCCTTAGTTATAACTTTCTTAGTTTTACTCCCATCACCATAAACAATTATACTACTCATAAAAATAAACTGCTTAACACCTTCTGCCTTAGCTTTTTTAGCTGTTTCAATAGCCAAATCCCTGTTTACTTTATAATATAAATCTTTTAATCTGTGTTTTGATGATACATGAGCTATTCCTGCTACATGAAATACAACATCATATGAAGAGAAATCCTCTTCCTTCCATGAAATGTCAGTCATGTCTACTGTGTCAACCATGTATTTATCTGGGTGTCTCTTCACCCACTGTTCAAAGCTCGTTCCTATATAACTGTTGGCACCAGTAATTAGTATACGTTTCATTGTGACATACTCTCCTCATTAGCAGAATTCTTATTCTTTTCTATAGTACCTGTTCCGCCCTCTACAACACCATCACTCTTCAATACTGAGATAAATGAACCAAGAAAACATCGTAAATCCATTAAAAAACCAATTTTTCTTGCGTATTCCCCGTCCAGCTTCGCTTTTTCCTCAATTGTCAATTCATCCCTGCCATGAATTTGTGCCCAGCCGGTAAGGCCAACAGGAACATCATTTGCACCATATTTGTCTCTCTCTTCAATAAGGTCAAACTGATTCCATAAAGCAGGCCTTGGTCCAATAATACTCATATCACCTTTTATTATATTTATAATTTGCGGTAATTCATCTAAGCTTGTCTTCCTTAAGAATCTGCCGACACTGGTAATCCATTGCTCCGGATTCTCTAATAAATGTGTAGGTACATCCTTGGGAGTATCTATTCGCATGGTTCGAAATTTCAAAATATAAAAGTGAGTCTTATGTATTCCAACCCTTTTCTGCTTGAACAATATAGGACCTTTCGAATTTGCCTTTATTGCAATAATGATTGCTAAAAATATAGGAGATAATATTACAAGTGCTAAAACTGATATAATAATATCCAGAGCTCTTTTTACTTTTAAGTAAGCCATTTCTGCTTCCTCACATTCCTATAAAGAATGCTTTATCTACCTATAACTCATTTGCCAAATTAATGATTTTCAAATACTTAACCCCATTAAGGTCTCTATTTATCTCATCATTTACATTCATATGTATCAGTACCGCAGATCTGAAATTTCTATCTATATCAACAATACTGTAGATTGGTATAACTTTTGCCTTCTTAATCATTGCCGTATACTCTGTTACTGCTGTTTTAATTATCTCACCTGTCTCATCATTCGAAATAAGAATATATATTGCATCATATTCATTATATATCTTTTCAAGGAAATCTTTTACCTTTTCTTTCATCTCATAAATCGCTTTATAATGTAACTTAAGGTATTTAACGGTCTTTTTTGCCTTCTCCATCATGCCTTTAGGTGTCAGCATATAAAGAACCTGCTTTTGTGATACCTGGGACATTTTTATAAGTCCCTCTCGTATCATCTTGTTCATAAGCAGGTTGACCGTACTTACAGAGACTCCTAATTTCCTTGATAGCTCGCGTTGAGTAACTTTATTATTCTCTGATACCTCTGACATTATTATAAATTCATTATCAAATATATGGCTTTCTTTATATATCAATATATATCCCTCTTTATCATAAAGTTCAATAAAGTAATATATAATAGCGTTCGAAAATCAAACGCTAATATAAGAATATATCTATAATCAAGTTATGTCAACAGAAAAACTCATCTGATAACATATGTGGGCACAATCTCCTGTACCTTCTTTCTTATGTCTTCCGATTCACTCATACATAGATCTTTTAGTTCCTCAAGTTGTCTAAGGAACTTCTCATCGTCCATCTCTATAGGCTTGCCTATGTATATTAGGTTGTTATCGGTTGCCTGAAGTCCTTCTTCCTCCATAAGTAGTTCCTCATATAACTTCTCTCCAGGACGTAGTCCGGTAAATTCTATCATTATGTCTTCATACGGCTTTAACCCTGACAGCCTAATCAAATTCTCCGCTAGATCAAGAATTTTTACCGGTTCACCCATATCCAGTACGAATATCTCTCCACCCTTGGCATATGCGCCGGCTTGCAGAACCAGTGATACCGCCTCCGGAATCGTCATAAAGTATCGAATAATATCCGGATGGGTAACCGTTACCGGCCCGCCTTCTTCTATCTGTTTCTTGAATAACGGTATAACGCTTCCATTTGATCCAAGCACGTTTCCGAACCTGACTGCCACGAAATCGGTCTTGGATCTCTTGTTGTAAGTCTGAATTATCATTTCGCATATTCTTTTAGACGCGCCCATGATGTTCGTAGGGTTTACCGCTTTGTCCGTAGATATTAGTACGAACTTCTCCACCCCGTACATATCGGCAGCCTGAACAGTCTTCAATGTGCCGAATACGTTGTTTTTAATTGCTTCATTAGGGCTGTCTTCCATAAGAGGCACATGCTTGTGAGCTGCCGCATGATATACGATCTGCGGCCTGTATGTCTTGAATATATAATTCATTCTTGCTGAACTTCTTACCGAAGCTATAAGCACCACCAGGTCAATCTCGGGATAATGGCTCTTAAGCTCCTGCTGTATTTCATAGGCATTGTTTTCATATATATCCACTATTATAAGCTGCCTGGGCTGATGCGCCGCAAGCTGCCTGCACAGCTCACTTCCGATGGAACCTCCTCCACCGGTCACAAGAATAACCTTGTCCTTGACATATCCCATTATGGAATCCAGGTCCACCTCGATGCTGTCTCTTCCAAGCAGGTCCTCAACCTGTACATCCCTTAACTGGCTCACACTTACTTCGCCATTCATAAGCTGGTATACCCCGGGAAGTATCTTAAGGCTGCAATCCGTCTCCTTGCATATATCCACGATTTCACGGATGGTCTTCTTTGACACGGATGGCATGGCTATTATTATTTCATCTATATCATACAGGTTTGCGGTCTCGACAATGTTCTCCCTGGTACCTACTACCTTAACCCCTTGTATATATGTACCCTGCTTTCCGGGATCGTCGTCTATAATGCACTTGACCGTTGTATTGTTGACTTTGTCACTAGTCTGGATTTCCTTGATAATTATATTTGCCGCGTTGCCGCCGCCAACTATCATTACTTTCTTCTTTTCGCTTCTGTTGAAAATCATTCTTTTTATGTACCTCATGCCGCGATAGCCGAATCTGCTGCTCAGTGTAAGAAAGAACAACACTCCGCCATACAGGAAATGGTAGCTTCGCGGTACAGGCAGTTCCATTATTTTTAACCCTGCGTATTGAATCAATACCGACATAATACATGCGGCTGTTACATTTTGCATTTCAATAATCCCCGCAAAGCTCCATATGCTGTGATAAAGCTTTAGTATATAAAATATTACCAAAGTGCAAATAACATTTATGGGCAGATAATGCCACATCGATTCAGCGAACCGCAGTTCCACCTTGCTTGGGTTCAAATCAAAGCGAAGCAGTAATCCTAATGCACTTGCTGCAATGATTACTGCTACATCACACAATATTAAACATATTCTTCTGAATGCCATCTTGCTGTCAATTATCTTTCGGACCATTGCTCTACCTCACATATTCTTGCATGTTCATTCCCATACGCTGTTTGTATAATCATGTCCTTCCGGCATAGGTTCAGCCCTGTCCCGGTATGCCTGCATTCTCTTAATGAAGCTTTCTTTGTATCTTTCTCTCTCCTGCTCGCTCATATCCACATATGTCACAAAATCCAGGTCGCTCCTAAACAGCCTGTCCCCGCAATGGAAACAAACCGCGTTAGGTTTCCTGGATACGATTCTATAGTTATAACATCTTGGACATATAAAGATATGCAGCATCGTATATTCCTTCCTTTTTACATAGCTTATTAATATGTGTTCCATTTTTGATGACACCTGTTGTACAGGCATCATGTTATCTTTTGTGCTCATCTCCATATGTTCCGTAATAATTGCCATAGTATTTCCCGTAATAGCGGCCATAATACTTTCCGTTATACCGTTTTTTGTTTATGGGGATCTTATTTAGAACCACTCCAAGGATACGGCATTGCGTTACCTCAAGCTGCTCCTTGACATACTGGGCATACTTGTAGCTTATTGTATTATGCTCAATTACAATGATAACCCCATCCGAATGCTTTGCAACTATGGCGCTGTCAATTACCGATCCAAGGGGAGGCGTATCGATAATTACATAATCATACTCTTCCCTTAGCTTTTTAATCATAAATGTAAAACGTTCATGGCTAAGCAATTCAACCGGATTGGGCGTATATGATCCTGTAAAAATCATATCAAGGTTGCGGATATTCGTATTATATATGATATCCTCAAGCCCGCTTTGTCCTGATAGGTAATGGGTCAGGCCACACTCAATCCTGCCTACCTTAAGCTTTCCCATTATTACCGATTTTCGAAGATCAGCGTCAATAAAAGCAACCTTCTTGCCGATATCGGCAAATGCTACCGCCATATTCAGAGAGATGCTGCTTTTTCCCTCATTAGGTGTACAGCTTGTCAAGCTTATTACCTTTATATTGTCACCGCAAAACTGTATGTTAGTTCTTAATGCTTTATAAGCCTCATTCGTCCTGTAATCCAGTTCGCTATAATGTATACTCACACTGTTTTCCGACATGACTGGTATTTCTCCTTTATCTTTTATGCAGATTTTTCTTTAGCTTCTTCTTCTTTGGCTTTTTCTTTCTGACCTTGCCTTCTATAGGTATAAGCCCCAAGGTGTTAAGCCCCAGGTATTTTTCAACATCCTCACTGTCCTTTATTGTATCATCAATTACATACAGAATTACTATTATGCCTGATATTAATACTGCTCCAAGTATACCGCCAATTACAATATTTAATTTAATATTAGGGCTTGACGGTTCTTTTGGCAGGTTACCTTCATCTATTATCTCAGGCTTATCGGTTGCCATAATTTTCGCTATCTGCTCGGATGAAACCTTCGCGAATTCATCAGCCAGTTTCTTCGCCATAAAGGCATCCGGGTATGTTATATTTATCTCAAGTATTCTTGTATTGCTAGGATTGGATGCTTTTACCGCGCCCGCCACCTCATTATAATCCAGGTCTAAATCCAGGTTCTCAATAACCTTGTTTACCACAGCTCTGCTCTTGACAAGCACCATATAATCCTGGGTTAGCTGGGTGCCCATTTGAATATCTGATAAGCTTGTCGATTCGGATGACCTATTAATTATGTATAATTGAGTCGTTGATGTATACATCGGTGTCATCATATAATAGCTGAACAGCCCTGCTGCTGAAGCCGTCAATAAAGCAAACATGATAATTAGCCATAGTTTTGACCTTAACAGGTAAAATATATCCAGCAGATTGATTTCCACTTCTTCGTGCGTATTCAAGCCAGGTCCTCTCCTTATATGTAAAAATAAAATTATATATATTTATTTTCTATTATTTTTATGGTATTTTCAATGGTTATTTCCTGTAAGAGCTCCTTATCGCATTTACTCTCTAAATATGAAACCGCCTTTTGCATGATTGGAATCCTTTTAACGTCATCATGACAGTCGCTTGCTATCAGATGCACCAAACCATAGTTGATCAGTTTTCTGTTGTAAGGGGCTTTCAGCCTCATATACCCCCCTGTTACGCTTCGGCAGTTCATCTGGATGCAGCAGCCCATCTTTACCAGTTCTTCAATATTGGACATGTTTCGGTAAATATTGCGGTATCTTTCGATATGGGCAAGGATTGGTATGTATCCATGATAAATGAAATTGCTTATGCATAAACGGATGGACTTAAATGACGCGCTGTAAGCGAATTCCACCAGCACATACCTGCTTCCGGCAAGGGTTAAGGCTTTGCCTGATTTCAGCGCGTCGATAACCGCGTCTTTAAAAAATGTATCCCTGCAATATATTTCATTTCCAAGCAGTATCTTAAAGTCTTTGTTTATTTTAACCGCTTCCTGCTGCACCTGCTCGGCCAGTTTAACCAGTTTTTCCACCGGAGGGTTGTCCGCTCCGATAATATAATGGGGAGTTGCAATAATAGTTGTTATATTCTCAGCTGAAGCCATATGCAGCATTCTTACAGTCTGTTCCATGGATCTTGACCCGTCATCAATACCGGGCAGTATGTGCGAATGAATATCCGCATAATTATATTGCCAACTCATAATAACGCCCTTCTTCTTATCATATGGCGAAAGGTATAAAATAAACTTTATTACTATAAATTACTAAACTATAATTTATAATACGTCAATAATCTAACAGTGTCAAGTGACTGATATGAATATTTTACTAATTCTCCCATATTTGTATGTTTATCCCAATTCATTATCGGTTGCCATACATCTTTTTATAGTAATTCTGATACTCACCGCTGATGATATTCTGAAGCCATTGTTCATTATCCACATACCACTTGATTGTCATTTTAATACCTTCACTAAAATTGGTCTTTGGTTTCCAGCCAAGCTCCCTGTTAATCTTGGCAGGATCGATGGCATACCGTTTATCATGGCCGGGACGGTCGGTAACGAACCTGATAAGGTCTTCGCTCTTGCCAAGCTCCTTAAGTATTATCCTGACAACCTCAAGATTCGTCCTCTCATTGTGGCCGCCTATATTGTATACCTCTCCCACCTTTCCCTTTCTTACGACCAGGTCCACAGCCTCGCAGTGGTCCTCAACATACAGCCAGTCCCTTACGTTCTCCCCTTTGCTGTATACGGGAAGGGGCTTGTCCTTGAGCGCGTTGGCAATCATAAGGGGTATCAGCTTTTCCGGAAACTGATAAGGTCCGTAATTGTTCGAACACCTTGATATCGTAACCGGAAGGTTAAAGGTGCGGTAATATGCCAGTACCAGCAAATCCGCCGAAGCCTTCGATGCCGAATACGGGCTTGAGGCATGCAGCGGTGTTTCCTCGGTAAAGAACAAGTCCGGCCTGTCAAGAGGAAGGTCTCCATACACCTCGTCCGTGGACACCTGGTGGAACCTCTTAATTCCGTACTTCCTGCAGGCTTCAAGAAGCACTCCTGTCCCTATGACATTCGTCTGAAGAAAAACCTCCGGTTCAACCACGGACCTGTCCACATGGGTCTCAGCCGCAAAGTTAATGACCACATCCGGCTTCTCTTCTTCAAATACCTTGAATATAAAATCCTTGTCCGCAATATCGCCTTTAATAAACCTGAAGTTATCATTTTTTAACGCGCCCTCAAGGTTCTCAAGGCTTCCCGCGTATGTCAGCTTGTCTATGCAGATGAATTGCTCTTCCGGGTATTTACTGAGCACATAATATACATAATTCGTTCCGATAAATCCGGCTCCGCCGGTTATGACTGTTTTCATGATGTTCCTCGCTTTCTTGCAGCTTTTCCGTAATACGGTCATGTAGCATAATGCTGTGATGCAGTATAATGCTGTCCGGCAGCATGATGTTTTTAAGCAACAAATACTATCAAGCAGCATAAGCTGTTAATCAGCAAAATACGGTCATGCGGCATAATGTTGCCAAACAAAATAATGTTGTCAAGCAATATAGGCTATCAGGCAACTGATGCTGTCATTCAACATTACAGAACTTTTATATAAAATCTATATCGCTGTCCTTTAGATAAGGCGCGTTCCTGTCCTTTTCAGATAGAATCGGATCTGTAATCCCCCATTCGATCCCAAGCTCCGGGTCATCCCAGCGGATACTCCTGTCTGCTTCCTTGTTATAGTAATTATCCACCTTATAAACAAACTCCACGTTGTCGGTTAGGGTCAGGTAACCATGCAGGAATCCCCTCGGAATAAGAAGCTGTCGGAAGTTATCCTGCGAAAGCTCTACAGCTATCCACTGCTTGTATGTCGGTGAATTCCTTCTCATATCCACTGCCACATCAAGCACGGCTCCCCGTGTGCAGCGGACAAGCTTTGCCTGCGCTGCATTCCCTTTCTGGCAGTGAAGCCCCCGAAGCATACCCTTCGTGTTAGAGAAGGAATGGTTGTCCTGCACAAAATCATAGTGAAGCCCGGCCTCTTCAAGCTTTATCTTCGACCAGCTTTCCAGGAACCATCCCCTGCTGTCCTTAAATACCTGAGGTTCTATTATATACACATCCTGCAGTTTGGTCTTTATGATATTCATGCCAATGCTCCTGTTTCATTATATTGGTTAGTATCTGATTTTCCCCTCGGCAACCTTGAGCAAATGCTCTCCGTATGAGGATTTGCTGTAGTATTCCGCGGCTTCGATAAGCTTCTCCCTGGTAATCCAGTCATTTATATACGCTATTTCCTCAAGGGCTGCTATCTGTATTCCCTGTCTCTTCTCAACAACCCTGACAAACTCCGACGCTTCGCTTAAGGAGTCCGTGGTACCTGTATCAAACCACGCATACCCTCTGCCAAGAAGCACCACATTAAGAGTTCCTTCTTGAAGATACAATTTATTAAGGTCGGTTATTTCAAGCTCTCCCCTGGCCGAGGGCTTTAATCTCTTGGCAAAATCGCATACCCTGTTGTCATAAAAATACAACCCGGTGACGCAGTAATTCGATTTCGGATTCTCCGGCTTTTCCTCAATGGATATGGCCTTTCCGTTTTTGTCAAATTCAATTACACCAAATCTCTCCGGGTCATCGACATAATATCCGAATATCGTGGCGCCTTCCTTTCTTGCGGCCGCTTCCTTAAGATGCTTTGACAGGCCGCTTCCATAAAATATATTGTCGCCAAGAATCATCGCGCAGGAATCCCCGTCAATAAAATCCTCTCCAATGAGGAATGCCTGTGCCAGGCCGTCCGGTGACGGCTGTATCGCATAGCTTAAGTTTATTCCGAACGCGGAACCGTCCCCCAGCAGCCTCTCGAAATTCGGGATATCCTTTGGCGTGGATATAATAAGGATATCCTGAATCCCTGCCAGCATAAGGGTTGACAGGGGATAATAAATCATTGGCTTGTCATATACAGGAAGAAGATGTTTTGATGTAACCAATGTAATCGGATACAAACGGGAACCGGTTCCCCCGGCTAATATAATTCCCTTCATATAATGGGCTCCTTTAAATAATTATAATTTCTCCGATGAAATTGTCGATGGTAATATTGATGATATTATTGTTAATACCATGCTGTCTTTGAAGTGCTGATGGCGTTATTGATTTTGACAACAAAATGTCTAATAGATATTTTAGTTTATTGCTGCATAATAGCTGATTAATCAGTTATTTTCAAGCTTCAGGTCGAATCCTTGCCCGACGATATCATTTACAATCCTCTGCCTGACAGGATTGACATTCTTAAGCTTCGTCACAACCTGGCTGCTGAAGCTGTCGACCCTTTTGTTGGCCTGTCTTAAGTCATAGTATGTCTGCATGATTTCGTCATATTCCTTGATTAATTCGGAGTAGTTATCAAAGCATTTGTACTTGTTCTCAAACATCCTAAGCCTCATGTCCATCCTGGGCTTAAGCTGCGGCTCCTGGTTAGGGTAACCGAATCCAAGTCCTAGTACCGGGAAGGTCAGCTTCGGAAGCCCCAGTATTTCTATGGTTCTTGCCGGGTCATTCAGTATGCTTCCATAGTACACTGTTCCAAGTCCGAGGCTTTCTGCCGCGTTTACAACATTCTGGGCCATCAGGCATGCATCGGTAAAGCCCTGGAAGAACCGGTCCATATCGGATATGCTGTCCTCATGGCAGTCCTTTTCGGCCGCAATCCGGCCGTTCCTGTACTGGTCCACTATAAATATCCACAGTTCGGGCATCCTTGCCACATACTCCTGCTTGCATACGTCCGCAAGCTCCTTCTTTATACCGGCATCGGTCACCCTGATAATTGAACAGGCCTGCATGCTGTTCGATGTAGCCGTTCTTTCAGCCACCTTGATCAACAGATCTATTATTTCCCCAGGAACCTTGTCCTGTGTATACTCCCTTATTGTCCTATGCTCAAGCTGCGCTTTAATCATATCATTAATGTGTTCCATATGCTGCCCTCCTGATTCCTGCTCTGCTTTCTATACTTGGTAATTATACCATGAAAAGCCGTGAGTGTCAGTATAATTTTGCAATGATGCCAGGTACCATATTGTTACACCATTTAACATTTTTATAAAGGTGCCTGGCACCAAAAACAGGCGCCATCATCTGACGCCTGTAATTGCATAATTGTATCTGATGCTTAGGTATCAATCCACTGTCGTAAAACCCATCTTCACCCTGAACTGGTCCCCGTCAATCTCAACCTTGAAGCTTCCGCCGCATGCCCTTGCGAAGCTTTCGGCAATGGACAGCCCCAAGCCGCTTCCTTCGGTGGACCTGGACTTATCCCCTCTTGAAAACCGCTGGAGAACCTCTTCGGCTGTAAAATCCATATCATATGAAGCGGTATTTTTTATTGATACATCAACATTCCTGTCATGTGTCACCATGTCAATGAATACCCTGGTCCCCTGAAGCGAATACTTTAGCGCATTTCCTATTACGTTCTGGAACACCCTGTACAATTTCTTCCCGTCAGAGAAGATATAAACAGGCATTTCCGGCAGATTGGCCTTTATACGTAATCCCGATCTCGCAATGTCATCCTCCATATCGGCCAAGGTCTGTTCGACGAGCTTTTTCAAATCAAGCCTTTCAAGCTCGAGCGGCAGGTTACCGCTCGTGCTTTTTGCCAGGTCAAACAGGTCGGATACAATGTTCTTAAGCCGCCCTGATTTCTCAGCCAGTATGTTCACATAATCCCTTGCGCTCTCGGGCAGGTCCTCCTTCGCCAGCAAATCCACATAGCTTATTATCGATGTAAGCGGTGTCTTAAGGTCATGGGAAACATTGGTTATCAGGTCCACTTTCATTTTCTCGGATTTCATTTGCTCCGCAAGGCTTTCCTGGAAGCCCTGGTTTATTTCCTCGAACGTCCTGTTGTTCTCGTAAAAATACCAGAATATAATTATCCCTTCTAAAACCACCGGAACCAACGAAACAAAAAGATTCCGGGTCGTCAAAACGAGTATGAATGTCATAAACACCATTCCGCCGCTTGCCGCCGTAAATATCGCTTGCCTTCTATAGAGCGATTTGGTCAGCGGGTAATGCGAAAACCTGCTGTCATTAAAGAAGCTTCTTATAAATCCGCTTATTCCGATAAATATTGCTCCAATCAGGCTGTGCTTCAGCAGTTTCCCGGCCTTGATCTTCCTGACCAGGCTGAGAAGGATCACACCACAGACGATTGTGGTCAGCGCGGTAATGGTTCCTGCGCAAACAAGCAGAATAACCTGCTGCATGCTAAGTATGGGTTTTTTCTCGGAAAGGTGGTAATCCCACAGGAAATTCTCCATTCCAAGCGCCCAGAACAGGCCTGTCAGTAATAGGACGCCAAGCTGAATGTCACTGTAAATCTTGTCCATATAAGGTGACAAATGCACCTCGTCATCCCCAGCCTTTCTTCCGGTTACTGCAATCAGGTAAATAACACATATAAGGGAAACGATACCCGCCTGCAATAATGAAATAAGGAAAGAAAGCTGCAATTTTCTTTCTTCATTCCATTTCTCCTGCTTCTGATCCATGTATTCCTGCGGATACACCAGGTATAATGTTATATCATCACCGAGATATATTCTGACGTTCTTGGACGTGTTCTTGCCAAAAACCCATTTCCCTTTTTCGAACAGATACATGTAATCCTCTTGCGCGAGTATCTCTCCCAGGCCGGCGTTGCTTTTTACCTTTTCCCCGTCGGTGATGTAAAACATGTATTCCGGCTCCGGCTGAATGCTTTCGGTATCATTTACAAAATGATTTATTACATCCGCTATTGCATGCGTTAACTCTCCGTCCGTAAATGCTTCGCTCCGTACGTATTCCTTTACGAATATGGCCTCCGGATTCATGTCCCTGTTGCTGAGATATGTAACAAGGACCACTGACGCGGTTACCAGAATCACCGTCAATGCGAATGCAATGAATTTTGTAATATTGCTCCTGCTAAATCTTCTCAATTTTGTAGCCAATTCCCCACACCACCTTTAGATATTTCGGCTCCCTGGGATTGATTTCGATTTTCTCCCTAATCCTCCGAATATGGACCATTACCGTGTTTTCGACCGAGTATGCCGTCTCCTGCCATACCCGCTCATATATCTGCTCGGCTGAGAACACGCATCCTGCATTTCTCATAAGCAGCTCCAGGATCTTAAATTCCTTTGCCGTGAGTTTCACCGGCTCCCCGTCCACATACAGCTTGGCTTTCTCCGTATCCAGGCATAATCCGCCAACTACAATCTTCCCCGATGAGTTTGCGTTGTACATATCTCCTAGCTGCATATATCTTCTCAGATGGCTTTTTACCCTCGCCACGAGCTCCTGCGGGTTGAATGGCTTTGTTACATAGTCGTCGGCTCCCATCGAAAGCCCCAGTATCTTGTCCGAATCCTCCGATTTGGCTGAAAGAAGAATGATAGGGATATTCTTTTCATTCCTGATCTTCATCATGGTGGACAGACCATCAAGCTTCGGCATCATTATATCAAGAATAATGAGCTGTACCTGGTTTGCCACCAGGGCATCCAAGGCTTCCATTCCGTCATAAGCCTTGACAACCTCAAAGCCCTCCATCTTTAACAGCTTCTCAATCGCCCCGGCTATCTCCCTGTCATCATCCACAACCAATATTCTCGCCGTGTCCATATTCATTTTACCTCCCAAGCAACCGTTGCCTTTATCTTATACGGTGATTCTTAAAACCACATCAACGAAAATCTTAAATTAATCTTAACAATGTGGGCGGGGAATGTCAAAGGTGCCAGGAATGCAGGTAATCCTTATAATCATCATCACATAGGAAAATATCATCCTTATGGTTGTCTCTGGTAACTACATGATAAATAGCACCAGGGTACCATATCCTTTTCTTTCTGCCGATATGGCATACCTCCTTATGTATAATGTAAAGATCATAGTGTAATCTGGGAAATAAATAATGAAATAAATAAGAAATGATTTTAGATTGGAGTTCATTGTGGTGCATATTATGGTAGCTGGCACCATCTCAGGCACCATCTCATATGGTACCAGGTACCGAAACATGGCATGGTACCTGGCACCGGTAAATGATTATTACGATGTCATCAATTTCTCAAGCGTCAGCGGCTCAATATACTTGCCGTCCTTGTAAGCTCTCATGTTGCCGCCGGAGATTTCATCTATAAGTGCTATATGCTTGTCCTCACCGATTCTGCCAAACTCGAGCTTGATATCATACAGCTCGATGCCCTTCTTAGCCAACTCGTCCTTTACGATGTTGGATATCTTTATGGTTAATTCCTTTAATACTTTGTATTCATCCCTGGTAAGAATCCCAAGCATGTGAAGCGCATCCTCGCTTATAGGCGGGTCCTGACGCTTGTCATCCTTTAAGGTCACCTCAACAAATGCATCCAGCGGCTGTCCTTCCTCAATGTATGCCCCATAACGGCGGATAAAGCTTCCGACAGCCCTGAACCTGCAGATAACCTCCAGGCCGTGGCCGAATATCGTGGCGGGCTTAACGGTCATCGTTGCGGCATCAATATCGCAGTCAATATAGTGCGTTGGAATACCTTCCTTTTCGAGCCTCTCAAAAAACAGCTTGGTAAGCTTAAGGCCCGCTCTTCCCGCACCGTCTACGGTTAATCCCACGGTATTTGCTCCGGGGTCAAATACACCGTTTTCACCGGTCATATCGTCCTTGAATTTCAGCAAATAATTGCCATCCTCAAGCGCGTAAACATCTTTAGTTTTTCCTTGGTAGACGAGCTTCATTATTCGTATCCCTCTTTCCTAAAAATGATATATCATCAGTGGAGCGCCGTTACCACTGATGATTTTCTTCGGTTATGTATAAAAAGTATATTATTTAAAAAGGCTTGTCAATAATTCCATTCCCTGTTTTTTCTTATATATAATATAATTACAGGTTATATATAACGCTATATATAAAATAATTTATTATACGACTAAAAAATATTGGTATACTTTAAAATCATAACAGCGTCATATTTACCGTATCAACTTTATATTCACCGGACAGCCATCAAAGCGCTTATCTAATAATGCTCTCCCCTCATGGCAGGCCTGCTCTTCCTGCTACCACCCTCTTCCTATATAGTCATCGCTGTGTTTCTTGTTCGTATGATAAAACACCACATCTCCTGCCATTAACTTAAATACTGCCCCCGAATCGTCCTTCTTCTCAATCGCTCCGCCTTCCATAACCCACATGGAGCAATGCCCGTTATTCAGGAAGTTGTAACCGTTCGTATAGGATAAATGCCTGCTGCCGCTTGCGTCATGGCTTTCTATATTGAAGTTTACAATTATATACCCGTCCTTCAGCCAGAAATCCTCATGATAAGTTATGCCGTGCCTGGCAAGATACCCCTTCACATCATACCCTGCCGGCACCGCATGGATATCCGACGGAAGCTTATAAGTGCCGTACCATCGCTGTATGTACTTTGACAGGCTTAATGCGGTCTCACCGGTCTGGGCCCTTACTTCCGCAAATGACGGCATCCCCGTCACAAACCGTGAATAGTCTGTTCCGATAAATGTCCGAAACAGGCTTGTAATCCGTATCTCATTATACGAATACATAGGCCCATACCCGTATATCAGCCTGGAGTACGTGGTACCCAAAACATTTGCCGTATGCATAAGCTCATTCACAGGTATCCTGCTGTAAGGGTTCCCTGCAAGGCCATACTGGACATTTATAAGGTCAATCCCCTCGCCTACCTTTACGAGATAACGATGTTTGCCGTCTATTTCCTCATCATAATAAATGTCCACCTTCTGCCTGTTACCGCCATCCTCATCCACATGGTAGAATGTCGGAGTAATCCTGATAGTGCAGCCGCTGCCGTACATATCCCCGATGGTGTCAATGAAAAAGCGGAAAGCGTATCCCGTCTTCAGCACCCCTGCATTGCTGTATTTCGGATGGCTGCCGTTTATAAGCGGCAGCGTATATTTCTCGTTTCTTCCGGTCTGATAACCGTACCGGTCCTTTAATCCTACGGTATAATAATAGGAATAATCCTCGTGAAAACCCGTTCTTTTAGTTCCGTCAGCCGCCCCTTCAAACAGCTTTATGTTCATGGAATCCTTTACACGAAACACATCCCGCCATCGTCCTTCGTCGGAAATATCATAAATCGTCAGCCCATACATCCTCCCGGAAATCTGGAATGTCTTCGTATCCGTTGCAACATAATTATCCATACTTAAGTTTTTGGCCGGCTCCGTCCTGTCTAGCTTGTCCGTGCCGTTTACCGCGACGGTGCGAAACTCTGCCGTGTACGTCCCTTCCTTCACCCATAAGGGGACATAAAACCTATATGTCTCCCTGCCAAGGACAATCCACGTGCCTGACTTGATAAACCGGTCATTAGACGCATCCCCGTCGCCGTCCACATCAATATATACGTCAAACGGCAGCCTCATCTCATTTCTTAACGCATCCTTATGCTCAGCAATATAGGAAACGTTCTCCGGGTCAATAAATGACCGCGAAAAATCCCTTTCATAATAACCAAGCCGCGGGCTGTGCTGCAGGGTGTTTGAAATGCTTACGGTAAAATCACATAATGCAGAATCCGGGTCAAGCACCAAATGGCAGGCCCATGCCGTCGGATTAACAAGCTGGACATATTCATCATTGTCGGTATACACCAAAGCCCTGCAGATGACCGGCGTGTGAATGATTACGTTATTTACCGCAACCGAATAACTCCTGCTGCTGTCATACGCATTTACACTCATGGGATGCCTTATATATGTGATGCTTCCGCTTGATGAATAAACCCCATTCTCTTTGACAGCATCAATGACAAGCCCTTCCGCAAAGAATGCCCTGTCATGGGTCATCCTGTTAGATTGAACCATCGGTCCTGCGCCGGGTGCCTGTGTTATTTTCTCCGCAGGCGCATCGGTCATAACCGTGGCACCGCCAAATGCCAGGTAATCATTCTTCACCATAAGCTCACCGGTAAGCTCAAACGCATATGGCGTCAAATCCTCATACTCCACTTCCGGCCTGCCGACGGTGTCCGATGTGATTGGTGTTTCATTTACAAGATGTATGCCCTGCGTTGCCTGTATGGGAAGAATAATATGATCCTCGATCTGGCCGCTGTGCCTGGTACTAAGCGACGGGATTGACAGAAAATTGCTGTTTAAGATGAGATTTACCCTGCCCTCGGGCAAGGAATAATTATAGACTGTTGCCGTGCTTGGCATGTAATACTCAAGGCTATCAATCTCCCAGTAAGAGTATGCCCTCTCAACCGTTATATACTGGGTATCCGTAACGGTTTCGGTAATAAGCCCGGCTTCCCCGCTCCCTCCTTGTACTTCTTCGTAATATTGCAAGGTGTAAGTCATCGACACGGGTACCGTAAATGCCACCGTCCCCGTTCTGTTCACCAGCCTGTATCCCAGCAAATATTCCTTCGTCCTTACAGTTACATACTGGCTCTCCGTGGTGGGTATGCCGTCCCTGGACGAGAAATAAGGCTGTCCGTACTTGTCACCGTTTATTATGCCCTGGGGATTCGGACTGTCAAATGGAAGTATTTTCGGCGGGGAAACGTCAGGCACCTCAACATCCTGCACGGCTCCATAATAAAGCCTTAATATAACCACGGTCCCGGTCTCCGTATCATCCGGTACGGTAAATGCGGCGGGGTTTGTGTTTCCTTCAATCGTGTTGCTGCCGGAGGATGTAATAAATGTATAATCCCATTTGCCCAGGTATCTGTATCCCAGGCCTCTCACCGTTCTTACAGCCTGTATCTGCTTGTTTACTAATTGCCCCGGGGTTACGTTTTCAGATGATATTTCATCTATCAGGGCCCCGCTTTGCGAAACCATAACGACCCTTAGGATTATCCCACCAGGGTCAGTATCACCAGGTATTTCTCCACCGGCTTCCTTCCTGTAATACGCATAAACAATTATCTCATCATCCGGCTCAATACTTGAAAATGCGGTAAATGATATCGGATCATCGTCATTTTCAGTTTGCCTGACTCTCAGTTTTGAGGGATTATTCTTAAGATAATAGAGGAAATGCTTTGTCTTGGAATAAACAGAATTGTCAACCGTAAGAGTTATTGGAATTGATTGTGTGAACTCATCACCCGGCATAATTGCTCCGGTATACAGGTTTTCTTTAATAATTTGCTCGGTATCATAATCTGCGGCGTGGATTTTGATTGGTATGTCCAACCTTTCATAAATCATGTATATGTCCATGCCGCCGTATAGGACTGTTACACTGTCATTTATAATATCAGTGACCGTGATTTGCTTTCCTCCGACCGTATCACCGACCATTTTGCGTACCCGGTCAGGCGTTCCGGGAGAGTCTTCTTTGCCTCTGGCGTAATAGCCAGTGAGGTTGTAGGTAATGTTATTTTCTATAATAGAAGGAGTAACATAATCCTTCCACTCCACTTTTTCACCGATTACCAGGCTTGCCAAGTGAGACTGTAAAATCCTGCTGCCGCCATATTCAAAATAAAGGTCATTATTTTGTAGACCGGGTTGAAACACAACCTCGATATTAAAATACCTATTAAAAATTGTTGGATCAACCCAGTCTTCTGCATTAACTATGTCTTTCCATGTTGACAGACCGCTCTTTCTTTTTATCTCCTTTCCATTTACTATCTGATATGTTTCAAATACTCCATGCAAGTAAACACAAGTAATATCCGATATCCTATCCAGGTCAAGGCCGGCAATTTCAATAATTGCCGCCTTGACTTTTTCTTTTGAAACTTTAAATTGAGTCTTTACAAAATCTTCTGTTCTATACACTTCTATTTTATCATCAAAGGATAACTGCTTATTTGGATAAGGTGGGGCATCCGGCCCGGATATTCCTTTTGCCGTTACCGTATTAAACTGTGGAGATAATGATATAGTAAAACCTGTTGTCCTGTACCTTATACTGTTATCACTGGAAGCGGCCTTTGTGGTAATTTCAAAAACTATTTCCCCTTCTTCCATCCAAACACTAGGTGTATCACTATCAGCGTTAACTGTACCACTATAAAGTAAAGAACAAAGAATAATTATTCCCACAAGCTTTATGCACTTAAATATCATAAGTTTTTTCCGGAGTATCATAAAACCACCTATTTAAAACTGTCTCTGTATGCCCAATTGTTAATTATACCAAACGCAGCAGGTCCCCACTTGTATACATAATTGTTGCTTCTGTATTCTGCATATATATCAAAAATGTCTTCTCTCCACTCTCCGTTTTTTATAGTTTTAATAATAGAATTATATATCAGCTGTTCAGAATCCACGTTATTAACGTTATCTGCTGTTACACGATATCTTACATATGCTCTTACAAATATCCTTCCTCTGCTTTCATAAACAGCGCCGGGATCAATAGCAATCTTATCAAATTCAACGACGACATGATTCTTTTTTACATACGATATATATTTATCAATTGATTCTCCGACATTAAAGCAAAAACATGATTCAAGGTTTTTCTTCCATTTATCATTTACAGTCCTGTAATCTACATTAAATATCAACTGTAAGTACTTCTCAACATTTGAAAGAGCCTGATCATATAAATCGTATTTGCCTATCTCAACACTATTTATTTGATTGTGATAAAACTTATTATACAAGTAATCATAATCTGTATCCTTTGGATAAGCATATTCATCATCTCTTATGGTGCCATTTATATAATCAGTAAGATAGGTAAAAGCAAAATTCATCTCATAGTATTTATTCGGAAAGCTTTCGAGTATGTATCGATAATCACCCGCATTCTTGGGAAGCTTGGTAGTCCTGATAAGCTGACCGTCGGGGCTTATAAGCGCTCTAAGTTCCGGATGAAGCACTTTCTGTATTACATCCTTAGCTCCATCGGCAGTTATCTTTTTGCTTCCCCTGAACTCCCTGTTTGTCGCGTAAGTACCGTTAGAATATCCTTTAATAATCCCCTTGGCCACAATAGCGGCAACAGCTTCCCTCTTGCTTTTCGGTATGCTGTTTATGTCAGATATTCTCTTTTCCAGTACGGCATTAAGCTTTCTTTCATAATCAATAATAGTATTCCATGCCTTTATTATATCTGAATCCTTATCAAAGGGGTCTATTCCAACAAAATTACCCTTGTTATCCGGCCTTACACCTACAATCATATAACGCTTTACAATATTTCCTTGATCATCATAAATATATTTATACCCTGCCCTTAATCCTGTTGATGGCCAATCCTTGTCTTTAAACGTCTTTTCAAAAATAGGCAGGACCACTTCTTCAAGGAATCTTATTGCAGGATATGTTTCTTTAGTCGCTCCTTCGGGATAGAACTTTCCATCGGTGCAATAGTATAATTTATTTTCAAACAAAGTACACCCCCTTAAAAACTCATACACATCCTCCGGATACCCGCATTTTTGATGGACTAACTCATCCAGCCGATTGGCTATTACCGCAGCGTCCGTCCTTGTCAGATATGCCGAGTAATCCTTAAAATCATTCTTCTTTAATATTCCTTCTTTTATGGCCGCATCAATATATGGCCGGTCTGAATTTTCATCAACTGCCCATTCCATCTGCTGAACAATATATTTAATAAAATCCTCAACTTTAATGTACTTGTCCGTTGCCTTGGATTCTTGAACTCTAAAATATGACCCAAATAAGCACACTGCTATTAAAACAGCCAATAACCCTTTATTTTTTCTTGTATAAATAAACATACTCCAACCCCTTTACAGACTTTATATTTGAAAATAACACCCGGAATGCACCAGATAATAAACCCGAAATGCGGCAAGAATTCAAAGATGTGATAATAATATGGGCACTAACTGGCATATTATCACAAGGTATTATTTATACCTCATAATAAATGGACGAATTACTATTGTCAACACATTTTTACATATTTATTTATTTTATCCTTATTGTACAATTTTTCGTAATACTATTAGTGATAATATCTATCTGCCAGTAATAATATCATCTGCCGTAATCAGGATTCATGCCTTCCGTATGTTCACATAAAAAAGAACCACTTTCATTGATGAAAGTGGTTCTTTTTTTACAGCCCGTAGGGGAATCGAACCCCTGTTTCCGCCGTGAGAGGGCGGCGTCTTGACCTCTTGACCAACGAGCCTCGGAACATTCTTATATTATACTATTCCTTAATAAAAAGCAAGTCCTATTTTTAAATTTTTCATATTGTTTTGTCAATTGACACAATGACAGTATCTACTGCAAAAAATCCATCAGCGACATCTGGTTCGACTCCGGCAGGTCCGCAAGCAAGCCAAGCCTTACCATCGTATCGACCACGGTGGAGCTGACCTTGCAGCGGGTCTTAAAATCGTCGCGGGACAGGAAGCGTCCCTGCCTGGCGGCCTCGGCGACGTTATTGGCGGCGGTTTCGCCCATGCCGTCTATGGAGCTTAGAGAAGGCATGATTTTTCCGTCGATAATCTGGAACCTGGTGGCATGCGCCTTGTAAATGTCAATAGGGGTAAATGATATTCCCCTTGCGTACATCTCCTGCACGATTCGCATGTCGCGGTAGGTGTCTTGCTCCTTCTTGGTCAGCGTGTTCATTCTACGCTTGTAGTCTGCCATTACTCTTTCAAGATGCTGCCTGCCCTGGCACATGAGCTCATAGTTGAACGCCGACGCGCGTATTGTATAGAAAGCCGCATAATATGCCAGCGGATAATAAATCTTATAGTAAGCTATGCGGAACGCCATCATTACATAGGCCGCCGCGTGAGCCTTCGGGAACATGTACTGAATCTGCTTACAGGAACGGATATACCATTCCGGAACATTCGCCGCTTTCATGGCTGACTCCATTTCCGGAGTAAGCCCCTTGCCTTTACGGACGTTTTCCATAATCTTAAATGACAGCTTTGAGTCCATCCCTTTGTTAATCAGGTATGTCATTATATCGTCACGGGTACATATCGCCGTGGACAGTGTACAGGTTCCTTCTTTAATAAGAGTCTGCGCATTTCCCAGCCACACGTCGGTGCCGTGGCTTAAGCCCGATATCCGCACCAGGTCCGAAAATGTCCTGGGCTTGGCCTCCTTGACCATTTGCATGACGAAGTCCGTACCAAACTCCGGCACACCCAGGCAGCCGAGCTCGCACCCGTCGATATCCTCCGGCTTGATGCCAAGCGCGCTCGTATCATGAAACAACGAGAGAACCTTCTTTTCGTCAAATGGTATCGTCTTCGCGTCCACCCCGGTCAGGTCCTCAAGCATCTTTATCATGGTGGGATCATCGTGGCCCAGTATGTCAAGCTTCAGCAGGTTATGGTCAATCGAATGGTAATCAAAATGGGTGGTGATTACCTTGGATTCCGTGTCATTTGCGGGATGCTGCACCGGCGTAAACGAATAAATGTTTTCACCGTGAGGCAGGACTACAATTCCTCCGGGATGCTGGCCGGTCGTCCTGCGGACACCCACCAGGCCTTCAATCAGCCTGTCAATCTCGACATTCCTCTTGTGAATGCCCCTCTCCTCAAAATAATTCTTCACAAAGCCATAGGCGGTCCGGTCCGCCAGGGTGCCGATTGTTCCCGCCCGGAATGTATGGCCCTTCCCGAAGATAACCTCCGTATAATCATGGGCCCTGCTCTGATACTCACCGGAGAAATTAAGGTCGATATCCGGTTCCTTGTCACCGTCAAATCCCAGGAATGTTTCAAATGGTATGTCGTGCCCGTCCTTCTTAAGAGGAGTACCGCATACCGGGCAGTTTTTGTCGGGCATGTCACAGCCGGAGCTCCCGGCAAACGCCCTCACTTCCTCGGAGTCAAAATCACTGTAGTGGCATTTTTCACAGTAATAATGCGGCGGCAGCGGATTTACCTCGGTGATTCCCGCCATTGTTGCCACGAATGACGAACCGACCGATCCACGGGAGCCGACCAGGTATCCGTCCTCAAGCGACTTCCATACAAGCTTTTGCGCAATTATGTACATGACCGCGAACCCGTTGGATATAATAGAATTCAGCTCATGCTCAAGCCGTTTTCTTACCGGTTCGGGAAGCTCCTCACCGTAGATTTCATGAGCTCTCTTGTAGCATATTTCCTTAAGGTTTTCGTCAGAGTTCGGCAATACCGGCGGGCATTTGTCCGGCCTTACCGGTGAAATCTTTTCAATCATTCCGCAAATCAGGTTTGTATTGTCTATTACAACCTCCCGGGCCTTTTCCGGTCCCAGGTAAGAGAATTCCTCCAGCATTTCCTCGGTGGTGCGGAAATAAAGCGGCGGCTGCGTATCGGCATCCTTGTATTTCAGGCTTGCCTTGATGATTCTCCTGTATATCTCGTCCTCAGGGTCAAGGAAATGCACATCGCAGGTGGCCACCACCGGCTTGTTGTACTCTTCGCCCAAGGCCACAATCTTCCGGTTGATGTTTCTCAAATCCTCCGCGGACTTGATTCCCGCATGCTCGCTGCTCTCGCTGTTTATAAGGAACTCGTTGTTGCCGACGGGCTGTATCTCAAGGTAGTCGTAGAAATTCACCAGCCGCTCAAGCTGCTCCTCAGATTCCCCCGACACTATGGCGCGGAAAATCTCCCCGGACTCGCATGCCG
>Ga0134101_1001092_pt1 | contig 23743 bp, 18 predicted proteins | sample 12_3_2metaG_FD_94446 | JGI IMG/M metagenome (GOLD analysis project Ga0134101, IMG submission 94446) | Switchgrass degrading microbial communities from high solid loading bioreactors in New Hampshire, USA - 12_48_3.3_201_A2 metaG | ecosystem: Engineered > Bioreactor > Semi-continuous > Anaerobic...
GGCGGGTTCCGAGAGGGCACGACGCTTTGCCGTCTCGATGGCCGCATCAACGAATTCCTTATCTTCCTGCGTGATCTGGCCGCCGATGATTATGCGCTCGGGATTGAACAAGTTGATGAGGTTGGCTATGCCGACGCCGAGGTATGTCCCTGCTTCCCTCACTGTCTCGCGCGCTCGAGGGTCACCTGCGCGCGCGGCGTCATGCGTAGCCTCGTCCTCACCGGGGGAAACCCGGGAGGAGACCTTGCTGGCTATCGCCTCGAGGCTTGCGAGACCCTCCAGGCAGCCCTGATTCCCGCACCTGCAGGGAGTGCCGTTGCACTCTATGCTCGTGTGGCCGAGCTCGCCAGCCATACCGGTGGCACCCGTGTAGACTCGCCCGTCGACGAGGAGCCCCACGGCGATTCCTGTGCCCACCCACACGTAGATCAGGTTGTTGGCGTCTCTTGCGGTGCCGTACCATTGCTCGCCGAGGAGTGCCGAAGTCGTGTCCTTACCCACGAACACCGGGACTTCGAAGTGTCGCTGAAGGAGCGATTTGAGCGGGACCTGGTACCATCCGAGCCTCACGGATTTGACGATAGTCCCGGCCGCGTGATCGATGAGCCCCGGTGCGGTCACGCCTATCCCGACTATCGAAGCCCCGCCGACTTCGGGGCAGCCCATTATCTCCCGGATGGCGTCCACCATTCGCGTTATCATCAGGTCAACATCAGTCGCGATCTCCCTCTTGGACCGCCGCAGTACCTCGCCCTTCACGTTAGTCAAGGCGACCATGAGGTCCGTAGCGGCAAGGTCGACTGCGATCGCAAGACGCGAGGTCCGTTCGAGCTGCAATAGTCCCGGCTTTCGACCACCCGTCGACCGGCCGGACCCCACCTCCTCTACGAGGTGGTCCCTCTGGAGTTTGCCCACGATGTTTGCTATGGTCGCCGTTGTGAGCCCGGTGAGCCTTGCTAGTTCAGGGCGGGAGATCGGCTCATGGACACGAACGGCGTCCAGCACAAGACATCGGTTGCGCCTGCCGACCTCGATCGAGTTGCCTCCGGGTGCTGGTGCAGAATTCATAGCCACCACTTTGCTAAGTGCTATGTTAAAGCAATTGACTAAGTCATCTCTTTGACGTTGGCGGCGGAATTCCTCCTGCCCTCGCGCGGAAAAAGTACGTTCTCTCGCCATTCCGACGGGCAGCTCTGTGCGACCATCGCGGTCGTCGCGTGCGGTCTGGACGCGAACGACAGACCCATGAGTGTGACGGACTTGGCCGCAAACCATGATGCCGAATCGGGCCCGCCAGAGGGCTAGCCCGGTATGAAGGAAATCGGGTGAGCGGATTGCATAATAGGAGCGGTGTCTGCGGGCGACGCCCGTCTGGTTGCCCCCCTTTGCCCCGTTTGGGGTGAGGCGTGAGCTGAAGAGCTGCAGGAGGTGAGCGTGAGCTGCGGGATACGAGTTGCCGGAGGTGAGTTGCTGGAGGCGGAGGGCAGGGAGGACCGCGGAGCGCGTCGAGACCATCCGCGCCGCGCCTGCGCGTACGCGGTTCACACGCATGTAATTCGCGCACGCGGTTCGTAGGCGGGATGCGGATGGACACGGGGAGGGGCGTGTTCGGCATTCGCAAAGACACCGTATGCGACATGGCGAGGAGGCGAAGACCCATGAGGACGTCGAGACTTCTAGTCGTATGTTTGGCGTGCGCGGTGTTTCTGACCATTCTCGTCAGTCCGGTCGCAGGAGCGGCCGAGAAGACGGAGCTCACGTTTTGGAGCTGGCGGACCGAGGACATCGATGCTTACGCCAAGTTCATCAGGGTGTTCCAGGCGAGCAACCCTGACATCAGCGTTAGGTTCACGGCCTTCAAAAACACGGAGTACAACACGATACTCGCCACCGCGCTTCAAGGTGGCACGGGCCCGGATATCGTGCAACTCCGGTCTTACGGTGGCATGGAAGCCCTCGCAAACGCGGGGTATCTCGTTTCACTGGACACCACCAGCGTCCCAGGACTGGCGAAGTTTCCGAAGGACCTTCTCAAGGGCGCCACGAACCGTCGCGACGGCAAGGTGTACGGCGTGCCATTCGCCATCCAGACGATTCAGGTGCTTTACAACAAGACCATCTTCGATAAGCTTGGGCTCAACGAGCCCGCGACCTGGGACGAGTTTCTGAGGCTCGGGGCGGCCCTGAAGCAACACGGGTACATCCCGCTTGCCAATGGCGGCAAGGACGGCTGGACCCTCGAGACTTTGTTCGGCGGGGTGGCGCCCAATTTCTACGGGGGCAACGACTTTACCGACGCCGTGATCGCGGGCCGCACCACGTTCAATGATCCGCGTTTCATATACTCCCTAAGGAAGATGCTCGAGCTGAGGCCGTACATGCCCCCGAACTTCATGGGCGTTGGGTATACGGACATGCAGATGATGTTCGCCCAAGAAATGGCGGCGATGATGGTAGCCGGTTCGTATGAGGTTGGCACGTTCGAGCGTCTCAACCCAAACATCAAAATAGGAGTGTTCCCGGTCCCGGGCGAGAAGGCGGGGGAGGGCGGGTACGTCGCGGTCTACGTCGACGGCTCCTACGGCATAAACGCCGCGTCCAAGCACAAGGAGCAGGCTTTGCGGTTCATCAATTTCCTCGCAAGCGTCGAGTTCGGCCAGATGTTCGCTGACGAACTCTCCCAACCGTCGGCGGTGCCGGGGGTGAAGCCGAAGCACCCGGTTCTGGCCGAGATGCTGGCTCTCGCGGACAAGAAATCAACCCCCCATCTCATGCTGGTGGGATTCAGGTTCGAGCAACCTAGCGGGTCGACGCTGCTTCAGACGACCCTGCAGGGGATGTTCTCAGACAAACTCACCCCGGAGCAGGTGGCTGAGGAGATTCAGAGCGGGCTCGCCAAATGGTACGGGCCGTTCCAGAAGTAGGCTGCGTAGGCTGCGAAGGATAAGGATCAGGACGGAGCGAACCTCCGGTGGGTAGGTGCCACCTGCCACCCGTGCCATCTGTGGGCGCGGCCGGCGGCGCACGGAGCGACGTGTCTTCTCCCCGGCCCGGCGGCGGCGCGCCGGCGCCGGGCCCCGGCTAGAGGATTCGCGGAACCGGAGGGCAGGCTTCTGGGGGAATCCGCATGCTGCAACGATTGTTTCGCCGCAGGACTCAGTGGCTCTTTCTGGCGCCGGCCCTGATAGTGTACACAGTCTTCATGGTGTACCCACTTTTGTCCTCGTTCGGTTACAGCTTCTTCGAATGGGACGGGTACATTAGAAAGGGCTTCGCGGGGTTGGCGAATTACCAGAAGGTCCTCTTTGAACGCCCGTACAGCGAGAGGCTCGTCGGAGCTCTCAAGCACAACGTGGTGTTCTTTACGCTCACCTTCACGATTCAGACCACTCTTGGCCTCTTCCTTGCCGTCATGCTGAACCGGGGCGGGAGGTTCCTCCGCGCGTGCCAGGTAGCCTATTTCGCCCCGTATACCCTGTCCCTAGTGGTAGTCGGGTTCCTGTGGCTGCTCCTCCTCAATCCCACCTGGGGGCAGGTCAACAAGATCCTCGCGGCCGCCGGCCTCGGCCGCTTCGCCCGACCGTGGCTTGGCGACATGGCGACGGCCCTTCCGGCGATAATCTTGGTGAACGCATGGAGATGGCTGGGGTTTCCGATAACCGTGTACCTGGCGGGGCTCAAAGGGATCCCCGAGGAGCTTCACGAGGCGGCTCGCGTCGACGGCGCCACGCCGTGGCAGGTGTTCAGGAACGTAACCCTTCCGCTCCTCGCGCCCACCATCGGCATGGTGAGCGTTCTGACGTTCATCTATGATTTCAACGCCTTCGAGCTGATCTTCGTTATGCAGGGCTCGAACGGAAGCCCATTCTACGCCACTGACGTGCTGGGCACATTCTTCTATCGCACCGCATTCGGTGACTCCACGACAGGTGGCGAAGTGGGCCAGGTAGGACTTGGCTCGGCCATCGCGGTGCTCATGTTCCTGCTCGTGTGCGCGGCCTCTGTCATAGGGGTCTCGCTCATGTGGCGGCAGGAGGTGGAAATGTGACCGTGAACGCAGCGACCGCCGGTGCGGGCTCATCCAAGGCGTTTAAAGCACCCAAAGCCGCTAAAGCATCCAGGGCACCCAAACCGTTCAAAGCCTCCAAGGCGCAGGGGCTCGGGTTGTGGGCCTTGCACAGCTTCATGGGGCTGTATGCGCTCGTGGTGTCATACCCTCTCTTCCTCATGGTCATCACGGCGTTCAAGACAACCAGGGAGATCTTCTTTGCGCCCTTTGCGCTGCCGTCCAAGTGGAGCCTGGCCAACTTCGCCGTTGTGTGGCAACGGGCCGAATTCCCGGTCTACATGAAGAACAGCCTCCTGGTCACGGGCACGTCGGTTACGCTCATCGCATGCATTGCCTCTCTCGCTGCTTACGCGCTTGCCCGCTATCGATTCAGGGGGAACGCCGCTCTCTACGTCTACTTTCTGGCAGGGTTGATGGTGCCCATCCGGCTCGGTGTGCTCCCGCTCTTCCTGCTCATGAGGGATCTCGGCCTACTGGACACCCATTACTCGCTCGTGTTGACGTACGTGGCGAGCGGCATGCCGATGTCGGTCTTCATCCTCACCGGCTTCTTTCGCGCGCTCCCACAAGAGCTCGAGTTCGCCGCAAGGATCGATGGCTGCACGGAATTCCAGGTGTTTTACAGGGTCATGCTGCCCCTGGTGAGGCCCGCGCTTGCCACAGTGATGCTGATCAATTTCGTTCCTCTGTGGAACGACTTCTTCTTCCCCCTGATTTTCCTGCGGAGCGACTCCTTGAAGACGATCCCCCTCGGGATGACGGTGTTCTTCGGGCAATACGAGACGGACTGGGGCGTGGTGTTCGCAGGCATGCTCCTCGCAAGCGTCCCGCTGCTGGTTCTTTACCTCCTCATGTCTCAGCAGTTCATCAAAGGGCTGACCGCGGGGGCGGTAAAGGGCTGAGGAGCGTGAAGGGCGCGGGAGAGAGCGAGAAAGGATGGGACGGCGCAAACAACCACCACGGCTACGGTGATCCAGGGAGGAGCCGGGCGGACGCGGCGAAGAACAGGAGGCAATTACGAATCGAAAGCAATTACCGGAAGCAACTAATAATGAAGGAACAGCGACAAATGCGGCGAACTCCCAGGAACGGATGCCCAGGCGTGAACACGCCCGGGCGACGCATGCGCAGGGCGCATGCGCAGGGCGCATGTGCCGGCGGACGAGGCTGGGCGGAGGGATGGCGAGGCGGACCGGCGTGCGGGTGCAGCGGCCACGGCGCGAAACCTCCGAGCACGAGCTGGGACAGACCGGATGATGGGATGACAGGTGGGGCCACCACGGAAGGACCGAGGGGGCGGTAGGGAGATGACTGGAGTGGCGCGCGACGGAGGGAGGCTCGACACAAGGCGGATCGCGATCTACCTGGCGTTCTCGTTCGGGATAGCCTGGGCTGTCGCGCTCGTGATCTACCTCACGGGCGGTCTCTACAACAGCCCGCAGCTTATAAGGGGCACCCCATTCACCCTCGCGGTGGTGCTTCTTTCGACTGGCTACATGTGGGCGCCAGCCCTCGCACACATACTGACCCGTGCGCTCACGCGCGAGGGCTGGAAAGACACGTCTCTGACGCCCCACTTTAGGCGATCGTGGCCCTACTGGGTAGCGGCGTGGGTGGGTCCGGGCGTCCTCACGCTTCTTGGGGCCGCTCTCTTTTTCGTGCTCTTTCCCGGTTACTTCGACCGATCCCTTTCCGCGGTCAAGGCGATTCTTCAAGAGGCTGAGAGCGTATCCGGGCACCCCGTGCCCCTCAGCCCCTGGGCCTTCGTGGTGCTCCAGACGATTCAAGCGATAATCATAGCGCCTGTCATCAACGGTCTCTTCACGTTCGGTGAGGAGTTCGGGTGGCGCGCGTACCTACAGCCGAAGCTGATGCCGCTCGGTGGCAGAAAGGCGCTCTTTCTGATGGGCCTCATCTGGGGTGTCTGGCACTGGCCCGTGATTGCGATGGGGCACAACTACGGTTTGAGCTACCGCGGCGCGCCCTGGCTCGGAATGCTGGCAGTGGTGTGGTTTACCCTCGTAGTGGGGACGTTCCTGGGATGGTTGACGCTCCGCGCCGGGAACGTCTGGCCCGCCGTTATCGGACACGGCGCGATAAACGGGATAGCAGGAATCGGGGCGCTGTTTGCGAGAGGCAACCCGAGCCCACTACTAGGACCCATGCCGGTCGGCGTCATCGCCTCCGTGCCCTGGGCGCTGGTAGCGCTTTGGATATTCCTGCGTCGGCGCGCCCTGAAGGAGCCCAAATTCTGAAAGCGGCCCGAGACCAGCGCCGATCCTATTCGAACGGGGCGCGCCGCAAGCGGGCCGGTTTCCTCCGCGATCCCGGCGAGGCGGGCGGCCGCGACTGCATCCCGCATCTGGCTTACCACGACTCGCGGTGCGCCTGACGCCGCGATGCAAGTTCGATGATTGCCGCCGGATCCAGCCCAGCGAACCCCGGGATTACGTGGTCGGCTTGGCAGAGAACCTCCGGCTTGCCTAGCCCCACAGCGAACATCCCCGCTCTATGGGCGGCCTCGATGCCGGCTTCCGCGTCCTCGAACACCACGCACCGGCGCGGGTCAGCGTCGAGTCGCGCGGCGGCCAGCAAGAAGACCTCGGGTTCGGGCTTGGCTTTGGACGCGGTGTTGCCGTCCACGACCGCGTCAAAGAGCGCTTCGATGCCGAGGCCCTTGAGGATGATGGGCGCGTTCTTGCTAGCCGAAGCCAGGGCGGTCTTCACTCCCAGTCTTCTCAGGCCACAGATGAACTCGGACGCCCCGGGCAAGATCTCAGAGGGCGAGAGCCTGCTTATGTATTCCACGTACCAGCGATTCTTCTTCTCGGCCAGCTCGACTTTTTCCCTTTCGTCCAGAGTGAGACCGCCGATTTCAAGCAGGATTTCGAGAGACCTCATCCTGCTGACACCTTTGAGCCTCTCGTTGTCTTCGGGCGAGAAGTCAAATCCGAGCTCGTTCGCGAGGCGCTTCCATGCCAGGTAGTGATACTTCGCAGTGTCTACAACGACGCCGTCGAGGTCGAATATCGCGGCTTCAACCGGCGGTGCGGACTTCGATAGCCATGCCGTCACAAGAGCCGGCCTCCTCGAGACATTCTAGCTAAGATGATCTGGGCGAGCACCGTGCGGGACGCCTGAGGCCAGACCCCCTTGCGCCTGTAACTATGAATTCGCACAACGTACTAAGCACTCCTGCATGGGATGTACTGAAAACGTCGAGGCCTTGGGCACATTCCAGGCGCTGTGGCCAGATACTCAGTGGTGAGTCTAGGTCCGTACGAATCTGACCGCAAGTGATGCCACACGGGCGATAGGGCCGGGTGCCTCCAGCGATAGCGGCCGCCCCGCGCGTCCCGTAGGCCTGCCAATGCTATGCTTCAGAGTCGGTATCCCCTGAGAGTGCCTCGCGAGATTGGACGCACGCACGAGAGACGAAGTTTCGGAACCTATTGTGCAGAAAACTGTAACGCCAGAGCCACTGGAACGTTCCGCGCAGACTTACGGGTCCAAAGGTAGCGCCAGACAAGACGGGCAGCTCTGGCACCCATTCAGCTGTTGGGTGTATAGTGTGGCCGTGCGCTGGTTTGCGAGGAAATTGAAAGAATGTATGGGCGGAAAGAAGGAATTACGGAATGAACGGCGAACTAGATCTCACAAAGTTTGGGCATCGAACAAACTAATTGGGAAGGGAAAGATGAATACGGTCTCCCACGAAGAAACAGGCCCCACAACAGGGAACCAGGACCTCGTTAGGGAGCTCAACAAGGCGGTCATCCTCAACATAATATGGAGGCATGCGCCTATCTCACGGGCTGAGATCGCGCGGGTGTCAGGGTTGACCCGGGGTACCGTGTCGTCGCTGGTAGATGAACTCATCCGCGACAGCTTGGTGAAGGAGATAGGCACTGGCACCTCGGCCATGGGTCGCAAGCCCATAATGTTGCAACTTAACGCCGGGGCTGGTGTGATCGTCGGAGTTGATCTTGGCGTCAATTACATCTTGATTATCCTTGCGGACCTCCGGGCGCAGGTGCTCGCTCGTAACAGACTGAGTATCAGACCGGACATGGGGGAGAAGCGGATCCTTGATGTGATGCTGGATGGGATTGCCAGAATCATGGCCGCCGCCCCGACAACACCTCGTGGCCTTCTGGGCATAGGTGTCGGCGTGCCTGGGTTAGTGGAAACGGATCACGGCGTTCTCAAGTTCGCCCCAAACCTCAGATGGAAAAACGTGCCCCTCAAGGATATACTGCAGGACCGGTTCGAGATGCCGGTTTATGTGGACAACGAAGCTAATGTAGGTGCGCTTGGCGAGAAATGGTTCGGGGCAGGACAGGGGATACGTCACATGGTTTATTTAAGCGTAGGTATTGGCCTTGGAGCGGGCGTGGTTCTCAACGGGGAGCTTTACCGTGGTGCCACGGGTTACGCAGGAGAACTCGGGCATTTCACCATTGACCCCGATGGACCCGTTTGTGGTTGTGGGAACCGGGGCTGCTGGGAGACATTCGCGTCAGAGCTTGCCACGCTGCGCCGAGCCAGAGAAGCAGTCGAACGTGGAGAAGGTACTATACTCCGGGGACTGCTTGATGCAAAGTGCCTCCGGGCTGGTGCTGGAGATACTTCCACCGCCGGGACAGTGGGTGACCCTACATTCAGCGTGGATAGCGCGGGCGCAAGCGCCGGCGAACATGGAACGGACGCAGGGCAACAACATACGACGCCTGACGAGATGTCGAGAGGGACCGGGGATACAGCTGCGGGGCTGTCCGTGGGTTTACTGGTGGAAGCGTGCGAACGGGGCGATGTCACGGCGCAACGCGTTCTTAAGGAAACAGGTAGGTATCTTGGGATAGGAATTGCGGGTCTAGTGAATGCATTCAATCCTGAGGTTGTCGTCGTCGGAAACACTATTGGGCAGTGCGGGCGATGGGTACTCGACGAAGCAGCTAAGGAGATGCAGGCTCGAGGGCTGTCGCAGCTCGTCAGGGGTGTCAGGATTGTGCCTGCCATGCTTGGTCCCGACGCGTGCGCAGTCGGGGGAGTGTCGCTTGTCTTGAGCGACTTCCTCAGTCTTCCGAAGATAGCGTTCTAAGGAGTGATACGGGCTGCCGCACCCGGATCATGTCTAGGAGGAAAGGCAGTCTGGCTGCTTAGACGGCATGATCCAAGTCATTCGGTGTAATGTTCCTGAATGAGGCTCCCGAACAGGAGTACACAAGACGGAGGCGTTTGTGCAGTGGGTATCAGGGTCAAAAACAGCGTAGGGATCTGGGCGTTTGGAGGAAATGCAACGCGGTTCATGCCCCGAGGCTATCATCCAGATGCAGCCACCGAGACAACGGTCGACAAGACCAGACGTGCTGTAGAGGGGCTAGGCGATCTTGTTGATGGTTTCGAGTACCACTATCCCGGCGAAATCAACGAACAGAATGTCTCCCAAATCCAAGCCGCCCTTGGCGAGAAGGATATCTACGCACTCGCGCTGGGTCTCTTTTCAGAACCGCAGTTTGCCCTCGGAACGTTCACAAATCCGGACCCCGCGAAACGCAGGGAGGCAATCCAAATCACCAAGGCTGGGATTGACCTCGCGGCGGGCATTGGTGCTCATTTCATAATCTGGCCTGGAGGCGACGGCTACAACTACCCGTTTCAGGCTGCGTACGATGAGTTGTGGCGGCATTTCCTGGAAGGAGTCGGAGAAGTCGTTGACTACGCGGCCCAGAAAGGTGTGAGGGTGTTCCTTGAACACAAGAACAGCGAGCCAGCTATGAAGATCCTCATGCGCAACATGGGGATGGCGATATATGTGGTCAACAAGCTGAGAGAGATGGGGTACAATACTTCTCTCCTTCAGCTGAACATGGACTGGCAACATTTGATTATGAACGGCGAAAACTTGGCTGAGTACGTTGCGGTACTTGCGAGGGAAGGTCTTCTCGGACATCAGCATGCTAACAGTGGTTGGGGTACGTTCGACGATGATAACATGGTCGGGGCATTGGTGTTCATGGAGACTCTTGCGGTTGCCAAGGAACTGCAACGTGTCGGTTACGGCAGAAACGGGGAACGCGTAGGGTTTGACCTGTTTCCCTATACTGAGGATCAGGTTGCAGCGGTACGCCGGAGCATTCTGCAGTGGGAGTTCATCTACTCACTCGCTGAGAGAATTGATTCACAGCGACTCCAGGAAGCACAGAGACGGAATGACGCTGTGACGTGCTACCAACTAGTGTTTGAGGTGCTAGGTCTCGACAGGGAATTTGAGGAAAGGCTCCTCGGGCTAGACAGGCGAGGAAGTGGCAAGAGAGGCTAGGCGTCAGTTTCTCGAGAGCGTCTGGGTCAGAACGCGAGTGTGTGCGGTGAGGATCACTCTTTTACGCGTACGCCAAACGCACGCAGGCGTCGTAGGCAAGTACGGAGTGGCTCCCTTGAAAAGCGATGAAAGGCCGATTGCCCTCGGCAGGCGGCGATTTACTGTGTTAGCCTGTGAAGGGGGCGGGCCGAAGAGGCAAGCTCCGGGCGCGACTGCTTGAGACGTCTCTCTTCATGGTCGACTGGCGCGTGAGTGTGCCGGGAGGCATTGGTGTGCGGGGCTGGTGTGAAAGGGGTGTGTCTGGTGTGGGCAAGACGCGTCACCTCCCCGGTGGAGAGCGAAACAAGCATAGACGGACGTCCATGGGCCAAATTGTGAACTTCTTGGTTTTGCGAGGTGTCGTGAGCTCCGCCATCGGGCCTCTATTCGTTGGTCTTTCAACCATGAAGGACGTTCTTAAGAGTCAAGGCGTGGAAACTACAGGTATTAGAGGCAAGAAAACACTAGGCTGACAATTACAGCATACAATGAGACCGAACCGACCTATCGCTGAGCGAGATGAATTTCTAAAGACGTCTGTAGTCGTAAGACGTTCATAGAGAGAGCGCGCAGTCTGAAGGGAGAAATGGTACATGAGAATCGTTGATGTACGAGCACGTTGTATACGAAGCCATATTCCCAGAGTGCAACTTGGTGGGATGGCCTGGAAGGTCGATTTAGCTTCAACCATAGTGGAGATTGAGAGTGACGAGGGTATTGTTGGACGTGGCGAGGCCACAATGTCAAATGGGGCACATAACGAGGAGGTTCTGGCCAGAGCAATCAAGACAGTCTTTGCGCCCATGATTATAGGCGAAGACCCAAGAGATATCACAGCTCTTTGGCGAAAGATGTGGCTGTATGCAAGAACAATGGGATTTCTGAGCCCGGTCAGCGCAATCGACCAAGCTCTTTGGGACCTGAAAGCTAGGTGGTTAGGGGTTCCGATTTACGATCTCCTTGGCGGAAAAGTTCGTGACAAGATTCGAGTTTATGCGTGCAGCGCTGTGAAGAAGGACATTGACCAACACGTGGCCGACATAAGAAAGTACGTTGAGCTTGGCTTCCAGGCGACAAAACTCTCGATTGGCCGGGGAGTCGATGAAGACATAGAACTCATCAGAAGAGCGACGGAAGCCGCTGAAGGCAAGATTAAGATTGCTGTCGATGCTAATGGATACTATGACGATTTTGCGGCAGCACTTCGAATTGCTGAAGTCTGCGACGAATGCGGCATCTTCTGGCTGGAGGAGCCTTTGCCCCTGACAGACATAACTGGCCTGGCTGAACTGAATCGTCGTGTTAAGACCCCGATCAGTGGATTTCAGTCTGAGACCTCAGCATATCGGATGAAGGAGTATCTTAGAAACAACGCGTTGGAGATCTACCAGCCAAGACTTGACTATTGCGGCGGCATAACACAGTCGAAGAGAATAGCCGAGATATGCGAGGTATGGCATAAGCTCTTTATCCCGCACTCTTTCGGGGGTGGAGTGAAATTCGCTGGGACCGTGCAGGTAATTGCCGCCGCCCTTGCAGGTGGATGGGTTGAATTCCCCGTTGTTCTCGATCACGAGAATCCAAAGAGATTCATGACCGGTGATTACATAAGTAACAGCGAAGTGTTTCGCGTGGATGATGAGGGATTCTTGACGGTGCCGACTGGCATCGGAAATGGAATAGAGATCAATGAGGATGCCATACGGGAGTTGGAGATCGATTATTGACGTACCCTTGGCATGTCCGCCTTCTCTCTCGGCGCTCTGAACGGACAGACGGTGGGGGGTGGTAGGCAGGGACTTATCAGCCTAAGTAGTTTGTTCTGCGTCGCCTACCTGAAGAACAACTCTATTGTGCTAGGGGGAGGAAAAACATGCGCAACAAGACAGTGCGGTTCGTGTTCATATTGGCGATGGTGCTGCTTCTGTCACCGTTGACGGGGACTGTGATGGCAAAAGAGAGTGTTGTCATCTATACGAACTGGAGCTTGGATGACGTGGAGGGAATAAAGAAAGCCTTTGAAGCTGATAACCCCAACATTGAAGCGACCTTCTTCCGGGCTGCGATAGAGGAGCTCTTTACAATTCTGGATCTAGAGATGCAAACCGGGCAGGTGAAGGCCGACGCAGTGATTTTCGGGGATCCAATGCGGGCCGAGCTATTTAAGGCCAATGGCTGGCTTGCCCCTCTCAATCTCTCTGACGACACTGTCAAGATGATCGACAAGTCGTTCCTCGACCCGGATGGGTATATTGCTCCTTACATGCTTCAGCTTGTGACCCTGCAGTTCAACAAGAACTACGTAAAAAAGGCCCCGACTTCGTGGGCTGACTTGCTGGATCCGAAATACAAAGGCAGAATTGCCATGGGAGACCCGAAAACCACAGGTATGGTGCATGTCCCTATGTGGTTTATCACCCAGTATCTCGGCCGCAAGGTTGGATCCCCGTTTGGGTGGGACTATTTCCGGCAGCTCGCGAAGCTGGGGCCTAGGCTTGTTGACGGTCACAGGACAATACGTGACCTGATTGCTACTGGGGAGATTTCAATTGGGATCCAGACTCTGGACAACTGCATAAAGTCGGTTGCAGAAGGCGAGCCAACCGGATATGCCTACATGAAGGAGGGAACTCCGGCACTTTACCAGGCTGTGGGTGTAATCAAGGGGGCACGTAATCTCAAGAACGCAAGAATCTTTGCTAACTGGCTCCTCAGCTACAACGGACAGAAAGCTGTCAACGAAGTCATTGGTACCCTTCCAGTCCGCAAGGGGGTGCCGGTTGTTGCTGGCGAGACGGTTGAGGAGATATCCAAGTTCGGTCCTGTTGTGATTGTCGGTCCAGAGCTTACACCACAGCTCAGAGCCGAGCAGACCGAAACCTACTATAAGTTGAAGGACGAGGCTAGTCGCTGAGGGTGGGAACGTACCTGGGCGGGAGTCCCCCTCCCGCCCAGGTACCCATTAACCGCTCTTTAACTTTAAGCCAACTGGACCCGTGGTTAGCGCACAAAGGAGGAGCAATGGCACGTGACAAATCCGGCCTCACGTACTAGTAACAACGTGTTCGCTAGTCGCCTTTGGCGGAGGGAGAATTTCCAGGCAGCCTACATAGTGTGGTTTTTGGCCACAGTACTTACCATCGTATTCATCGCCTTGCCAATAGGGTATATTCTGGTGACATCCTTCACGGAAGGGGGAAAACTATCCCTTAAACCTTTGCTCGACTATTTTCTCCACGATGGCTCAGCGCTTAGGTCGGCTCGGAACAGTTTCGTCTTGTCTGCTTCGGTGGCCATCGTCAGCGTACTTGTCGGGGTTCCTTTGGCCTTCGGGGTGAGCAGAACAGACATGGCGTGGAAAGGGCTCGTTCGTGCTACGGTTATCGTGGCCATCATAACACCCCCGTTTCTGCGAACTATGGCGTACATTCTGCTTTTTGGCCCCAACGCAGGATATGTGAACGTGCTTCTCCGTGACGCCTTCTTCCCCAGACTGACACAGGGGCCATTGAATATCTTCGGGCTGGCGGGATTGGTCCTCCTGTGCACCCCAATCGGCATTGCTCAGGTCTTTGTCCTAACGTCCACGGCGCTTCGACAGATGGATCCTTCTCTGGAAGAAGTCGCTCGGGTCAGCGGGGCCAACCGCTGGAGGACGGCGTGGATGATAACGATTAGGATCTCTCGTAACGCTATACTAGCCGGCGCGTTAATGGCGTTTACGATATCTTTGGCTTTGTACGGCACTCCCCATTTGCTAGGTATTGACGTTCTGACAACTAAGATCCGCGAAGCGTTGATGATGCCAGTGAATTTCAAGAAGGCGTCTGTGTTATCTAACTTTGCCATTGTCATGGCGATAGTAGTTCTAGGCTTTTATAGACGTGCAGTCCGAAACGACGCGCAGTTCCAGACTGTTACAGGCCGCGGATTCAGACCTGCTGTAATGGAGATGGGAGGATGGCGTCATTTATTCACCGCCTTGGGATTTGTTTACGCATTCTTGTCTTTTGTCTTGCCATACGGCGCCCTGATATTCATGTCATTGCTGAAAAGAGTTGGAGTCACGCCTACCCTCGAGGATCTTACGCTTGAACACTATAGATTTGTGTTTACGTCACCGTTTGCTCTCCGAGCTATTCGGAATAGCCTCATTCTTTCCATAGCCGCAGCAATGGTTTGTATCCTGATCGCGGTTGTGACTGCTTACATAGTTGTCCGGACTCGGATCAAAGGGCGATTCTTCCTGGATTACTTGACAGCATTACCTCAAGGTGTGTCAGGAACCGCTCTAGCGGTAGGGCTGATATTGGTGTACACATCCCCAGCCTTCCGGAGCCTTCGGCTCTATGGGACATTGATGATCCTTCTGCTTGCGTACGTGGCACGTCACATGCCCATTGCGTTTAGGAGTATACAGACGTCCTTTATGCAAGTGAGCTCGGAGTTAGAAGAAGCAGCTCGGGTTGCGGGCGCGAGTTGGTTCCAGACAATCGTACGGGTAACAATACCTTTGGTGAAGGAAGGAGTCACCTATGCATGGGTTCTCGTTTTCCTGTCGGCTCTCCCGGAGTTGAGCTCCTCAATAGTATTACGACACATGGGGAACGACACCGTTGCCACTGCTCTGCTCGACATTTGGTCGGGTGCGGGGGGATATCAGAAGGCGTGTGCTCTGGGAAGCGCAGCATTCCTGCTGGTAACAAGTGTTTTCTTGATCACGAGCAAACTCACCGGACGTAGCGTTTTTGACAGAGACATCAACGGGTAGACGTTGTGGGAATAGCTGGCAGGGTACGTTCCGATTAACGTTTGCACGTCATAACCAAGGGGTGGGCAATCATCGATTGACGCGTTCTTGTGGTGTCTGGATGGTTCCCGAACGTTCACAAGGGCAGTGCGAAAGGTATCTAGAGGGGCTGCGGAGGCTGTTAGTCGCCGCGGCACGACCCAGCATGAGACGCGTACATCTTTGGTTCGACGAATTCATCGAGTCAGCGACAAGAACGGCAAGAACCGCCGCACGCACGGTCAAGAGATGGTAAACGGCAGAGTGCGTCTTTGGCCTTTGAGTCCCGAAGGAGGAACATGCATGAATACGAAGCTAAGGATTGTCGGTCTTACAAAGCGATTCGGCGATTTTACAGCCTTGGAGAACTTGTGCCTTAACATCAATGAGGGCGAGTTCATGACGTTGTTGGGTCCCAGCGGATGCGGGAAGAGTACAACCATTCGACTGATTGCTGGGCTGGAGAGGCCAGATAGTGGGAGTATATACATCGATGATAAACTCGTTTCAGGCCAGGGTACGATGGTGCCTCCCGAAAGGAGGAACATGGGCATGGTATTCCAGAGTTATGCCGTGTGGCCTCACATGAGCGTGTTCGAGAACGTAGCTTTTGCTCTTCGGATGAAGAAAGTGCCAAATTCCACTATTAAGAGTCGAGTTAGGGAGATGCTTAGACTGGTTAATCTAGAAGGACTTGAGCAGCGTTACCCCACCCAGTTGAGTGGCGGACAACAGCAGAGGGTTGCGTTGGCCAGGGCATTGGCTTCGGAACCGTCCATCCTTCTGCTTGATGAGCCGTTGAGCAACCTGGACGCGAAATTGAGAGAGAGTATGCGCTTTGAGATTCGTGCTATCCAAAAGAGGGTCGGAATCACGACTGTTTATGTAACTCATAGCCAGGAGGAAGCTCTGACAATGTCAGATAGGATAGCCGTCATGCGGTGCGGCGCACTTCTCCAGGTTGGCACTCCCTTCGAGATTTATAATGAACCGGCTAGCAAATTCGTTGCTGACTTTGTCGGGCTGGCAAACTTCTTTAGGGGGAAGGTCGTGGGCGCTTGCGATGGTTATTACGACATACAGTTAGGGAACGGTACCATGATCCGTGCAATCGGTCGAAAGGACGGTCAGGCTGCGATGACAGACGTGGAAGTCATGGTGCGTCCGGAGAACATTCGACTGTCTTCGCCGGATTCGGGTGAGAAAGAAGGGATGAACACTCTCCTTGGTCTTGTCCAACGGGCAGCATTCAGCGGTGGAATAGCTGAGTACTCTGTGCAAGTGGACGCTTGCGAGACACCGGTGAGGGCTCAGGGCGATCCGTCCAGCATGCTGAATGTTGGAGACAGAGTGCTGCTGTCGTTTGACGCGAGAGCGACCCACATCGTCCCTGCAGCAGATCAATGAAAGTCGTGGGAATCGGGGCGGTTGTTCTGTCTGAAGTAGCGGCTAGATTTGCTGCAGCGCGTTAGCCATTCTGGAGGAACCGACATTTTGGTAGCGTTCGGTCCCCCTGGTCTCCACACGAGCGAAGCTGGAACAAGGGTGCCCGAAGGTTTGTGGAATGTCGAGTTAGAGGGCTCCTGATCCGTTGTGGTAGAACACGGACGCTGGAGAACGGCGTGAGCCGCCAATATGAGCATGTCATAGCGACTGCCCAGCCCTTTTCGCCAGGCAGACAAGTAGGCGCAATCGAGTCTGAGCTGGCATACGTACAAGGGTGGGGGGTTACATCGGAACGGGCTTCACAGGACTTGAGGGCCAGGTTCAAAGAACTCAACGACTGCCTCTGTCTAGGCCGCGAAGAGTGCCATAACAGGGAGCATCCTGAGATCCGCGGTGTTTCGGTACAGGAAGCGCTCGACCGTGAGAGGGGTTTACTGCTTGGAGTTCGTGGACTTCGACCATTACTTCGAGGTCCTTGTGAAGAGTGGCAGCTGTGCTGTTTGCACCAGGATTCGAAGGCCTGTGTCCGCTGTATCGGGAGCTATAGACCATTGTCACGAAGACCGAATCAGACAGCAAGCTGTCCGTGCTGGTTTTCTAACAACCGCTAAGCGATCTGTCCCCATGGCAGAGCCGTGCCGCGAGGCGAGGTAGGCGGAAGGGGCTGCAGTTGCCGGGCCTGGAGTGACACATATTGTGAGCGACCGGCGGGCCAGCGGCCGTCACAGAGTGGACGCTCGGAGGGTCTAGAACAGCCCGTCGCACAGCTCTGGAATCTTCGCGAACACGGGTCAATTACACCAACAGGATGTTACCCGCCGGTGGCGAACGCTATGGTATGTAACAGTGTCATGACCTGGGGCGCGACGCCGACACGTCCTTGCGGAAGTGAAGTGCAGAGTGGGAACTAGACTCATGAGAACTGGGCTCAAACGTGCTGCTGCCTAGACGACGGGGGTGTGTGCCTTGCCCTTACTGCTGGGCATCGACATCGGGACTTCCGGCACGAAGGTCATCATCACGGACGAGACGGGGCGCGTCGTGGCCTCGGCGACGGAAACTTACCCCCTTCAGACCCCGCATCCCAACTGGGCTGAGCAGGACCCGCACGACTGGTGGGCCGCCACTTGCGCCGCCATACGCGGCGCATGCGCGAGCGGTGGCGTGAGGCCGGCCGACATCGGGTGCGTGGGGCTAACCGGACAGATGCACGGCCTCGTGTTGCTCGACGGGGAGGGGAGGGTCCTCCGCCCGGCCATCCTTTGGTGCGACCAGCGGACGGCGGATGAGTGCCGATGGATCACCGGGGCGGTTGGTGGGGCGGCGCGTCTTCGCGAGCTCACGTGCAACCCCGCACTTACCGGCTTCACGGCGCCGAAGGTCATTTGGGTCAGAGACCACGAGCCCGAGCTGTACGGGAAGATCCGCAGGATCCTTCTCCCCAAGGACTACATCAGGTTCAAGCTTACCGGGGAATATGCAACTGAGGTTTCGGACGCTTCGGGCACCCTCCTGTTTGACGTGAGGGGCCGCAGGTGGTCGCGGGATGTCCTCAACACGCTCGGGATCCCCGAGGACTGGCTCCCGCGATGCTACGAATCCCCGGAAGTCACGGGGCGGGTCACGCGGGGGGCAGCATGCGAAACCGGCCTTGCCGAGGGCACGCCGGTGGTTGGGGGAGCCGGCGACCAGGCTGCCGGGGCCGTCGGCAGCGGCATAGTCAGGCCCGGAGCGATTTCCGTGACTGTGGGCACTTCCGGCGTCGTGTTTGCATATATGGACGAGGCCGCCCTCGACGCCGAGGGGCGGCTCCACACGTTCTGCCACGCCGTCCCAAGCAAGTGGCATGCGATGGGGGTCACGCTCGGGGCCGGCGGTTCGATGCGGTGGTTCCGTGACATGCTGTGCGAATCCGAAATGGAGGTGGGCCGGTGTGCTGGCATCGACCCCTATGAGCTCATCACGGCCGAAGCCGCACAGGCAGAGCCCGGATGCGAGGGACTCGTGTTCCTTCCGTACTTAGCTGGCGAGAGGACGCCATATCCTGACCCAAATGCGCGGGGTGTGTTCTTCGGGCTTTCGCTGCGGCACACGAAGGCCCATATGGCGCGGGCAGTCATGGAGGGCGTGGCCTTCAGCCTGCGGGATTGCCTCGAGCTTGTGAAGGCCCTCGGTGTTTCCATGGGAGAGGTACGGGTCTCCGGCGGCGGAGCGAGAAGCGCGCTGTGGAGGCAGATCATCGCTGACGTGCTCGGGACACCTCTCGTAATGCTGAAGGTCGCTGAAGGCCCCGCGTACGGCGCAGCACTCTTGGCCGGGGTGGGAACGGGCGTTTTCACCAGCGTGCCCGAGGCATGTGACCTGGCAATAGAGACCGACGGCGTGACCGAGCCCAACCCGCCGGTGGTAGCCGTTTATGACGAGTACTATGACCTGTACCGGGCGCTTTATCCGTGGCTCAAGCCGGCATTCGAGCGGCTTGCCGGGGTGGTCTCCCGAGTGGTCTCCCGAAAGGACTAAAAGAGGGCTAAAGGCCTGAAGCGCGGCCGCCCGCACTTGTGACGTATTGTGCAGGCACAGCGTGGTCACGGCGCCGCAGAGCCGCTACGGCCCCGTTCGGCAGGGGCCGCGCGGCAGATGTGGCCGTGGTGTGGCTTGGGGTATGGCCGGCGCGAGGTCTCCAGGCAGCAGTTGCCTCCGTCTGTCGAAGAGCTGCCGCCTGGCTTGGCGCGTGGCTGGCACGAGGTCCGTGCGAGGATGACACCCATGCGGGCGGGAGCGTCGGTCAGGACCTCATGGTCTCGACGAGGCTGGCTGCGACTGCTTTCAGGTTGTGCCTGTTCACGCGCTCGATGGTCTCGATCACATCGCTCGGGAAAGCCGCAATTCCCGCGAACGCGCCGGCCACCGAGCCTGCGATGGCACCCACGGTATCGCAATCCCCGCCCGTGTTCGCGGCGAGGATGGCGGTCTTCATCGGGTCGCCTCCGGCAAGGGCGAAGAGGGCGATCGCGGCCGGCACAGTCTCCGCCGTGGCGACGGTGGTTCCCACGAGCTCGTACAGGTCGCGGCACGCCCGCGACTCGTCACGTGCCGAAAGAGCGAGGTCCACGGCCCACTCGATCCTCCTCGCGATGGATGGCGCAGCCACGAGCCGCCCGCGGGCAGCTCCAAGGTCCGCTCCCTGCATCGCCGCGCGAACCACGTTTTCGAGCGTGGTTTCGCCACCCATGGCGCACGCAATGGCGCAGCTTATCGCAGCCGCACCCGAGATGGCAATGCTCGTCCCGTGGGTCGGCAAGCAGCAGAGTTCCGTGTCGGCGACCGCGCCGTCGGGGTCGCCCGGATGAATGATGCCGACCGGGCTAATTCGCATGGGCGCGCCGTTGGTCTCACCGGACTTCCCGGCCTCAGCGGGGGGAACGCCAGCGCGCAGAAGCGCCAGGGCCGCCCGCGAGCTGGGACCAAGCACCAGGGCTCCTTCGTCGAGGGCCCCGACGGACTCAGCCCAGGCGAGGATCTCCCGTGCCACGCTTTCTGGCACCACCTTCCCGCGGTCGCCGATGATGGCGCGAGCCACGGCAACGGTCTGCGCGGTATCGTCGGTCGTGCTCCCTGCCGGGAGACCGTCATGGATAACGTGGCCGCGCGGGGCAGGAAGGAAGCGGTCTATGCGGCCTATCTGACTTGCGATCTCTTCCGGTGTCATCAGCGAGGAGGGCATTCCCATCGCATCGCCTACAGCGACCCCCATGAGGCATCCGTATGCGCGTTCGAACAGAGCGTCATTCATTGAAGAAACCTCCTGTGAAGTTGTCGACTCAGAGTGCTCCATAGCCGGCTCGCGCTGCCGCGACGGCGGCCGCGGTGAGGGCGATACACACCGCGAGGACGACGTAATCGCGTGGGCGCATCATCATCTTGCGCAAGGTCGTCCAGTTGCGCGTGGCTCCGTAACCACGGTTGAGCATGGCGCACGCGAGGTTTTCCGACATCCGGATGGAGTCGACGATCATCGGCACCATGACCGGAACGTATGCTTTGATGCGCTGTATCATGCCGCCTGTCTCCACCATTGCGCCGCGTGCTTTCTGCGCGTCGAGGACCATCGCCGCCTTCTTTTCCATCGTAGGCACGAAGCGAATCCCGGTCGTGATTATGAACGACATCTCATACGGAACCCGCATGGCCCAAAGAAGCTGAAGGAAGTCGTCTAACGGCGTCGTGAGCGTGAGAACTGACGATGCAACCACCATCGTAAGGATCCGGAGGAGCAGGGTCACGCCGTACAGGACGCCCCCCACGGACACGGGCAGGTGGCCTCCGGGCCACGAGTAAAAGAGGACCCTGCGTGCCGCATCGGTAGTGAAGGCCGAGACTGGGTACGTGTAGCCGGTAATGACCATCACTATGACGAACACCGGCATGAGCGGGCCCAGCACCCCCCAGAGCCTCCGCGCGGGAAGGCGCGCCGCGGCCGCGACGCCTGCCACGACGAGCACGAGAGCAGCGTTGTATATAGGGCTCCTGAATAGGAACAGCACTACCATCAGGCATATGAACGCCACGACCTTGGTTCGGACGTCGAGGCGGTGGACGATTGATTGGCCCGGGATGTACTCGAGAAACATGTGATTCCTCCTGCGATGTGTTCTTTAGGTGTGTTCTTTAGGTGCGGCCGGCTGCCGCCGCCATCGAAAGGGTGAATGTGGGTCCTTATCGATGGCCAACCTCGGAATCAGACGAGCATCGGGTGCCTTGAAGCGTTTCGCACGGACCGCTGGACTACGGCCTGCGGTCGCAGGTGCGGTCGCGGCTGCGGTCGTCCGGGCTTGCGGTATTCGCAGGCGCCGGTCCCAGCGGTCCCAGAGCCGCCATGACGAGCCCAACCGCTTCGTCTACCGTGGTCACCTCGGCAGGCATGCCCACGTCGCCCAGTTCCTCCGCAAGCAGCGATATTTGCGGCGGCGCGAGATATGCTGAGCGCAACACGTCACGCTGGCGGAAGACCTCTCGCGGCGTGCCATCCGCCACGATCCTCCCCTTGTGCATGACGACGACCCGCTCGGCGTATTCTGCAACGATCCGCATGTCGTGCGTGATCATGACGATGGTATGTCCCGCCCGATGGAGGTCGCGGACGAGGTGCATCATCTGTTCAGCTCCGGCCCAGTCTTGACCTGTGGTGGGCTCGTCGATGACGAGGATGTTCGGCTTCATGACCAGTACGGACGCCACCGCCACACGCTGGCGTTCTCCCTTGCCCAGCATGAACGGGTGGCGGTCTGCCACATCCTCGAGGCCCACGAAGCTCAGCACCTCGCGAACGCGCTCGCGTGCCGCGTCGGGCGCAAGCCCGAGGTTGCGCAGGCCATACCCTACTTCCTCTTCCACCGTGGAGCAGAATATCTGGTGGTCAGGGTTCTGGAACACGTATCCCACGCGATGCGAGAGGCTGCTCACGGTCTCGCCCCTGGTATCGACGCCATCGATCTCGACGCGGCCCTTCGTGGGCTTGAGAAGGTTGTTGAAGTGCTTGACGAGGGTGGTTTTGCCTGCCCCGTTCTGTCCGACGAGGGCCACGAACTCGCCGCGACGTATCTCGAGGTCCACGCCTCGAAGGGCCTGGGTGCCCGGGCCGTAGCTGTGCTCGAGCCCCACGACCTTGATCGCGATGGGAGATGCAGACGCGGCGTCTGGCCCGCTATGCGCAACGTCCGGGCTCGACGTCGACGGTGGCGGGCTTACTGGCGCCTTGCCGTCGTCGCTCGACGTCTTGCGCGTGCTCGAGGCCTTATGCGCCGCGGGAATCCTTCGCCCTCGCAGGATGCGTCTTGCGAGGCCCGCCGCCTCCCGGACGGTGAGAGGGACGTCGCCCGCGCCTATGAGCCCCGCCTCATGCAGGCGCCACCCGAACTCGCATACCTGGGGCGGCCTGATGCCCAAGCGCATCGTGAGCGGCACGTCGCAGAAAAGGTCGCGCGGTCGCCCGCGCCAGACCACCTCGCCCTTGTTAATGACGATTACCTCGTCCGCACGTTCGGCTATATCCTCGCTGGAGTGCTCCACCGCTAGGATGGTAAGGTGTCGCTCGCGGCGCAGCCGGTCGACGGCTGCGTAGATCTCGTCCCGACCCAGCGGGTCAAGCTCTGACGTGGGCTCGTCCAGCACGAGCACTTGCGGACGCATCGCAAGCACCCCGGCTATCGCGAGCCTTTGCTTCTCGCCTCCCGAGAGCTCGCTCGTGAATCGGCCCTCGTACCCGGCGAGGCGGACAGCGCCGAGAGACTCAGCTATCCGCGCTTCGATCTCGGCGGGAGGAAGCCCCATGTTGCCTGGGCCAAAGGCCACATCCTCTCGTACCGTGATACCGAAGATCTGTGTCTCGGGGTCTTGCATAACGAGCCCGATCTTTGAGACCAGCGTCTGGATGCGGAATCTCTGCGTGTCCATGCCCATTACCGCGACGCGGCCTGACATGTCGCCCTCAAAGAGCTGGGGGACCAGGCCGTTCAGCGTCATGGCGAACGTGGTCTTGCCCGCGCCTGTCGGGCCCATGATGGCGACGAAGCGCGGGGAATCGATTCCGTAAGTTATGCCCTTGAGAGTAGGGGCCTTGCCCTTCGGATACTTGTACGAAAGGGATTCGACCTGGACGATCCCTGACCCTGAGCTTTGCGTGATCGTTGCTTCTGGCATGTGCTGCAATACACTCCCCAATCCTCGTGTTGGGCGGCGACCTGCCGTGCTACGCCCCGGGCAAGCCCAGCCTGGTGTGGGTTTGCGTGGAGGCCGGGTGGATTCCCCGGGCCGGGCTTGCTGAGCCCTCGGATGCCCGCGCGTCGGCCCTGCCGCCTTGCCGCCAGCGCTCTGGCGCGCGCTGTGCTGTACTGAGGCGCACCTGGGAGCACGATGGCACACTCGTGCGCACTCGGGCATGCTTACGCGCGGTGAGGTGCGAACGTGCGAACGAGCCGGCCCACGAGCTTGAGCGACTCTTGGAGCCGTCTCGGCAGACCGACTACGTCGCGGTCAAGTCCGGGTGAGACGGCCGACAAGGGCCACGGGCTTCCCCACC